>Ga0213878_10000289_pt1 | contig 19576 bp, 18 predicted proteins | sample VelepicoBEBS_R02_FD_161053 | JGI IMG/M metagenome (GOLD analysis project Ga0213878, IMG submission 161053) | Vellozia epidendroides bulk soil microbial communities from rupestrian grasslands, the National Park of Serra do Cipo, Brazil - BS_R02 | ecosystem: Environmental > Terrestrial > Soil >... | reverse complement strand
ACCGTACGCCTGGCTCACCGACTTCGTCGGCTACCTGCCGATGCCGGAAGGCGGCCGACGTGAAGCCTTCCTGACGGCGGACTACAACGCCGAGATGATCGAGCACGTCGAGCGCTATCGCTACGTTCGTGACCGCGCGATCTTCGTGGGCAACCCGGAGGACGTCGTGCCGGAGACGTTCGGCGCAGGTCTACCGGCGATTCGCGACTGGACCGAGAACCATTACCAGTTCTCCGGATACGTCACCGGGTTCGAACCGGTCGAAGACGCCGACCGCGCCGCGCTACGGGCGCGGTTCGGATATCGCGACGACGAGCAAGTCTGCATCGTCACCGTCGGCGGCTCGGGCGTCGGCGCGCCGCTGCTGCGCCGCATCCTCGAGGCTCATCCGCACGCCAAAGCGCGTCTCCCGGCGCTGCGCATGATCGTCGTCGCGGGCCCGCGCATCGAGCTCGGCACGCTGCCCAGCGCTGCAGGCGTCGAAATACACTCCTTCGTTCCGCACCTTTACCAACGGCTGGCAGCCTGCGACATCGCGATCGTCCAAGGCGGACTGACGACGACGATGGAGCTCACCGCACATCGTCGCCCGTTTCTTTACTTCCCGCTTCACAATCACTTCGAGCAGAACTTCCACGTCCGCTATCGCCTCGAGCGCTACGGCGCCGGCCGCTGCATGCGGTACGACGAATGCGGCCCCGAGCAGATCGCCGAGGCGCTCGTCGACGAGCTCGGCCGAACTCCCACCTACCGGCCCGTCGAGTCCGACGGCGCGGCGAAGGCCGCAGCCCTCATCGCAGCGCTGGTGTAGCCGCGACTCGCGTCGTCAGATCGCACGCCATCATGTCAAGACGCTATGGCGTGACGGCGCGCTTCCAGAGGTCGTAGGCGCGGCCGATCAGACCGCTTTGGGTCTGCGTCGCGGCTCGCGCCTCGTCTGCGGTGAGATAGTTCGGGGTCGCGCCGAGGCGCAGCGCTTCGGCTTCGAGCTGGGCGTTCTGCGCGGTGTAGTACGCGCGGAAGACCGCTTCGGGCAGCGTCGAGCCCACCGCCACCATCCCGTGGCCGCGCATCAGCGCGACGTTCGCGCTGCCGAGCGTGCGCGCCAGCGCGTCGCCGAGCGTGAGCGTCTTCACCAGCAGGTCGGTGCCCGTTCCGCCCGTGTCGCGAATCTCGAACACCGGCACGCCGGCGCCGAGAAACGCCGCCATGTGAAAGACCGGCTGCAGCTTGACCGGCGAGACGCCGAACGGGATCACCGCCGGCGTGTGCGCGTGTACGACCGCCATCACGTCGGGCCGCGCCTTGTAGATCGCACCGTGAATGAACCTCTCGGCGTACGGCGTCGCGTAGTTGCGGTTCAGCGAGTTGCTCTCGAGGTCGTAGGTGAAGATGTCGTTCTCGGTCACGAGCGCGGGCGCCATGCTGCGCGCCAGCCAGTAGTTCTACGCCGAGTGCGGGCTGCGCACGCTGACGTGGCCGTAGCCGTCGACGACGTTCTCGTGCGCGAGGATGTGGTTCGCGAGCGCCAGATCCCCGAACGTCGGGGCCGGCGCGTCGGCGGCGAGCGCAGGCGCCGCGGCCGCGAACGACGCGGCCAGGACGCCGAGAAGAAACTGCGGTCTGTCCATGGCCTGCGCTTCCGCGGGGGAAACCCGCATCCTCGCGAAAAGCGCGTTTTAGGAGGCTCCATGAAGCGACACGTCGTCGCCGCGCTCGCCGCGGCGCTGCTCACCACCGCCGCGGCCTCGGCGCAGTCGTATCCCGGCGATCCCGGCACCGGCGTCGAGCGCGGGATCGAGCAGGTGAACAACTCGGGCCAAGTCGGGACCGCGACGCTGTTCCACGCCGGGCCGAGCGCGACGCGCGTGCTCGTCGTGCTGCACGGAGCGCCGCCCGGGCGCGCGCAGTCGGTGCGCATCTACCGCGGCCAGTCGTGCGAGGACTTCGCGCCGGGCGGGCCGACGCATTTCTTGAACGACCTGAAGAACGGCACCTCGAGCTCGACCGTCAAGCTGCCGGAAGAGAAGTTGCTGTCGGGAAACTACAACGTCGTCGTCTTCTCGACGAACCGCGCCGGCGCGGGCGCGACCGCGTGCGGGCATCTCTACCCGGGCGCCGGATGAGGCCGCTCGAAGAAACCTTCACGAACCCCGTCGACGCGACCAAGGCCGAGTTCTCGCGGCGCGGTTTCGTCTCGCTCGGCGCCGGCGCCGCGCTCGCGGCCGGTAATGCCGCGGCGGCGAGCGCGCAGACCGATGGATTGGGCAAGCCGCATCCGCCGCTCGTCGCCGAAGACGATCCGGCGATCCTCGTCTCGCGGCCGCGGCTCACGCCCGCCGCGGGCGGCGCGATCGGCGCGTATGCCGCGACGCCGCGCACGGTGAAGAGCACGACGCCCGGCGTGGTGGTGATCATGCACGCCTGGGGTGTCGACGCACAGATCCGCGACACGGTTCGGCGCTACGCGAAAGCCGGGTTCATCGCGATCGCGCCCAACCTCTTCGAGCGCCTTAACGCGCCGAGCGGCGACGGCGTCAACGACTTCGACGTCTTCCGCCCGTACCTCAGCAAGCTGTTCACGCAGGGCTTCGTGCCGACCGACGTGCTCGCGGCGCACGGTTGGATCCCGGCGCAGGCGCGGGATGCGGCGATCGGGATCACCGGATTCTGCATGGGCGGCGGAATCGTGCTGCAGTCGATCATCGATTCGAAGGGCTTCGCGGCCGCCTCGATGTTTTACGGAAACGTCTTGCCCGGGGCAGACCCGAACGCTGCGCGGACACCGGCGACGTTCGATTTCGCCAGCCGCATCACTACGCCGCTGATGGGCAGCTTCGGCGCGCGCGACACCTCGATCAAGCCCGATGACGTGCGCGCGATGTTCGCGCGGCTCAGCGCGCCGAACGACGTAAAAATTTACGACGAAGCGGGACACGCGTTCTTCGACGACACGCGCCCCAGCTACGTCCCGAGCGCGGCGGCGGACGCATGGACGCGCACGCTAACCTGGTTCCACAAATACCTCGGATAGCGGACCGCCTCCGCGTGCGGGCGAACGACCGCGAATGATCGGCTCGGTCCTGGACGCGCTCGACGCCCACGCCACGGCACGTCCCGGCGCGCTCGCGGTCGACGGCATCGCCTACGGCGCGTTGCGCGACGCCTCGCTGCGCGTCGCCGCGAAACTCCGCGACGCCGGGCTGAAGTCCGGCGACCGGCTGGCGATCTACTCGGAGAACCGGCCCGGATTCGTCAATGCGTATCTGGGCGGTCTGCGCGCGGGCGCGATCGTCGTGACGGTGAACGTTCTTTACCGCACGTCCGATCTCGAGCATGTTCTCACCGATGCGGATCCGTCGGTCGTGTGCGTCTCGGAGCAGAGCGCGCAGTACGTCACGCCGCGCGCAGGTCGCATGGTCGTCGATTTGGCCGATGTCGAGCACTGGGCGGACGACGCGACGATCGCGCCGCTCGCCGATCCGCCGGCGATCGCCGTCGACGACGGCGCGCTTCTTATCTACACCAGCGGAACGACGGGTCGCAGCAAGGGTGCGATGCTGACCCACGGCAACCTGGCGGCGATCGCGAGCGCGCTCGTCGAAGCGTGGCACTGGACCGCGGACGACACGCTGCTGCTCACGCTCCCGCTCTTTCACGTTCACGGCTTGGGCGCCGGGTTGAACGGAACGCTCGTCGCCGGCGGGCGCGTGCTGGTGCGCGAGCGGTTCGACGCGCCCGCGGTCGTCGCAGCGCTCGCGAACGGCGAGGCGACGATGTTCTTCGGCGTCCCGACGATGTACGTGCGCATCCTGGAGAACGCGGGCGAGGACGTGCGGTTCGAGCGCGTGCGCCTGTTCGTCTCGGGCTCCGCGGCGCTGCCGGCGAGCGTGCACGAAGAGTTCGACCGGCGGTTCGGCGTCTCGATCCTCGAACGCTACGGCTCCACCGAGTTCGGCTTCGCGCTGAGCAACCGCTACGACGCGGCACGCCACGCGGGGACGGTCGGCTTTCCCTTGCCGCGCGTCGACGTGCGGCTCGCCGATCCGGCGAGCGGCGCAGACGTCGCCCCTGGCGCGGCCGGCGAAATTCTGGTGCACGGCCCGAACGTCTTCAAAGGCTACTGGCGCAACGACGCCGCGACCGAGGCCGCGTTCGTGCGCGACGCGCAGGGTCGCCGCTGGTACAAGAGCGGCGATCTCGCAACGTTCGATCCCGAGCGCGGCTACATCATCAACGGCCGCTTGAAAGAGCTCGTGATCAGCGGCGGCTTCAACGTCTATCCGATCGAGGTGGAAGACGAGCTCTTGCGCTTGCCGGGGATTCGCGCCGCCGCAGTCGTCGGCCAACCCGATCCCGCGCGCGGTGAGATCCCCGTGGCGTTCGTCGAAACGGACACGGCGTTCGACGCCGAGCAAACGCTGGCGACGCTCCGCGAACGCCTCGCCAGCTTCAAAGTCCCCAAGCATCTCTACCCGATCGACGCCCTCCCCCGCAACGCAATGGGCAAAGTCGAAAAACCCCGCCTCCGCGAGATGCTCGCGAAGGGGTAACGCTGCACTGAGAACGCGCAGCCGAGGGTAATATAGACTTGACGCCATAATGGCCTTCATGCCATAATGAGGACGTGGTGTGGGCGGTGGAAGTCACGGACCAGTTCGCTGCTTGGTACGCCAGGCTCGACGATGCGGAGGTCGATGCAGTCAACTTCAGTGTCGGACTGCTCGAAGCAGCAGGGCCGGAACTCCGCCGACCGCACGCCGATACCGTTCACGGTTCGGCATATCCGAACATGAAGGAGCTTCGGGTCCAAGCACAAGGGCGACCGATCCGCATACTCTTCGCATTCGACCCGAGACGAGTGGCGATTCTGCTGATTGGCGGAGACAAGACGGGCGACGACCGCTTCTACATTCGCATGGTGCCGCTCGCCGATGCGCTCTATGCGGAGCACCTTTCCGAAATTGAAGAGAACTGAGATGCCGACCAAACCGTGGCGCGAGATCCGCCGTCAACTTTCACCGGAACGCGAAGCGCAGATTCAAGCGCAGATCGAGGCCGAACTCGCTCGCATGAAACTGCCGGAGCTTCGAAGGGCGCGCCAGCTCACGCAAAAGACGGTCGCCGACCTCCTCGGCATCGCTCAAGGCGACGTCTCAAAACTCGAGCGCCGAACTGATGCATACGTTGCCACCCTGCGAAACTACATCGAAGCCCTGGGCGGCAAATTACGGGTCATGGCGGAGTTCCCCGATGCCGATCCCATCGAAATCGAGGGCTTCAGCACGACACCTCATGTACGCGCTGCATCGAGAGGCGCGCGCCGCGTAGTCTACGCGCACCGACGGCGCGTTGCGAAGAGACATTAGAGGCGATTTCTCAAAGCTGGCGTTAAGGAAATAAGCGTGGCCTTGCGCGTACCAACGGTTATGGTCAGCTCGACGTTTTACGACCTTCGCGAAGTGAGGCACCAACTCGCACGCATGATCGAAGACGAAATGGGCTATGACTCTCTCATTTCAGAATCACCCGCGTTCCCTATCGACTTTGACAAGAATACTATTGATAACTGCCGCCGCCGTGTAGAGGAGAACGCGGACATCTTCGTGCTCATTATTGGGCGGCGATACGGCACCGTCGACCCTCGGTATAATAAGTCGGTGACGAACCTGGAATACACAGCGGCTCGAGCTAAGAACATACCCATTTATGTATTCATCGAACGCGGCGTACAAACCTTATTTGACGCGTGGTCTCAGGCTGCTCCCGAAAACAAAGCCGCGTTAGGAGCTACCGTGGAGGACGCGCGGTTGTTTGAATTTATCAAACAAGTTCGTTCGGTAGATTTGGTTTGGACAAACGGCTTCGACTACGCTTGCGACATTACGAGTGCATTGCGAGTGCAGCTTGCATATCTTATGAAGCGCGGTATCGCTACGCTGCAGGCCACGCAAGCTCATCCCGATCGCGCCATACTGGACACGCTTTCTCCTGAGGCTTACAGATTGGCTGTCGATCGCCCTCGACTTTGGGAGTATTACCTATTCGCTCAACTCGTTGACGACGAAGTTCGGTCGGTCTCGGACAAACGACGTGAGTACCAGAATAATTTAATCTATGGTAACATAATTACACTACAGGATGAGGCGTTATTTCCTTGGATTCGTAGTCGCCTCGCCGAATTCCGCACTTTGATTAACAATGTTTCCGCCATTGTTCCGGAGACTTCGGCGGCATTCGGAGCGCCCGGAGAACCGGGCAGCGCCCACTCAATTGCGTTTGTCGCAAGACAACTTGGAAAGATCTATAGCGCCCTGATCGATTGGTCGCAGGAAGTTCGTTGCGCGCGGACGTCATCAGCGGATCTCCAAGTAGTTGTGGACGAACTATCAGCGATCGGCATGGAAATCATCGAGGCGATAGGTTGCTTTGGAGCTGATATGCGCACTAAGCTCGACGCTGCGATTTACGATCTGGACGAAAACCCGGTACCGCCAGGCGGAGAACCGAGGCACGTCAATATCGCGTTACGGCTCGACGTTCCGAGAGTAGCGAGGGTAACCGAGGCCCTAGACCAAGCATTTCGGCGGCGCGGCATAAACCGAGGGTGACGGGCCGGCGGCCCGTTTCACCGGGCGCAGTCGCGTCGGCCTGCTAGGAACACTCGCCATCAACTTACCGTCGGCAAAGTCGAAAACCGCGCCTGGGCGAGATGCTTGCGCGGCGATAACCACTTACCGCCGGCCGGACGCGCATCCGGCCGCCCGTGTCATCTTTTCATCCCATTACCCGCGAAACGGCAGACATGCCGCGGTGGCGCGTCGAACAGGCGTGCGAATGGGTGATTCGTTCACCATCGTCCACTGTGCGGACGTCCATCTGGAGACGGCGTTTACGGAGGTGCGCGGCGGGGCGCGGCGGCGGGCCGCGCTGGCCGACGCGTTCGAACGCGTCGTCGACCTCGCGCTCGAGCGGCGCGCCGGCGCGCTGACGATCGGCGGCGACCTCTACGAGGCCGAGCGCGCCGGACCGCAGACGGCGCGCTTCGTGTTCGCGCAGCTCGCGCGCTTCGGCGGGCCGGTGTTCGTCGCGCCGGGCAACCACGATCCGTACTCCGCGCGCTCGCTCTACGCGCGCGACGACCTGCCCGCGAACATCCGCGTCTTCGCCGAACCGGCCTGGGCGCCGTACCCGCTGACTGACGAGGTGACGATCTACGGCTTCGGCCACGCGCCGGCCGAGCCGGGCCGGCCGTTCGCCGGCGCGCGCTTCGACCGCGCGGGGACGCGGATCGCGCTGGTCCACGGCAGCGACGAAGACCGCTGTCCGCCCGGGAAGCGCCCGACCGCGCCGTTCACGCTCGTCGAGATCGTCGCGTCCGGCGCGACCTGCGCCCTGGCGGGACACTATCACGGCGGCGCGGTGGTGAGCGACGCCGCCGGACCGCGACTCGCCTATCCGGGTTCGCCCGAACCGATCAAGTTCGGCGAGCGCGGCTCGCACGGCGCGCTGGTCGTCACGGTCGCCGGCGGCCGCGTCGCGATCGAGCCGGTCGAGCTGGCGCGCACGCGGCTGGTCGACCTCGACGTCTCGCTCGACGACGCCGCCAGCGAGCACGCCGTCCTCGCCGCGCTCGAAACCGCGCTGACGCCGTACGACCGCGACGATTTCCTGCGCGTGCGCCTGCACGGCACGGTCGCGCCGGGAACGCGCATCGACCGCGACCTGATCGCCGACCGCTTCGGCGGGAGCCTCGGCGCGCTCGAGCTCACCGACGCGACGGTCTCCGCCGATTACGCCGCGATCGCGCGGGAGCCGAACGTGCGCGGCCGCGCCGTCGCCGATCTGTTGCAACAGGCGGAGGACGGCGACGAGGACGCGCGCGCCGCGCTGCGCTACGCCGTCGCGGCCTTCGCCGGCTCGGAGCTTCGCCCGTGAGCAGTCGCGCAGCGTGAGAGTTCGCTCGCTGCACGTCCACGGCTTCGGGCGCTTGACCGAGTGCGCGTTCGAGTTCGCTCCGGGGCTCAACGTCGTGGTCGGCCCGAACGAGGCCGGCAAGTCGACGCTGGGCGCGGCGCTCGTCGCCTCGCTCTACGGTCTGCAGCGCGGCGAGAAAGACCGCTGGCGCCCGTGGGCGGCAAACGCGCCGTACGCTTCGGTGTTGAAGTACGAAACCTCGGACGGCGCGCGCTGGGAAGTCCACCGCGCGTTCGAGCACGACACCAAAGGCGTGCGCGTCTACGACGGTGAGGGACGTGACGCCGCCGCGCGCGTCGGCGAAGGCCGCTCGCTGAGCCCGGGCGCCGCGCACTTGCAGATTTCGCTCGACGTCTTTCTTCAGACGGCCTGCGTGCGCGAGAGCGAGGTGGCGCTCGCGCGCGGCAGCGCGAACGACGTTTCGACCGCGCTGGCGCGCGCGCTCGGCGGCGGCCCGAAGGAAGACGCCGCGCTGGGCGCGCTCGCGCGGCTCGACGCGGCGCTCAAAGCGCACGTCGGGAGCGAGCGCGCGCACAAGAACGCGCCGCTGAAGAAGCTGCGCGAGCTCGAGCTGCAGCAAGCCCGCGCCGCCGAAGACGCCCGCGCCGCGCTCGACGTCCTCGGCTCGCTGCGCGAGAAGATCGCCGCCGAGCGCGCGCAGCGCGACCACGACGCCGCGGCACTGGTCGAGCTGGAGCGCCGCGTGCAGGCGCTGCGCGCGGCGCACGTTCGGGCGCGGCTCGACGCGCTCAAGGAGTACCGCCGCGAGCTCGCCGCGCTGCAGAGCGCGCGGGCCACGTTCGACGACGTGGCGCAGTTTGCCGCCGAGCGCGTCCCGGCGCTCGACGATGCCTACCATTCCTGGCGCTCCGCGGCAAGCGTCGCCGACGCCGCGGCGCGCGACGCGGCCGAGGAAGCGCTCAGCGAGGACGAGCGGCGCGAGCTCGAAGCGCGCCGCGCCGACGCCGGCGCGCTCCGCGACGAAGCGTACGATGCACTGCGCGCCGCCGCCGCGCAGGCCGACGCGGCGCACGCGCGCGCCGCCGCGGCCGCGCACGATGCTGCGACCGCACGCCGCGAAGGCGACGGCGGTCGCGCGCTGGCCGGCGGGTTGGTGGCAAGCGCGTTCGTTGCGGCTCTCGGCGACGCTGCGCTGGCGATCGCGCACCTCTGGTCGTGGACGGCCGTCGCGAGCGTCGTTGCGATCGTGCTGGGGAGCGCGGCGTTCGCGCGTGCCCGCGCGCACGCCGCGCGGCTGCGCGAAGCCGAAACGAAGCAGCGCATCTCGGACGCCGCGCTCGCCGACGAGCGCACCGCCGCGACCACCGTCGCCGGCGTGCTGGAGCCGCTCGGCGTCGTGAGCGTCGACGAGCTCGTGCGCCGCCGCGAGCGGTTCGGCGCGCTCTCGATCCGCGAAGCGGCGGCGCGCAAAAGCGAGGCACGCGCGCGGACGACGCGCGAACAGGCCGACGCCGAAGCGGCGCGCTTCGACGAGCTCGCCGCGGCGCTCGTCCCGGACGTCCCCGGCCCGCGCGACGCGCTGCGCGCCGCCGCCCACCACCGCGCCGCGCGCCGGCGCGAGCGCGACGGGCTCGACGCGCGCCTCGCGATGCTCGCCCTCCGCCGCGGCGACATCCTGCACGGCGAAGACGACTTCGCGCTGGAAGCCGAGTACGCCGCGCTGATCTCGAGCGGCGTCGAACCGGCCGCGAGCGACGATCCGCATAAGCTGCGCGCGTTCGAGCGGGCGCGCGCCGAACGCGATGCGCGCGCCCGCCAAGCGGACCGCGTCGTCGCCGATCTCGAGGGCGAGCTGCGCGCCGGCGAAGCGAAGGTTCCCGATGTCGCCGCGCTCGACGAAGCGCTCGCCGCGACGCGCGCCGAGATCGCGCGGCTGGAAGCGTTCGCGCGCGCGATCAAGCTCGCGCGAAAGACGATCGACGAACGCAAGGACGAAGCGCACCGCGCTTTCGCGCGCCGGCTCGAAGAGTACAGCGCCGGCGTGCTCGGCACGATCACCGGCGGCCGCTACGGCGAGATCAAGCTGAACCCGACGACGCTCGCGATCAACGTCCGCGTCCCGGAAACCAGCGCGTTCGCGGAGCTCGAACAGCTTTCGTCCGGCACGCGCGATCAGATCGCGCTCGTCGTGCGCTTCGCCACCGCGCGCATGTTCACCGAAGGCCTCGAATCGCCGCCGCTCCTCCTCGACGACCCGTTCTCGTTCTGGGACGCCGACCGCATCGCGCGCTGCCTTCCGGTGCTGATGCACGGCACGCACGACGCACAATGCATCCTCTTCACCACGAGCCCCGAGCTCGCGGCGGCAGCGGCCTCCGCGGGCGCGAATCGCATCGATCTGGCAGCACCAGCGACTGTGCCCGCTTGACCTGAACGACGAACTTACGCGCTGACCTCGCGCATCAGCGGCGGGATCTCGGGCAGCAGCTCGCGCGCGAGGAAGCCGAAGCCGATCCGTTCCGCGAGCACGTCGCCCGCGCGCGCGTGCAGGTACACGCCCCATGCTGCCGCGTGCAGCGGCAACGTTCCGCGCGCCAGCAGGCCGCCGATGATTCCGGCCAGGACGTCCCCCGAGCCGGAGGTCGCGAGGCCGGCGTTGCCGTGCTCGTTGCGCACGAGCTCGCCGTGCGGATCGGCGATGTAGGTCGTCTCGCCTTTGAGCGCGACGACGGCGTTGAAGCGCCGCGCCGCATCGACGGCAAAGCGCGCGGGATCGGCTTCGATCTCGTCGCGGGATCGCTGTAGCATCGAGGCCATCTCGCCGCAATGCGGCGTGAGGACTGCCCGGCCCGCGAGGTGCGCGACCGCGTCGGTGCGGTCGGCGAAACACGCCAGCGCGGCGGCGTCGATCACCGCCGGCACCTCGAGCGCGCTCGCGACCGCGGCGATCAGCGCCGCCGACGCCGCCTCGTCGACCAGCCCCGGTCCGATCACCAGCGCGTCGGCGCGGTTGGCGCGCTCGGCGAGCGGCTTCGCGTTCGACGTCGCGACCGCGCCGGACGGCGTCTCGTCGAGCCCGACGACGAGCGCTTCGAGGACCGCGCTGCCGACGTGCGCTGCAACGGATGCACAAGTACCGATCTGCAGCTTTCCGGCGCCGGCGCGCAACGCCGCCGTCCCGGCCAGCACGGCCGCGCCCGGCATCTGCGGCGCGCCGGCGACGACGAAGACGCTGCCGCGCGCGTTCTTGTCGCCGCCGCCCGGCGGCGGGAGCGGCCATCCGCGCAGCAGCGCGCGGTCGAGCGCCTTACCCGCGGGCAATGGGAACGTCGGGCGCGGCGGTGACCAGCTCGCCCGCCTCTTCCATCGGCGCGACGACGTTGTAGCCGCGCAGCACCAGCGCGTCCGCCGCGCGGTCGAACCGGTACGTCGTGACCGCGCAGTTCGCGACGTCGCCTTGCCGGTCGATCGCAAGCAGCTGCTCTTCGGTCTGCCTCTCGAGGACGTAGCGCAGGCACAGCACGCAGACTTGGTGCGTGAGGATCGCGACGCGCTCGCCGGGATGCTCGCGCAGCAGCGACTCGGCGAAGCTTCGCAGCCGCAAGATGACGTCGGTCCAGCTCTCGCCGCCGGGCGGGCGGTAGTAGAACTTGCCGAGCGCGCGCCGCAACTCGGCTTGCTCCGGAAACTTCGCCTCGATCCCGGCGTGCGTGAGCCGGTCGAGGATGCCGAATTCTTTCTCGCGCAGCCGCTCGTCGATCTCGACCGGAACGTTGCGCCAGCCAGCTTCGCGCAAGGCGATCGCCGCCGTCTCGCGCGCCCGAAAATACGGCGAGGAAACGACCGCGTCGATCGGCTCGATGTGCCGCGCGCACCACGCTCCGAGCGCGGCGGCTTGCCGCTCGCCGAGCTTCGAGAGCGGGACGTCGCAGTCGCGCGTCGCCGCGATCTGGATCACCGGGGCGCCGGCCGCGAGCGCCTGCGCGCGCGCAACGTTGCCCGCGCTCTCCGCGTGCCGGATCAGGTACAGTTCGCTCGGCCAGCCGATCTTCACGAAGGGTGTCGTACCCTTCGCCAAGCTCAAGGTGACCGGAAGCTCGGGGCGAGGGGAACTACAACCCGATCTGCCGGGCGATCACCAAGCGCTGGACCTCGTTCGTCCCCTCGCCGATCTCGTTGATCTTCTGGTCGCGGTACATCCGCGAGACCGGGTACTCGTCCATGAAGCCGTAGCCGCCGTGGATCTGCACGGCCTCGTTCACCACCCGGCGCGAGACCTCGCCCGAGAAGAGCTTCGCCAGCGAGGCGTTCAGCTCGAAGGGCCGGCCCTCGTCCTTCTCCCACGCCGCCTTGAGCACCATCAGCTTGGCGTGCTCGATCTCCATCAGCATGTCGGCCAGCTTGAACTGGATCGCCTGGAACTTCGAGATCGGCTTGCCGAACTGGTGCCGCTCCTGCGCGTACTTGTACGCCTCGTCGTAGGCGCCCATCGCCAGCCCGACCGAGAGCGCGGCGACCGAGATGCGGCCGCCGTCCAGGATCGTCAGAAAGTTCTTCAGCCCCTTGCCCCGCCCGCCGAGCAGGTTCTCTTCGGGGACTTCGGCGTCCGCGAAGGAAAGCTCGCGGGTGTCGGACGCCCGCCAGCCCATCTTCGCGTACTTCTTCGAGCGGGTGAAGCCCGGGGTGTCCTGCGGGACGATGATGGTCGAGATCTCCGCCCGGCCGCGGCCGTCGCGCCCGGTGACGGCGGTGATCGTCGTGCCGCCGGTGATCTCGGTCCCGCTGTTGGTGATGAAGGCCTTGGTTCCGTTGATCACCCACTTGCCGTCCCGCAGCTCGGCCCGGGTCTGGGTGCCGCCGGCGTCGCTCCCGGCGCCCGGCTCGGTGAGGCCGAATCCCCACAGCCGCTCGCCCCTTGCCAGGGGGACGAGGAACTCTTCCTTTTGTTTTTCGGTGCCGAACAGTAGGAACGGCGACGCGCCGAGCGAGACGTGGGCGGCCAGGGTGATCGCGGTCGACGCGTCGGCGCGCGCGATCTCCATGACGGCCAGCGCGTAGCTCACGGTATCGGCGCCGGCACCGCCGTACTTCTCAGGGAAAGGCAAGCCCATCAAACCGAGCTCGGCCATCTTCCGCACCAGCTCGTACGGAAAGCGCTCCTCGCGGTCGTTGCGCTCGGCCTGCGGCGCGACCTCCTCGCGCGCGAACTCGCGGCACAGGTCCCGGATGGCTTTCTGCTCGTCGCTGAGATCAAAGTTCATAGAATACCGCAGGTATGGGCTGCACGAACCGGAAACCCTTGTCTCCAACGATGGCACCACGCCACAGGCGCGCACGTCGTTGAGCGCCGGATTCCGCCACCGGCACACACGTCGTTACGCGCGCCCTCGGGGAATCTCGACATGAGCAGCATCGTGAGCGCGCGCGCGTCGGGGGGCCCCATGCGCCGCGCGCATGGGGGGCGCGGAGCCCGGGGCGGAGCGCCTTCAGAATGATCAGTCTCCGCGGCGTTTCGCTCGTGTATCCCAACGGAACGCGAGCGCTCGACGACGTCGATCTCGAGATCGAGAAGGGCAGTTTCGTTTTCCTGGTCGGCCATTCAGGAACCGGGAAGTCGTCGCTGCTCAAACTCATCTACCGTGAAGAGCTGCCGAGCGGCGGCGAGGTCTACGTGGACGACCACCGCGTCGACACGCTGCGCCGCGGCCGCGTCCCGAAGCTGCGCCGCAACATCGGCGTCGTCTTCCAAGACTTCAAGCTGCTCCAGCACAAGACCGTGTGGGAGAACGTCGCCTTCGCGCTGCAGGTCACCGGGACGCGCACCCGCGACGTGATGCGGATGGTGCCGCGCGCGCTCGACCTGGTCGGGCTCTCGCACAAGTCGCGCATGTTCCCGAGCGAGCTGTCGGGCGGCGAGCAGCAGCGCGCCGCGATCGCGCGCGCGCTGGTCGGCAACCCGAAGATCCTGCTGTGCGACGAGCCGACCGGGAACCTCGATCCCTCCAACACGACCGAGATCATGGAGCTGCTGCAGCGGATCAACCTCAAGGGCACGACCGTGGTGGTCGCGACCCACAACCAGGCCGTCGTCGACCGGATGCGCCGGCGCGTCGTTCGCCTGGAGCACGGACGCATTCTGCACGACGACGAGCGAGGCTACTATTTCCGTGGACTGGGGCAGACTGCGGTTCTTCCTGGGTGAGGTTCTGACGAACTTCACCCGCAACGCCGGGATGCAGTTCACCGCGATCGGAACGGTCGCGGTCACCATCATCCTGCTCGGCTCGTTCTTGTACGTCCAAGAGACGCTCAAGACGTTCGGGACCGGCGTCCTCTCGCAGATCGAGATCGCCGTCTACTTGAAGGACGACGTCGACGACGCGAAGGCGAAGGACCTCGCCGCGAAGCTCGCGAGCGACCCGCGCATCGCCTCGGCCGCGTACGTTCCGAAGCGCGACGGGCTCAAGCGGATGCAGGCCGTGCTCGGCAAGGACTTCGACACCTCGCTGCTGACCACGAACCCGCTCCCGAACACCTACCACGTGCGCGTCAAAGACCCCGACCAGGTACCGGCGGTCGCGCGCTGGATCGCCAAGGACCCGCGCGTCGCGAAGACCGACTACGCCGCCGACACGGTGCAGAAGCTGCTCAAGACCGCCGCCGTCCTCGGCCGCGCCGGGCTCGCGCTCATCGCGCTGCTCTCGATCTCGGCGGCGATCGTGATCGCCAATACGATTCGGCTGACGGTGTTCGCGCGGCGGCGCGAGATCGCGATCATGCAGCTGGTCGGCGCAACGAACATGTACATCCGGATGCCGTTCATCGCCGAAGGGATGCTTGCGGGCGTGCTGGGCGCGGGCGTCGCGATCGGCGTCCTCGCGCTCGCCGAGCACCAGGTCGTGCCGAAGCTCGCCGCGACGCTCGCGTTCGTGACGTTCCGCGTGAACGAGCTGACGCTGAGCGTGGAGCTGCTCGCGGTCGGCGCGGCGGTCGGATTGATCGCCTCGTGGTACAGCGTCGGACGGCACCTGCGCGCGTGACGGGGCCTCGCTTCGCTGCGGCCCGGACCACGCTCGCTGCGCTCGCGATAATCGTTGCGCTCGTACCGAGCGCGGGTTATGCGAAGAGCCACGTCGATCAAAAGATCCAAGCGCAGCAGGCGCACATCCACGACGTGCGCGCGAAGCTGCACGAGAAGCGCGGCAAGCTCGACGAGGCGAAGGCGCGCGTTGGGACGATTCAAGCCGAGCTGGACGACACGAACCGCAACATCGCCGCCGCCAACGGCCGGCTCGCCAGGATCCAAGCGGCGATCCGGTCGACACAGCGCAAGCTGGCGTGGAACCAGGTCCAGCTCGACGCGGCGAAGGCGACGCTGAAGCGGCACGAGGACGTGCTCAGCCGCCGGCTGGTCGACGCGTACGAGCACGGCGACCTCGGCTACGTCGACGTGCTGCTGCGCGCGCGCTCGTTCGCCGACTTCGTCGAGCGCTGGAACGACGTGCGCTTCTTGATCAAGGCGAACGAAGCGACGATCCGCGCGCGCAAGGCCGACGAGGCGAAGGTGGTCGGAATCGAGCGCGGGCTGCTCGGCACGCAGGCGGAGCTGCGCGGAGAGGAGGCGCAGGCCCAGCAGCAGCGCCAGGCCCTCGACGGGCTCGCGGCGCAGCGCACGCAGCTGCTGCTCGCCGCCGACGAGGCGCGCAAGTTCGCTCAAACCGAGGTCAACGAGCTCGAGGAAGAGTCGGCGGCCGGCGAGGCCGCGCTCGAGGCGCTGATCGTCGAGAAGCAGAAAGAGGAGGAGGCGCGCCGGCTCGCCGAGCGCCGCGCTCGCCAGCTCGCCGGCGAGGAGCTGCCGCCCGAGACCGCGCCCGGGCAGCTGATGTGGCCGGCCTCCGGGCCGATCACCTCGCCGTTCGGGATGCGGGTCAACCCGGTCACGCACGTCTTCCGGCTGCACGCCGGGATCGACATCGCCGTGCCGACCGGCACCACCGTGGCAGCGGCGGCCGACGGCCGGGTGATCGTTGCCGGCTGGGACGACGGCGGCTGCGGCAACATGGTCGTCATCGACCACGGCGGCCGGCTGGCGACCCAGTACTGCCACCTCTCGCAGATCTTCGTGGGCGTCGGCCAAGACGTCCAGCGCGGCCAGGCGATCGCGGCCTCCGGCTCGACCGGCAACTCGACCGGCCCCCACCTCCACTTCGGCGTCCGGGTGAACGGGCGGGCCGTCGACCCGATGGGGTATCTGCGCTAATTCCAAGCCCGCTGCGGGATGATCGGCCGCACATGTTGCCGACCCGTCCGGGTGGGAATGCTTATCGAACCCCAATCGAGCCGCCGGAACAAAGCCGCCGCCCCCGGGGTTCAAGGGAGTACGACCCGTTGCCCGCGCCGCTAAGGACCGCCGTTTGACCGCCCGCACCCGTTTCTTGTCCGCCGCCCTCGTGGTCGCGCTCGCCGCCTTCGGCGGCGCCGCATATGCCGACCGGGCCGAAGCCACCGACGCCGGCACGCCTGCCTTCGTCGTCGGGTCCGGCCGGATCGTGGGGCTCGACCTCGCCACGCTGCTCGGCGGGGGCGACCGCCAGCGGCAGCTGCTCGCGCTCGCCTACGAGCGCGTCCAGCACGCCTACTACAAGCCCGTCGCGGACGAACAGCTCGTCGGCGGCGAGCAGAAGGCGCTGACCGCGTTCCTGCGGGCGAAGCGGGTCGGCAACCCGCAGGTTCCGCACAACTCCGCGACCGGCGAGCGGGGCCGCGATCTGGCGATCCTCGAGAGCACGCTCACCAGCGTGCAGAAACGCTACGCGACGCTGGCGCCGAAAGACGTCTACACGCAGGTCGCGCTCATCGGGATGCTGGGCGGCCTCGGCGATCCGTACACGACCTACCTTTCGCCGCAAGAGATCAACGGGCTCGACGAGCAATTGCGCGGCGGCAACTTCGGCGGGATCGGCGTCTACATCGTTCAGGATCCGAAGACCGGCTCGATCCTGGTCGACCCGATCGAAGGAAACCCGGCGATCAAGGCCGGCGTCCGGCCCGGCGACGTCATCGTCGCGGTCGACGGCCGCTCGACGGCAGGCCAGAAGATCGATGCCGTCGAGCGCGAGATTCGCGGTCCGAACGGAACGATCGTCTCGCTGACGCTCAAGCGCCACGGGACCGAGGCGACGAGCACCGTGCACGTCACCCGCGCGGAGATCCACGTTCCGTCGGTGCGCGCGAAGGTCGAGAACGGCATCGAGTACATGCGCCTTTCCGACTTCGGCTCGACGTCGGCCGACGAAGTCCGCCAAGCGATCGAGGACGGCAAGAAGCACAACGTGCGCGGCTACATCCTCGACCTGCGCAACAACGGCGGCGGCTTGCTCGACGCGGCGGTCGACATCTCGAGCCTGTTCATCCCGCAAGGGACGATCGTCTCGACGATCGACCGCGCGGGCAACCGCGACGTGCGCACCGCGAGCGGCCACGCTCTCGACGCCAAGCCGCTCGTCGTGCTGGTGAACCGGTTCACCGCCAGCGCGTCCGAGATCACCGCCGGCGCGGTGCAGGACTACGGCGCCGGAACCCTCGTCGGCGAGAAAACGTTCGGAAAAGGCGTCGTGCAGAGCCTGTACACGCTGCCCGACAAGGGCGCGCTGAAGATCACGACCGCGCGCTACGTCACCCCCAAAGGCCGCGACATCCAGCACAAGGGGATCGTCCCCGACGTCGTCGTGACCCAGCGCACCGACCTGCCCCTGATCGACACGCCCGGCGACAAGCAGCTCGGCGCCGCCAAGAAGATCATCGAAAGCAAGAGTACCGTCTGATGCAACGCACCCTCCCCGCCGTCGTCGCCGCCCTGCTCGTCCTCGCGACCGTGCACCCGGCCGCGACCGCCGCCTCGTCTTCGCTCAGCACGCTGCAGAGCCAAGAGCTCGCCGCGAGCTACCGCCACCTGACCGCCGACTTCTACAAGAAGGTCGATCGCCAGGCCGCGCTCGACGGCGCGCGCACGTCGGTCGTCGAATACCTCAAGAAGCGCAAGGTCGCGAACCCCGTGCTCCCCGCGCTGCGCGCGAGCGACGACGACGTGACGAACGCCGAAGCGCTGAACCGCGAAGTCGCGACCGCCGTGGGCGAGTACTCCTCGAAGCTCGAGCCGCTCGACTCGATCTCGCCGTCCTCGCAGATCACCTACGCGGCGATCGCCGGCGTGCTCAACTCGGTGAAGGACAAATACACGACCTTCCTCACGCCGAAGGAGTACGCCGCGCTCAACGAAGGGCTCGACGGAACCTCGTTCGGCGGCGTCGGCATCTCGTACAACATCGATGACAAAACGCACTACCTGCACGTCGAGAGCGTGATCCTCGACGGGCCCTCGGACAAGGCCGGCATCCAGTCCGACGACCTGATCACCGCGATCGACGGCAAGCCCGTTCCGCAGATGCTCGACGGCGCGGCGACGACCGAGCTGCAGCAGAAGCGCGTCACGCAGGCGCTGCGCGGCGACCCGGGAACGCGCGTGCGGCTCACGATTCAGCGCGCCGGCGCGACGTTGGCACCGCTGACGATCACCCGCGAGACGATCCATCAGCCGAGCGTCACCTCGAAGATGCTTCCGGGCAGCATCGGCTACGTCGACCTCGCCGTGTTCGGTTCGACGACGGCGCAGGAGCTGAACACCGCGCTGCACCGGCTCGACTCGGAAGGCGCGAAGGCGTACGTGCTCGACCTGCGCTTCAACGGCGGCGGTTACCTCAACGCCGCGGTCGACGTCTCCTCGAAGTTCATCTCGACCGGTCCGATCGTCAGCGTGCAGTCGCGCGCCGGCACCGACACCGAGTACGACGCGGAGAACACCGCGATCGCGCCGCGCCCGCTGGCGGTGCTGGTGAACCAGTACACCGCCTCGGCCTCGGAGATCACCGCCGGCGCGATCCAGGACAGCGGCGTCGGGACGCTGGTCGGGACGAAGACGTTCGGCAAGGGCGTCGTGCAGACGATCTTCCCGATGCCCGACGGCTCGGCGGTGAAGATCACGACCGCGCGCTACTTCACGCCCAAGGGTCGCGACATCAACTCGGTCGGGATCGAGCCCGAGATCAAGAGCGATCTCGCGAAGGGCGTGAAGATCCGGCCCGGCGATCTGGCGGAAGATCCCCAGCTCGTCGCCGCGGTGAACTTCATCAACACCCGGATCGCGCAGAACGCCGTCCCCGCGCCGCAGCACTGACGCACCGCCGGTAGCGTAAACGAAAAGACCGCGCTCGTTCGGGCGCGGTCTTTTTTGCTGCGCGCGCAGCGTTCGCTCAGCGCTTCTTGCGCGTGCTCGCGGCCTTCTTCGCGGCCGGCGCTTTGCGCGTCGAGGACGCTTTCTTCTTCGCGCCCGCGGCCGGCTTCGCGGCACCGGTCTTCTTCGCGGGCGGCGTACGCGCCGGAGCCTTCTTCGCGGCGGTCGCGGCCGGCGCGGTCGAGGACTTCTTGCGCGCGCGCGGCGCCGGCTTGGCGGCAGCTTCAGCAGCGGCGGCCGGGGCGGCCGCTGCCGGCGCAGCGGCGGCTTTGCGGGTCCGGCGGCGCGGCGTCGCGGCTGCGTCTGCCGGCGTGGTGGCCGCAGGGACGGCGGGCGCCGGCGCCGGCA
>Ga0213878_10000288_pt1 | contig 19593 bp, 17 predicted proteins | sample VelepicoBEBS_R02_FD_161053 | JGI IMG/M metagenome (GOLD analysis project Ga0213878, IMG submission 161053) | Vellozia epidendroides bulk soil microbial communities from rupestrian grasslands, the National Park of Serra do Cipo, Brazil - BS_R02 | ecosystem: Environmental > Terrestrial > Soil >... | reverse complement strand
TTGGCCCAGGGTTTCAACCCTGGGAAATAATGTTATAGGAGTTGGCCCTGAAGGGGCCTTTCGAGAGGGTCCAATAGCTTTTGCTCTCAGTGTCGTTAGCAAACTTGAACTCGGCCGGGCTCTCGGGGGTGGGGCCCGAAGCGCAGCACAATGACTTCACTGTCGCTCGAGAGCTGGTTCTCGTTCTGGTAATAAGGCGCTCCGGCCAATAGTACTCCATTTAAGGAAGGACCAGCCGGAGCGACCGAAATCGCCCCAAAGGCGAAAATTCCGGTTGCCGCCCGCGCAGCGAACCAGAAAAAGGCCCTATTTTTCGCGGGGGGCCCTATGGGCGTTCGTCTCGTTTCAGATTGGTCATCTCGAAAGCCTTTTTGAAATCCGGCTCTCTTATTCCGGCATCATCTTCAGGTTTTCTCAGCGTTAGGGTTATAGTGTATTTGCTCATTTGGCTATAATTACCGCAAGGATTGCGTTTTCTATAAGCTCGCGGGTATGGAGTACCTTGAAGCGAAGAATTGGAAAAGCCTCGCCGTGTGTCGGGCGTCGGCCAGCGCTCGATGCACTTGGCGTTCGCCGAGGAATCTGCCAATTGCTTCGTCCTGAGAAAACCCCTCTAGCGAACAGTGGAAGGAAATAATCGATTGCACATCAATTAGCCGATGGGCAAACGGCCATACGCGCCGGGCTTGGCGGTACAGTTCCCGAAGAAAACTGGCATCGAACCAAACATTCCAGCCGGCTAATAACGGCACGGATTCATCGAGCCGGAATATCTTGTGAAATCGTTCCACAACATCCTCGCTGCGGGGGGCTCCGATTAGCTGAGCTTGGTCGATTCGATTAATCCTCATCGCCAGTTCTACAATCTCCGCTCCTTCCGTGGGCGCAATCAACGACGTGAACTCCTGAGTTAAACTCAAAGACTCGTCGAGCATGACAGCGCCAATTTCAACACACGTATTTCTTGATGGATCAAACCCCGTCGTCTCGACATCGATCATCAGGACTCTTTGGAGAACTGATATCGTAGTGCTCATGGCATGGGTGCCTCTCCGGAAGAAGGGGATGGGTTAGAGTCAAAATAAAGCGCCGCATCACGCTGCGTGGCGATCAAGAGCTCAAAGTCCCGCGTAAACCAAGAGAAAAGGTCATCACTCGCAGACGTATTTCGAACAGCTAAGGTTGGCAGTGGCAGCCCAGCAAGCTTGTTACTAGTGATTGGACGTGGAACCCAATAACACATGTCGTCGAAACGGTAGAGGCCATGGTTAACGATATTCAGTACACGGTAGATTTGCAGCCGCCCAGTACAGCCGTGCCGTCTTCGCGCCTCCTCAAAGGCGTTGCGGAACTCGTTGGTTGCGTCCTCAATCTTTTTCTTTATTTCTGACTCCGGCGTTCCGCTAAAATGATGTGAAAAGCCGGGAAGTGAAGGACTTTCAGGTGACAATGTGCAAATGCGGACCAACGAATCGGGATTGGAAAGCGCCTCAACAAAGTATTGTGCGTGGTGCTGGAACCAGTGACCGCCGTAAACGACGCATATATCAATCTCTCTAGCCTTTGGGATGAGCTTGGGAAACGGAATCCCATGGAAATCCCCAAAGTAGCTCGAGAATCCAGCACGGGCAGCAGCACCGTGGAATGGTTGGAAAATTTCCGATGGAACTTTCCCCAGATCGAGTTTGTCAGTAGCGATCGCCAACCCGTTCTTGCAATGATCTACAATCTCCGCCGCGATCAGTCGATGCACCTCCGAGTGATGCCAGTAAACGCCATGGAGCGACAAAGGATTCCATGAAAAGCGGCGGAGCGATATGTCTTTTACTCTAACAAATATGCTTGCCATCGGAAACGCAATAGGATCTCGCGGGTGAAGGAAATTTACCCATTTTCGAAATTTCCCCGGGTCCGCACTCTCGGCAACTAGTGAAAAGAGTGACAGTGGCGATCCCATAGTGAATATCGAAACGTTCTGGGTCACATTTTCAAAACCTGCATACCGATATCTCAGAAATCCGCTAATCAGGTCGTGAAGAATCACCGTACCGAGGCTATGGCCAACGAGAATCAGAGAAAATTGTTTTCCTGATTCAATTCGGGTTCTGAGTTTCTCCACGATTTGTTCGAAAACCTGGCGTTTGATCGCCTCTTGGAACCTGCCAAGATAACCGAAGATGTCACCAATCAGAGTCATTGACAGGGACCGCACCGGTGCTAGCTGCGCGACAAGTTGGTATGACCTCTTCCAGATTTGAGTCGTACCAAATAAATCTGGATATACCTTGCGATACAGGTTGTTCTGTTCTGCGCTCCCAATATTCGCCCAGTAGAGGGGCTCGTAATCAACCATTCCTACGGCTTTTTCTCCCATCCATTTGACAAGTTCTCGATGAACACCTTGTTGGAGTGGATTGGAGTAATCCTGGTTCTGGGGTCCGATACCATGGATTACAAAGCAAAGAACTGGCATTTAGTGAGTGGTCTGATTGGCAGTATGTTAGACCCGCTTCGTTATGAGTAAACTGAAATTCGTCGTCCAGGAGCACTACGCGCGCAGTCATCACTTTGATTTTAGGCTCGAGAGAGACGGTATTTTGAAGAGCTGGGCTGTCCCGAAAGGGTTGCCAGAAAAACCCGGCATCAAACGTTTGGCGGTTCAGGTAGAGGATCACGAATTGGATTTCGGGAAGTTCGAGGGGACAATTCCCGCACGTGAATATGGCGCCGGGAGCATTACAATTTGGGACAGCGGCACGTACGAGGTCGAGACGTGGACGGACGACAGGATCGCCTTTACCCTTCACGGCTCTCGCGTCTCCGGTCCCTTCAACCTTGTCAGATTCAAGCATGGCGGACCTCGTGACTGGCTCTTAATCAAACGGCGACCAGCTTGATCTCGTTTTTGTCACTCGTCGACATTCGATGGACCGACAGAATTGGCACCCTCCGAACGTTCCAAGGCTAGGCTACACTCCGACCTTTTCTCCTTCCCCTTATGGTTGATAGTCTTTGCGCGACTCCGTTAGAATCTGCCCACGATGACGGCGAATGAGTTCCGAGAGAGCGTTGCCCGAATTCCATACGGAAAAGAACTTCCTACGGCGAAATACGTCTATTGGTCGCCGGATACAGACTTGCCCGCGGACATATCGGAACTTTTAAATTCGCTGCACACGAGGCTGTCTCTTAGTACGGGTTTCAATGTCGTGAAATTCTCAGTCAGAGACTTCGCCATTTCATTCTTGTCATACCCCGAATTCTTCGAAGATCCGCACCCCCCTCTGCGTGAATCGGTAAAAGTCAATCTTGCGACGGGAAAGACGCTGAGGCTCTCATTCTCGAATAGCCCAAATCGACCGATCTTGCACCGAAAGGAGGCTTTCCTTGCGCCAGATCATCCGCTGATCCAAAAGTTTTCATTGCTAACAAAAGCGGAGGAGGAAGCAGGCCTTTACGACGAAGTCTCGACCATTGGATTCGAGGAAAATTGGCGGCGATTGCTGAAAAAGAAGGCTCTAGCCTATCGAGGTCATGAGCTCGTCCGCAAGAATACCTCCATAGACTCTGAGCCGGCGACCCAAAAGCCTCCGCTCCGAATCGCTCGGCATCGTACGGCGCTCGTCAGAGACGATCTTTCCAAACCCATCAAGCTGCTCCTGCAATATGATTTGCTCCGGGGCGGACGGTCGTTCTTTGACTATGGGTGCGGTTATGGGACTGACGTTGAGGGTTTGAAGACGCTTGGTTACGCGGCTGCTGGATGGGACCCGGCTCATAAGCCAACCGAACCTTTGCTCGAGGCGGATGTGGTGAACCTTGGCTTCGTCCTCAATGTCATCGAAGATCCGGCTGAACGTGTAGAAACCCTCGCGCGAGCCTGGTCGTTTTCAAAGAACCTCCTGATAGTCTCGACATTGATCCAAAGCGCAGATGATCACGAGCACCTTCGGATACTTGCGGACGGCGTTCTTACCAAACGAAGAACCTTCCAGAAGTACTTCGACCAAACCGAACTCGCAGGACTAATTGAGACAACCCTTGATCACGAGCCGGTTCCAATCGGACTTGGCGTCTTTTTGGTCTTCCGCGACCCGGTTCAGAAGCAAGACTTTCTCAGGCAACGCAGCACGCGAGCAATCGATTGGGAGAACCTGACCAGGAGGTTGGGAGTGCTTCGAAATCTTCGTTCCCGCAGATCGACTGCCGACATTTACGAGGCGAATAAGGAAATTCTGGAGTCGTTTTGGGCAAAAATGCTTGAAATCGGTCGAACTCCGCGAGCGGAAGAATTCGAGCGATACACGGAACTTAAGGAGACGGTTTGCTCTCCGAAGAGAGCGACAGAGATGTTTTTTGAGAAGTACGGTCGTGAGACATTCGAAGCGACGCGTCGCCAACGTCGAGAAGATTTGCTCGTCTACTTGGCCAGTTGCCAGTTTGAGAAGCGCGTGCCCTGGAAGCACTTCTCACCAATGCTTCAGCGAGATATAAAAGCGTTTTTTGGCGATTACCAGTCGGGAGTTGCTGAAGCTAGAGAGCTGCTTTTTGCTGCAGGTGACCCAGACGAGATCGAGATCGCCTGTGAGGCGCTTCAATTTGGGTGGCAAGACGAGCAAGCTCTATACTTTCACCGGTCGTTGCTCGACCGGCTTCCCATTTTACTGCGAATTTATGTTGAGTGTGCGACCCGGCTTTACGGCGACCCAGCGCAAGCTGATATCCTCAAAATCCATAAGAGATCAAAGAAACTGACGTTATTGCATTACGAAAATTTTGAGAGTTCTGCGCTGCCCCGGCTTGTGATGCGAATAAAAGTGAGTTTGCGAGATCGATTCGTCAATGTGTTCGATTACTCCGCTAGCCAGGATCCGCAGCTGTTGCTCTTCAAAGAACGATTTTTACCATCGGATCATCCCGGCCGAGACGGAATGGAACGCGTCAGTGTAAAGCTTTGTAAACTTGCTCTAACACCAGAGACATGTGGTCATGGACCGACTTTAAATCAGCTTCAAAAATTAATCGGTAGTTGCGGTTTCGCAGGTAGGCCCGGCTGGAAGCTTTGGTCTTGATATCCGATGGAGGAAGTCCGGCGGCAGCAATATGCCTCGTTGGCAGCTCAAATTTCGGCATGGACGCCAAGATGCACAAGCCGCTGAACGACAGTGTCCCAATCCACATCGGGCGTGAGGTGACACCATGAAAAACGAAGGGCTCCCGCTATCTCGAACCGCGGAATTCCCATTGCGAGAAGAACATGACTAGGACTATAACTCGACGACGTGCAAGCGGAACCGTTAGAGATGGCGATCGAGTCTTTGAGCGCAACCATCACTGCTTCGGAATCTAGTCCGGGAAACGAAAGATTTATCACGTGAGGCAACACTCGGGACTGGTCGCCGTGAATCTTGGGCTTTAAAGGTAGAAGAGCTTTTTCGAGATTCTTTCGGAACCTTCTCGTGACAGTCTCGCGTTCTGCGCGGTTTTCCTTGGCAAGTTCGGCTGCCAATCCCAGTCCGGCGATAAGCGGTACCGGCAATGTACCAGGGCGTAGACCACGCTCCTGGCCGCCTCCGAAAACAAGGGGCCTTAATGGGGGACGCTCAAATTTTCGCCGCCTGGCGATAAGCGCGCCGACGCCTTTCGGTCCGTAAATCTTATGGCCGCTCAAGCTGATGAGGTCAATCCGCGGGTTCCGTAGTGAGTTTATTGCCTTTCCGAATGTCTGCGCGGCATCTACGTGGAAATAAGCTTCGTGTCCCTCCAATTCGTCGGCTATTTCGTCAATTGGCTGAAACACCCCTGTCTCATTGTTGGCGTGCATGACCGAAACGAGCAGAGTATCTGGGCGTAGCACTTCTCTGAGCTGAACCACGTCTATCCATCCACCAGAATTCGGTGGTATCAGCTCGACTTCGAACCCGCGTCGTTGAAGCTCCTCGAGCGGCTCCAAAACCGCTTTGTGCTCAATTTGGGTGCTGATGACATGCTTCCGCCCCGACGTCTCGCCGAAAACTCGTAGGCCAAGCAGAGCCAAATTATTGCTCTCGGTTGCTCCGCTGGTGAAGATTACCTGATCTCGCTCTGCCGCAACGACAGCTCCAACTTGATCGCGTGCCTTCTGCACCGCTTGCTTCGCGCGCGTCCCGAAATCGTGCGTTCGGCTTCCCGCGTTTCCGAACTCTGTGTCGAAATATCGAAGGACCTCGTCCCGGACTGTCGGTTCGATTGGTGTCGTCGCGTTACAATCGAGATATATTGTACTATTATGTTTTTGAGTTACATCTGTTTGTTTTCTATTTGACATACCGGAGCCAAAGAGGATAAACGTTGACGTACAAATACGACAGAGATGAGCTCACTCTCAACCTTAAATTTTCCGGCGATTTGTGGAGTTCAGGCCGGACGTGAGTACTACGTTACGATGTGGACGCTGAGGATGCTCCGACAGATTTCGATTTTTGACGAAAAGGAGCTCCCTCCTGAACTTCGGGCTCAACGCATTTTAAACAAGGCGCGCATTCCTGAAATTGCCGAGTACATCTTGGACAACCCGAACGATTACGTTTTCTCGGCCATCACAGCATCGATCGATTCAGAGGTGGTCTTTGAACCGTTCTCTGACAGGCCGCCTGCGAATCGCTTAGGCACGCTGAAGGTGCCGATGGATGCGAAGTTCATAATCAACGACGGTCAGCATCGGCGTGCGGCGATTCTTTCCGCGCTCGACCAAAAACCTGAGCTCGGTTACGAGACGATCGCCGTCGTATTCTTCCTAGATATTGGCCTTGACCGGTGCCAGCAAATGTTCGCCGATTTGAATCGATACGCGATTCGTCCGAGTCGCTCGCTCGGCTTGCTGTATGATCACCGAAACGACAAAGCCAAGCTGGCTCGACTCGTCGTGATGAAGTCAGAGATATTCCGAGATATCGTTGACTTGGAAAAGAGTTCGCTCGCGCCTCGCTCACAAAAGCTCTTTACCTTAAGCGCCTTTTTTAATGCTTGTGCGGACCTGGTGCAGGATCTGGCTTCTGGTAATCTCGAGGAGGACGCGGCTCTGGCCCGTGAGTACTGGGAAGCGGTCGCTCGGCACTTCCCGTCTTGGCTGCAAGTGCGGGAGGGTCGCATGCCTGCTAGCGAGGTGAGGGAAGGCTTTATTCATTCTCACGGAATTGCACTCCAAGCACTCGGCAAAGCCGGGAACGGTCTGCTCAAAGAATCTTCTGGCAAATGGAAGAGTAGGCTTTCTGCGCTTCGAGAGATAGACTGGTCCCGATCCAATGCCAAGGTCTGGGAGGGACGAGCGCTGATCGGCGGTAAGGTCTCCAAGGTAACGACAAACGTCATTCTTACCACCAATGTCGTGAAAAAAGCTCTTGGTCTTGCGCTGTCAGACGATGAACGAAAGGTCGAAAATGCCCTTAACCAAAGAAATTGACTCCAATTATAACGTTCCCCTCGTGATGCCTCGGAATTCCGCTTTCGGCGAACTGGGTCTTCCCCGCATACTCTCACGGCTGAAGGAAGAGATCATTGAGCTGTATCTTTCGGCTGACCTGCCCTGGATTGTCGGGTACAGCGGAGGGAAGGACTCTACCGCAGTTTTGCAGCTTGTCTGGCTTGCGCTCGCAGAGATTCCGCCGGAGCGGCGGAAAAAGATCGTCCACGTAATCAGCACTGATACGCTCGTAGAAAATCCGGTTGTAGCCGCCTGGGTCAAGAAATCCCTGGAGGTGATGGAGCGAGAAGCGAAGGCCCGTGACGTTCCCATTCATCCTCATCGTCTCACGCCACACATTGAGGATTCCTTTTGGACAAACCTCGTTGGCAAGGGGTATCCGGCACCCAGACACAAATTTCGCTGGTGCACCGAGCGTCTCAAAATCAATCCTTCAAATGCCTTTATCAATCGCGTTGTCAAAGCGAGCGGAGAGGCAATCCTTGTTTTGGGAACGCGCAAAGCAGAAAGTTCATTGCGAGCTCGGAACATGGCTAAACATGAGGTCCATCGAGTTCGTGACCGGTTGAGTCCGAATGCAAACCTCCCGGGTTCACTCGTTTACACGCCTATCGAAAACTGGTCCAATGACGATGTGTGGACCTTCCTCATGCAGGTCCAGAATCCGTGGGGTTACAGCAATAAGGATCTGCTCGGGATGTATGCGGGAGCGTCAGCGGACGGCGAATGTCCGCTCGTAGTAGACACGAGCACGCCGAGTTGTGGTAGCTCGCGATTCGGTTGCTGGGTTTGTACGCTGGTCGAAAAGGACAAGTCGATGACGGCAATGATTCAGAACGACGAGGAAAAAGAATGGATGATGCCGTTGCTTGCCCTGCGAAACGCGCTCGATTTTCGAAATGGAGGATCTGGTGACGAAGAGAATTCAGATCATCATCTCAGGGACTTTCGCCGCATGAGTGGCGCTGTGCAGCTTTTCCACGATCGCCCGATCCCTGGGCCATACACGCAAGCGGTCCGGGAGGACTGGCTCCGTAAGCTATTAGAAGCGCAAACCTGGATACGTCGCCACGGACCGGCAGACGTCCGGAACATCGAACTGATTACAGTCGAAGAACTCCAAGAGATTCGCCGAATTTGGGTCGTCGACAAGCACGAACTGGAAGACAGGTTGCCGCAAATTTATGCCGAAGCTACTGGCGAACCCTATCCTGGGCGACATCTGGACGATAATTTAGTGCTTGGATCAGAGACGATGGCTGAGCTGCGCGCCTTGTGTAGTGGTGATGACCTTCATTACCAGCTCACGCGGGACTTACTCAGCGTCGAGCGGCAGCAGCGCGCCGGCGCTCGTCGTTCCAACCTTTTTGATCAGTTAGAGAAAGTAATTCGCCGCCATTTTTACGACGACAAACAAGATGCGCTCGCGCTGGCTCGGCGTCGGGCTGCCGCACGAGACCGGCCAACTTTCGACCGAGGCAATGGTGCAACGACAGAAGATAGACAGGTACTTCACCTCAATGAGCCGTTAATATCCGACCGATGATCCTAGACGCGATCGTTCTGGAAAACTTTGGAGTCTACGCTGGACGGCAGGAAATAGTCCTCACGCCCGAACGAGAGGGACGTCCAATCATACTTTTTGGCGGCATGAACGGCGGCGGAAAAACGACGTTTCTCGACGCGGTTCAATTGGCCTTTTATGGTTCGAAAGCTCGTTGCTCAAACCGAGGTAAGCTTCCGTATCGAGACTATTTGCTCGGTGCGATTCATCGTGGTGTAAGCCTTAACGACGGCGCTTCGATAGAGATTCATTTTCGCCGCGCGGTCGACGGATTGATCCATAGCTACCGACTTCGCCGTGCGTGGCGCGAATGCGCACGGGGTTTCGAAGAGACCGTCGATGTACTATTTGACGGTAACCCAGACCCCTTTCTTACCGAACACTGGGATGACTACATCGAGAGTTACATTCCGAGTAGCATATCTCATCTCTTCTTCTTCGACGCTGAGCAGATTCAGGAGCTTGCTGAGGGCGAGCGCGCCGCGGAACTGCTAGGCACTGCTATTCACTCTCTGCTTGGCCTAGATATTGTCGACCAACTCGGAACCGATCTGCTTGCTTTGGAGCGGCGAAAAAGAATCGCAAGTAAGAACCGTGAGGAAGCCAATAGGCTCAGGCAATTCGAGGAAGAAGTTGAGCGACTTGACCAGATGCTTGAGCAAGTCACCGCCGAAAAGGCTAGACATACCAGCGAGTTGGATCAATTGGCCAATGCCGCGGAAAAGTGCCAGCATCGCTTTCGGCTCGAAGGCGGTGAGCTTTTCGAAAAGAGGACAGAGTTAGAGGCGGCGTTGGATCAACTTCAAAACCAACTCTTAGCTGAGGAAAACGCGTTGAGGGAAATCGCAGCTGGATACGCGCCTTTGCTGCTGACCCTCCCTCTGTTGGCTGAAACGGAAAGCCAAATTAGGACGGAAGCCGAAGTCGGTGAAACACAAATATTGATTTCTGCTCTGGAGCGTCGCGATTCCGACGTCCTTGATCAGATGCGCGACTCCAATATGTCTGACGATCACGTTTCGCAGTTGGACGCGATTTTGCGGAGGGATCGAGAGATGCGAACCCAGCTGGTAAAACAACCGGTATGCATAAATGCGGACGAGCATCTCGCGAGCGAACTGCATCACTTGCTTACGATAGTGCTTCCTGAACTTTCGGTGGAGATACCTCGCCGCCTTGAAGCCGTGAAGGTGATTTGCGAGCGCATCACACGGTTGGAAGTCAATTTGGCGCGCGTACCTGCGGCTGAAACAATCGCGGAACTACAGCGAGAACTTGGCGCCTTGCGCGATCGGCGGCGGCAAAAACAGGCCGAGCTCGAGGGAATCGAGGCAAAACGCCAGCTCATCGAGCGGCAGCATAAAGCTGCGGCTGAGGCGTTGAATCGGGCTCTTAACGAAAATATTGAGGTCGAGTTCGCCGCAGAGGACCGGGCGCGGATCATGAAGCATTCTTCGAAGGTGCGCGCAACCCTGTCGCGGTTAAGTCTTGCAATCATCCAGAAGAATGCAGGGCGTGTGGAAAGCTTGATGCTCGAAGCTTTCAAGCAGCTCCTGCGGAAAACCAGCCTTGTTACTGACCTCAAGATTGACCCCAAAACCTTTCGAATTGCTCTAACTGGAGGCAACAATCAACCGTTGCCTTTCGAGCGATTGTCTGCAGGCGAACGGCAACTTCTTGCGACCTCGCTTCTTTGGGGTCTCGCTAGGGCTTCTGGTCGTCCACTTCCGACGATCATCGACACGCCTCTGGGGCGTCTCGATTCGTCGCACCGACGACATCTCGTCGACCGCTATTTCCCGGTGGCTTCGCATCAGGTCATCCTATTATCGACCGATGAGGAGATTGACGCGGAAAGCTTCAGCCGGCTCCAAAGATATATCGGTCGTGCTTACTGCTTGCAATTCGATGAAGCCAGCCGCTCTACCCACATCGTGTCCGGATATTTCTGGAATTATGAAGCCGCCTGTTGAAACTGTCCGTATCAGCCAACGGTCTCGGGACGTTCTTGTTAAACTCAAGCGCAAAACTGGTATCGAACACTGGAACGTGCTTTGCCGTTGGGCATTCTGTTTGTCGCTCAATAGCCCGGCCCCCCTTCCAGGTACTTTATCCTGTCCAGAGAGTAACGTAGAAATGTCATGGAAAGTATTCGCGGGAAGTATGAGCGAAGCGCTACCCGCGCTTCTCCTCTTCCGCGCTCTTCGAGACGGCTTGAGTGTGGAAACGGAGCAGCTTTCGGGGTATTTCAGGGCTCATTTGGAGCGTGGGATTCTACTGCTTCAAAATGTCAAGGATCTCACGGACTTAATCAAACCTGTCTTGGACAGGAGTGATTCGAGAGATAGACATCAAGAGTGAACTCTTACTGCTGAACTCCAGAGCGCCCTGATCGGGTTTTAGGCGCTTTGACCCTGGAATGCTTTTTGAGGTATTCGGCGAGCACGAGCGCAATGTTTGCGCGCGGACTCCAGCGGCCAATTTCCCAAGCTTGCAGGGAATCAATGGTGACCTTGATCCCTGCTTGATCAAGCACGCGCACGGCTTGGCTCTGGCTAAGATTGTTGGCTTCCCGCCAGCGTTTGAGCTGCTGGATAACCGACAAAAGTTCCTTCTGTGGCATGTGACGTGCATAATTGCAGAGAAGGCAGTGGTTGCCAATGCGCGAGCGTGCATCAACGCGTGCCTTTGGCTGCCTCCTCTGGGGCAGCAAACCAGCGACACAATTGAACAAACACCTTTGAGAAGGGTGCACGGTAGATGTTCGACTGCCTTCCAGGCGCATCGTAGAAGAGCTTGATTTCGGTCAGCCATTCGGTCGCCGAGATCTACCGGCCACGGATTGGGCAAGCTCCCACGAGCAAGCCGCAGCAATTGGAAGCTGTCCGAGGAAGCAACCCGAGGTCAACGAGGTAAGGTTTCAACCCAAAAGCACTGAGATGATAGACCGAATCGAAACGGGCTTCGATTTTTAAAGGTTACGTGATGGACCGCGGTGAGCACAGAACGAATAAACAAGTGCTTTGGCAAAATACGCTGCGACGTCAACGAGCGCCGGATCAGAGGCGGTTGTAAAGTCAATGGTCAGGCTATTCTTGTTGACCTCGCGAATGCAACCGCGATCTCCAGCCTCCACAGGCACTCCATCAACCTCTGCGACCAGGTAAACGACAGCGTCGGCGTTCATATAGAGTCGGTGCTCCGTCATTTCACGATCTCGAATCAGCATTTCACGCCGCCAAAGCCCAGAAGGTGCCGATGCGGACCGTCGAAAAATTGCTTAAAGAGCTTCAAGAGATACCAGGCGACACTCTAACTAACGAGGCGAGCCATCTTAAGCCGCTTTTGAGGCGGGTCGTCGAGACATGCACGGATTACATGAAGATGATGACAGCCGTCGAATTACACTAGCGGAAAGGACAACCTTGCCAGTGAGAAGAGAAAAACCGGGTCAGGTTACGGCGGTTGCGATGATCCCCATTGACAGTAAGATTTTTGGCGCTCAGAGGAATGAGTGTATAGAGACACCTTGTCGGAGGAGACTCCCGTTAGGTAACCGTTCCTGCTCGAAAGAAATACTGCCGCTATGAAACGCTACTTCACCCATTACTGGAAGAACGAGGCTTGGGCCAGCCGGCCCGAGGCCAACTGCCTTCATCTGAAGGCATTTCAGACAGGAGCGACTCCGTGAAGACGTACGAGTATCGCGCAGTGGAAGTTCGACAGACACCGAGCGGTCCGTGGATGGTGTTGTTTTCTGCGCCGGCGAATGAAATCGACGCCTGGGCGGGCGTGCCGCAGAAGCGCCAGTTAGGCGAGCGCGAAACCACTGGATTTCAGCGCGAGGTCAACGCAAAGCGGCTCGAAAGCCTGAAGGAGTTTTACTCGAATCCGGACAACGTCGTCCAGAATCCGCTACTATGCGCTTCCAGGCAAGGGGCTCAAGGCTCCGCGACCTTCATTTCGGATTCCGAGGCGCAGACGGAATCCAGCCGCACGGGCACTCTCAAGATCGAGGTGGAGGACCTGGAAAGCTGGGGCCTGCTGCAACTCCTCAAGGCCGTCAAGACCGATATCGAACGAAGGGCTCCTCACCTCAAGGATCAGCCGATCCCTCCGGATTTGATTATTAATCTTAAGAACAGCCTGACCGAGCAACCCGAGGAGGAAGCGGAGTCGGAGGAGGTTGCGGCCGAGGAAACCGCCGAAGAGGAGGAGACGGCGGCAGCCGAAGAGCAACCTGCGGCCACTGAGGTGATTTTCGACGAATCGCACATTCTTGAGTTCTGGCAGGATGTCGCGGCGCGCGTGCAGGTCCTTGAGGAACTCGGCAACGGTTCCCGCGATGAAATCCAGAAGTTCACGAAGGACGCGATGATCTCGTTTCTGCGACCGCTCGTTGTCGTGGATGGCCAGCATCGCCTGCGCGGGGCCGTGGAGATGGCCAAGGACGTGATCGCCAAAGAACCGTACTTGAGCCTAATCGAAAAGGAAGTCGAACAGGGCGCCTCCCCGGAAGAGGTTCAACGCAAATACGAAACACAAGCGGCGCGTTCGCTCCCGGTCTCGCTGCTGCTGCACGCGCATCCCGCGGAGCACGTATTTCAATTCGTCGTCGTAAACCAGAAAGCGACACCAATCGGCCGCGCGCTGCTTGGCACGATCGTTTCGACGAGCCTGTCGGATGCGGAGCTCGAAGTGGTTTCCAAGCGGCTCATCGCGGCGGGCATTCCGCTTGAGGAATCCCGAGCCGCCGCCTTTATCGCCCGCTCCCCTTCAAGTCCCTTCGCCGGCCTCGTCGAGCGCGGCTTGATGGCGGAAAAAGGGGACCTGCTGCCCTGGTCGGTACTCGTGTCCCTCGTGAAGATTTTCCGGGAATTGCGCGGCGGCAAGCTTTATCACGAGAAGTCCAACGACTATGCCGATATCTGGCGCGATCGCCATTTGGCCTCATCCGGCATTGTGGCGGACTGGGCGGAGAAGAACTTCGATAACGAGTTCGCTTACTGGCGTAGCCTGACGGGTCCCTGGCGAGCGGTCTTTATCGCGTTCTGGACACAGGTCCGTGACAAGCTGGCGAAGAGGGATAACGACCAGGCGTGGCATTATTGGGGCTCACCGCGGCAGTCCAACGTATTCAACAAGCCTTCGCTTACGATCCTGTCGGCTGATTTCTTCCAATATCTCTGCGATGTCAAAGCGACGATCGACAGCGCGGAGTCTGTCACGGCGCTCGTCGATGACTGGCTCAGCCAGGTCGATCCCGATTACTTCAACCGGGACTGGAAACTCCAGAACGTAAAGAAGGATTCCCCCGGCATCCGCAAGACCTGGTCTCAAACCTGGGTCGAATACCGCAAGAACCCAACGCGACTGCCTCGCCAGGAAGTCTACCGGAAACCGGCGACTTAAGTCTCGGAAAATGGCAATGCGCTTCGATGGAGCTTAATAACATTGCTGATTTTCTGGCTGGTTCCGTGGGAGTCGAAAAGAAACACTGGTCCAGCCAGGGTGTTTCCTCCATGGCCGCTCGCGCGCTCCCGGACGGCCTGCTCGGCACCCGCTCGGCTATCTTGCGGGCCGATATCAATCTGCTTTGGGCAAGATGGTTCACCGAATCGATTTGCGGCCCCTCTTTCGGCGTCCACGCCAAACGGGGCTACGCTTTCGTCCTCGGCGCTGTCCGGGAGCAAATCGACATTCGTTTTTCGGACTACCCTTCCAATGAGCGCTCTGGTCTTGCGCGCGTAATGGCGCGCTTCGTCCTCGAAGGGGTGAATCAACGGAGGCAAGAGCGCCAGCCCCTCTCTCGCGACGACAAATTGAACCTCCTGGATGCCGCGGGCGACCCGCCGCGGTGCTGGATTTGCGGCTATGCATTCGATCGACATGCGATCGAGTCGTTCCTTATGCCGGTGCATCCCCTGCCGCTAAAGACTTTCGTGGATTTGATGAAGCCTCGGCTGCACGAGCGCGATTATGCGATCGAGGTTGACCATATTGTCCCCTTCTCCGAAGGGGGCGGAGGAGAAACCAATCTGGCGATCGCCTGCGGCTGGTGTAACAAGGCAAAGGGCGCTCGGCTGTCACTCTACGATGTGCAGGCAAGGCCGCTCATTTTCCATCACCCGGCGCTTGGGATCATAAGCGTGCCTCGGGCATTCTGGACCGTGCGGATACTCGCGCTTCGCAACCGCTGTGAATACGAAGCATGCCGCACAACCGCATCACAGGCTGAGCTGACCGTCTTGCCGAGAAATCCCCATGGAGCAATGAATCCTATGAATCTGATGATCACCTGCCTCGATCACGATCGGCTGGGCCCTGACCGTCTCGTTCACCGCAAACACTTTGAGGATCTCCGGAAATAAGCCAGCCCCGGCGGCCCCACGAGCCGATCAACTCAGGGTCTGCCAGCTCCGTCTGTGGTGCAGCGCCATCCGTCTTGGTGCGAGTCGCGTCTGGGACTTGGCGCGGGGAACGCTCTAACGTTCGAGGTCGTTGTGGCCTCGATCCAGCTATGTATCAGCTTAGACGCGGTCGGCCCGAGGGGATGGGGAATCCGGGGCGAGGTGAACGCGATTCCGGGATGGGTGTCCATTCTTGGAGTCGTATCTAAAAATATAAATAATTGCCTGAATAAGAGGAGAGGCGCGAAATAGGGACAGGTCAAACGGTCAAATCTCGAGAGGTTGTGAGTTCCCGCGTTCTGCGGAAATTGACCGAAAAAACGAAAAAGGGGGAGGCTAAGTTTCCTCTGAAGAAGAACAACGCCCAGTTTTTCCGAGGCAACAGGAATTGTCGTTCTGCAGCAGCCTTAGCCTCATCGAGTGACCGAGATCGGTCAAGTTAGGCTTCCAAATTGATATTGGAGGGCTGCAAAGGCGTGGCGGCGGCAGCCGCTGCGGACACCGCGGATGCCGTAGATGGTGCGGTCGCTGCGGTTGCTGTAAACGATGCTCCTACGGATCCTACCGATCCGACCGCTGTGTCGCCTGAGCTCACTGCGATCTGGCGATACCGACCACCGACCCCAATGGCGGGAGTGGTAGCTCCCGATTCCGCTAATGGCGGCGCTGCGGGCGGTCCGAGCGGTGTGGTGGGCGGACCGGGCGACTCGGGTCCTCCTGCAGGGGGTTCGCCTCCGGCTGCGCCGGTCGATGTGGCCTTTAACGCGGTCATCGTCAGCGGAGCCAACTCGCCTTGCGCGATTCGACGGGCTCCCGGGGGTGCGCAATTGCGCAATGTGACGGTGACCGGAGGCACTATCGCGCTTGGGCATGACGCCCTTACCCGGTGAACCTCCGCCAGGCAGCCCGCAACCCGCTTGGTTGCGAGTGGTCCCGGACCTGCAGCTTCTGGACGGGTTGGTGATCCGGTGATCCCGCCAGTTGTCCCAAACATTATCGATATCAGTAAGTTTCGGAGGGACAGGCCAAATAGCTTCTTCAATCTCGACTTTGTTTGATCACCGATTACCAAAGATCGTCCGTCGTAAAAAAGTTGTTGTCGATTGTAAGTATGTCGAACGTTTTCTCGATTTGGACGCCGATTCTGTAGTTGGTCATTAACTCGGTCAGATCGCGACCATCAATAAGGCGGATTTGCTTTTCGTGCTGTTGAGCGCACGTCCGCGCCGTATCTGAAAATTCGGAGGTGGTTATGAATACCCCCTTCTTGACTGTGTTCATAGCGCCTGCGAACTGCTGAATCTCTTCTCGATGGACTGAGCGTGAATCTGCGTATCGTTTTGCTTGGAGGTAAATCTTTTCAAGACCAAGCTTGTCTTCGTTAATAATCCCGTCGATACCGCCATCGCCGGGCCGTCCGGTGTGAAACGCGTTCTCAGGATCACTTCCACCATAACCCATCGCTATCAATAGTTTTATAACGAGGCGCTCGAAGAAGGCAGGGTTGTTCGTTAATATTCTCGAACGCAATTCATCACGGATTCTTTCAATATGATCTTTGTGCGCTTTTTGGATGGTCTCCTCTGGCAGTGACTCTACAGAGGATGAAGATGGCACGTGAGCGTCTTGCTTGTTCCATACTGCCAAACCATAAAGATTCTTGGGATAGGCTAAGAAATACTTGATCGGACTCGCTGATGGGAAATCCAAGTTAATGCAGTGTCTGCGGAGCTGCGAAAGCAAGACATTCTTCGGCTGCTTTGCTTTAAAAACATAAAGTTTGTCTTGCGATATTCCTTGATAGATAGTGTCCGCACTGATCGGCTTACCGTACTTCTTCAAGACTTCAATAGCAGCCTCGTTGATAGTAAGGCCCTTTGACATAGTATTTGCAGCTTTATTCAGTTGTGCTTCGGCCTGTGTTTTTTTGAGGAAACGGTCATAGCGTTCACACTTCGCCAGTCTTCCCCGGAATACGATTGATAGCCTGGCCTGAACTTTTGTCGCACTATTTGGCTTCTGGATGTCGGCTCGCGCTAGATTCGTACTGAGTCAAGGTCGGGAACAGCTATCGTCTGAACGGTCTCTGTGTAAAGGAGGTTAACAATGCTATCTAAGCTGTAGGACTTCGCTTCGATGCTTCCTTTGAGCAAACTAAGTCCCGCGTTGGCATATTCCTCAAACAGTTTGATGCGGTCCTCGTCGACTTCAGGAGAGCTGGACAAGGCTATTGCGTCGTCCCACTGACAGAGGGTCATTAGGTGCAGCAGTCCCGGCCATGCGGGAGAATTACTAAATGTTTGAAAGTCAATTGCTCTGGCGGAGTCAATCTCTGTGAGTGGCTCCCTGACGCCGCGTTTCAGTCCGAGGGTTGCCGCGAAGATTAGCACTCTCCAGATCTCGGAAAAGCAGCGTTCGTTCTTGGCGATGAGGCTTTGAATGACATCCTCCTTGTCTTTGGCCCGGTAAATTCGGCGGGGTTCTCCTGAACGGAGCTTCTCCCGCCTCACACGAAGGTCATACAAATCATCGCTAATATGGATGAACCACTTCGGTTCAAAATGAATCAGTGCAGGCTCAACTCCGACACAGTACTTTCGGATCTGTTCTCTTAGAACCGAACCAGGCTCCGATGTGTCGAATGAGTAGAGACCGTGTTCTTGAATATAAGTGAGAATCGTTTCTACTGGCTGAGGTGAATCAAGTCTCTCGAGGGCGGTCCTTGCTGCGAGCACGATTTCGAGATTTTCTATCATCTTTTCAATCCTCAACCGCTACGATTTGAGTGTGTTCAACGTCGGCTTGCTGGTAAATCCGGTGTCGTTTGCCACCTATTGTAAGGCTAGCCTGCGCTTCCTCTCGCTTACTGGCTGCGTGATAGGAAAGTACATAGCGACGGCCAATGCGGCCCTGTTCCGTGAGCACCTCTTCCACTTTACCCTTGTATTGGGTAGAGCTCAGAAAAATGACTACCTGAGGTGCGAGCGAGGGTATCCATTTTGCGACCCCCGTGCGAAACTCCTCCCCGAGCTGTCCGAACGGCGAGTCCATCACCATCGGGTATTCGCCTCCTTCGACGTCCTTAAGGATTGTAGGCAACTCCGCCCGTTGACGAGCCAAAGCCACGAGGCTCGCGATGAAAACCAGCGAGGTGATTTGACGTTGGCCGGTGCTCATCGCCACGTCAACTTCTTCACCTCGAGTTCCAGCGATCCGTTTCATGATTCGAAGCGTAAAATCCTCGGTCAGTTCTGCCCAATATGCCCGGTCGATAATTTTCCGAAAATGGCGATCGATTTCTTCATTGAGAGCGCGCCGGAGATCCGTCATCTCATTGCGCAGAATAGTCTGCAAGAGGGTTATCATTTGGTCGAGGGCCCAAAGACGTCGCTGCGCTTTAGCGGCGGCTTCCGCCTGCTGCTGGCTCTGGGCGATCCTTCGCTTAACATTTTCCAGGTCGGAACTCAGCTGGTTGATTTCCTGCTCAATAGCACCCTGCTCGCGGACTAATTCTCGTTGTTTGTGTGCCCATTCCTCTCGCTTCGACTCGAGTTGATGAACCTCGGCATCTTCCTTGTCACCAAGCTGTTGATGAATCTCGTGGAGGTCGTCTTCGATTCGGCGAAGTTGGTCGCGCAATTCCGAGCGATCTTTTGCCATTTGCTGAAGGGCTTCATTAGTCGGTTCGATCTTGCTCTTGATCGCTCCCATCGCATTGTCGAGGGCACTGACTGCGTTGTTGAAATAGTCGTCACCGGCAGTGACTAAGAGCTTGTTCACCTTCTTGTGCGCGTCTGAGCCTGATTGCAGACGGTTCCCACAGATGCACTCGCCGGATTGAAGCAGTTCCTGAATAAAACTATTTAGTACTCGGGCTGGCAACTTGCCTTCGTTTCGCAGGCGCTGGGCGATCTCACGTCCGCGCTTTACTAAATCATCGCAGAATAAAACATATCCCTCGTTGTTGACCAAGTGCTTGAGGCGCTTCGTTACCTCGTCAAAACGTGATGTTATCCCGGCACGCTCATCCTGCAAATTGGAGCGCTTCCTCTGTAGTTCGCGTGCTTCGCGATTGGCCGCGAGGTTGCGATCGATAGCCTCTACCTCTTTAATCGCGGCGGTCTGGTTCTCTTTGCAGGCCCCCAGTCGAGTTTGCA
>Ga0213878_10000287_pt1 | contig 19601 bp, 18 predicted proteins | sample VelepicoBEBS_R02_FD_161053 | JGI IMG/M metagenome (GOLD analysis project Ga0213878, IMG submission 161053) | Vellozia epidendroides bulk soil microbial communities from rupestrian grasslands, the National Park of Serra do Cipo, Brazil - BS_R02 | ecosystem: Environmental > Terrestrial > Soil >... | reverse complement strand
GCCAGGCATGATGGATGGCCCTTTCAGCGCACCCTCTTCACCGCCGGAAACACCGGTACCGATGAAGTTGAAACCTTCGGCAGACAGTTCGCGATTACGGCGAATCGTGTCCTGGAAGAAGGTGTTACCGCCATCAATGATGATGTCGCCCTTTTCCAGATAAGGTTTCAGAGAGTCGATGGCGGCATCGGTGCCCGCGCCTGCTTTCACCATTAACAGGATACGACGAGGCGTTTCCAGGGATTCAACAAACTCTTGAACCGTATAGAAAGGAACCAGTTTCTTGCCCGGATTCTCGGCAATGACTTCTTCGGTTTTTTCACGGGAGCGGTTGAAAACGGAGACGGTATAACCACGGCTTTCGATGTTGAGCGCCAGGTTGCGCCCCATCACTGCCATACCGACGACGCCGATTTGTTGCTTGGACATTTTTTACTCCTACATACGGGGAAACTGTTGCGGCCTCTAATGTAGCGCAAATGCATGCTTTATTAAAACGATTCATTTAATGAAACACAACAAGATAAACTTGTCCGTGCCGTATCAACTGTGCGGGAGCAGAACCAATCGTTACCCGATTTAAAGTGATGGCATACATGCAAGTACATAATCTCTCTATTGACATATGCATATATCTTTCAACACAGAAAAACTCCACAATGAAATATTCTAACAAAACTTTGTAAGTATTCGCATGAACAAGAAATGCCGTTAGTACATAAACGTATTATCATTATTAAACAATCTAACTTATCTTAAATTTACTAATGTAAACGCCACCACAGACAAAACAACACTCAACGCCACGAAGTCTACTCAAAAGCATGATAAGTATTTATGAAAATTATAAAATACAGTTGCCTTAACTCTCCATATGAAGGTATTATGAACGAAATATTTTCATTACTCAGTCACAGTAAGTGTGCCAGATATGATTTTTTTAAGCATTATCAACCATAATCATGATCATCTGATAGTCGCCAATACTAGTCTGCCGCTGGTTGCACAAAGCAACCCGGTTATCATCAAATCAAATACACCTGCGTCCGATGAGCTCAAAAAATTCGTATCCCATCACAAAATAACGCTGCTTGACTGTGATTATGGGTTAGGTTTTGGAGAAAATAATAATTATGTGTTCCAATATTTGGTTAATAACAGCTTAATCACTGATGCTGATCACTTTTTAGTTATCAACCCTGATGTTGTTATTGAGGATAGTGAGCTCAAAAAATTAGATGAAACCATTAAAACTTATGAATCAGATATATTTACCATTAATCTTTTTCATGACAAATACTTTACGAAACCTGAGTTATCAGTGCGCCATTTTCCAAAACTAACAGGGCCGTTGAAAGGATTACTAAGCAAGAACTTCCGTTCCGATGCATATGATAAAAAATCAATAACGCAGCCTTTAGAAGTCGATTGGGCAGCTGGTTCCTTCTTACTATTTAGAAAGAATGCTTACGAAATTCTTGGAGGGTTCGACACAAAATACTTTATGTACTTTGAGGATGTCGATATATGTCGAAGGGCAAAAAAAATTAAAATGCCCCTCACGTACTTACCGAATATTCAAGCTATACATAAAGGGGCATTTAATAATAGAAAACTTTATTCCCGGCACTTCCGATGGTATTTAATAAGCTACCTGACGTACCATTTTTTTAGTTAAGCGTTGAGAGAAATAGCTATTGCGTCAGCGATCCTCGCGGACGCTTTACCATCACCATACGGATTGTGTGCAAAGCTCATTGCTTCATACACGGACTGGTCGGTCAGAAGTGCAGCAACCGCATCAAATATACGCTTCTCATCTGTGCCAACGAGTTTTACGGTACCCGCAGCTACAGCTTCCGGTCTTTCTGTCGTATCACGCATGACAAGAACAGGTTTACCGAGTGATGGCGCCTCCTCTTGTATGCCACCGGAATCTGTCAGTATTATACTTGATGCATCCATCAAAAACACAAATGGCAGATAATCAAGAGGTTCAATAAGATAAATATTGTCTTGCCCAAGAAGCGCAGTGTTAACCACACCGCGTACATTTGGGTTAAGGTGTACAGGATAAACAAAATCCACGTCCGGGAATGCTTTAGCCAATTTCAAAATTGCATTGCAAATTCTTTCAAATCCACCACCAAAGCTTTCACGGCGATGGCCGGTAATTAACACGATACGTCGGCTCTGATCGATAAAATCAAATTTTTTCCTTAATTCACCAGTCAATACAGGATCATTAGCCAATTTCTCTTTTACCATAAGCAGCGCATCTATGACCGTGTTTCCAGTGATAATAATATGATCCTGTGGAATATTTTCCAGGAGCAAGTTCTCAGCGGAAGTCGATGTTGGTGCAAAATGTAAATTAGCAAGTGCTCCGGTGATTTTTCTGTTCCCTTCTTCTGGCCATGGAGAATAAATATTATTCGTTCTGAGACCTGCCTCAACGTGACCAACTTTAATCTGTTGATAGTAGCTAGCAAGAGTTGCCGATAGCGTAGTGGCAGTATCACCATGTACCAATACATAGTCAGGTTTAAATTCCTGGAGAACAGTGCGTAATCCTACAAGGATAGCAGATGTTATATCAGTTAAATCTTGGCCTGATTTCATAATGTTGAGGTCAAAGTCAGGAGAAATATTAAATAATTGTAAAACCTGATCGAGCATTTCTCTGTGCTGAGCTGTAACACAGACCTTACTTTCGAATCGGCAATCACCCTTTAAACTCTCAACTACAGGTGCCATTTTGATTGCTTCAGGTCGGGTTCCAAAAATAGATAATACTTTAATCACGCTTATGATCTCTCTCGTAAACTAATCATATTGAATTTCACTGCCACTGAGGCAACGCGGGGAATAATTTTGGCTCTTGCCAATTGAGTTATAGGCCTTTCAACAAAATGCCACGAAAAAAAAGCAGCCGCAGTTGTTGCAATACAAATAAATGAAAAATAAGCAAAGAAGCCAGCCTGGCCAAACAGCGAAAAGCTCATTTGGGATATTGGATAAGCATATAGATAAAAACCGTACGAGTAATCATGCTTGAGCTTTAGAAATCTTATCATCCCAAATGCATAGCCAGCTGAAATTACAACATATCCGATTAAAAAAGGCATTACTTGTGGATTTATTTTCGCCCTATAAAAGAACAAAACGATCCCAATAACAATACTCAAAAATGGAGAAATAGGTATGTATTGCCTATTAACATATAATGCCCCTCCAATGCAGAAGAAGTAAAGCAAACCGACGGCGCCAGGAATTGGAAATAATGACTGTACAAAACCTGGATAAATCGAATTAATAATTAATGCAATAAAAAGACAAGCATTATATCTTCTAGGTGTTGATGTTACCCCTATAACGACGACAATTATGGCCATTATATATGCACGCACCTCAACTGGCAGTGTCCAAAGGGAGCCATTAATTGCATGATCTGGATTATTTGAAAAAATATCAGGAAGAGTAAATACGAGAGAATCCAACAATGAATTTACTTTAATATAAGTCCATGAAGAGTCCGAAAATATGAATGAAATAAAGTTAACTTCTGATGATACCGGTATTATGAAAAGTATGGTTGCTATATTTGAGATAATCAGTGCAGGGAATATTCTTGTTACCCTAGCGATTGTATATTCATAAATAGTTCTTTTAATTGCACTTTGGAAGATAAAAAACCACTTATCGTAAAAAAAATATAGACAGCTAATGTTCCTGAATAGGTTCCAACCTTAGCTGATAGTGGGTCCGCACCTAAACCGAATATATGATATGAATGTGCATACATAACAAGTAATGCAGCAAAAAGTCTAACAAAAGAAAAAATATCAGACTTCGAATTTATAGCCTCATCAAGGGAGGTGATGTTGAAAAAACGATTGCTATTTCTCATCACTTCCCCCTGTCAATTTAACTCTACCATCAACATCTAGAGAAAGGTTGCACACTCTTTTATGATCCATTGCATTTAATGCATTTTTATTGAAAATAATGTCTTTTGGTAATATCAAGTCATCAATGGTTTTACGAAATGATATTGCTCGTATCGCGATCCATACTTTACTACCAAATGCTGGTTCAATAAGATACTGACAATTTTCATTTTTGGTACTACTTATAACTGAGTACAGTGTATTAACAAAATTATTTTGATAGCTACCAGAGTTTATATAATTTTTTTGCAGATAAACACTATGGGTAAACAGGAGAGAAAAGAATACTACACTGAGTAGCCTATCGATACCATTACGGTAATAAAGAACGGCAATACCAAAGGCAAGAACAAAGCCGGATGTATAGATATAATGTGGTAAGCTCATATCTAATATAAGAACAGGTATTGCCCCTACATAATAAAGTGCAATATAAAACAAATACTTTAAAAAAGAACCACGACAGAGCAAAACAATAAAGAAAACATGAATCGCAACAGAAATAATTAGCTGGGATCTATCATACTGCTCAAATAATCCGTGAATTTCTATATTGTCAAGTAAAAATGGGAATATAAAATATTCTAAAACTCTACCTGGAACATTACTTAACGATGTACCATAGCCACCTTGTTTAGGAAATAAATATTCAAATCGTAATGCAAGATACGCAATAACAATAAATGAACACACTAAGAAAAAATTGACTCCCCAACGATCAAAAATGTAACGCTTGTCACCGTTTAACAGGAAATTATACGTGAGGTATAAAAATATAACCGCTGGGTAGATAACCGCAGTTTCTTTAAACATTAATGAAACTATAAAAAATATAGATGCACTTATAAAAAACAAATATTTATTATTGTTCCGAATAGCATTTGATGCTAAAAATAAAAAAAATGAGAAACTGCAACACATAAACCAAAATATATCAGCAATCGTGCCAATCCAGCCATTAACAAAAACAATAGATGGCATTACTGTGCTGATCATTGCACTGAGAAATGCAATATTTTCATAAACGAAATATTTGATAATATAATAAAAAAGAATTGCATTAACTATGCCACAGAAAAGTAAGAAAAAATGAAACAGTTGAGGCACTTCATAAAGATAGTAACTAGATACCAGCCATAAATTAAAATTTAGAGGGCGGTAGTGAAATTTACTATAATCAAACAAATGGAAATATTTTATCTCCATTAGATTGTTAGCTGAAATAGCTCTTATCCCCCAACCTATTTCATCATGACTGAAATAGCCAGAGTTCATGAACAAACCAATATTTGCTATTATGCCAAAAGCAATGATAATTGAGACTTTATTTACTGGCATCATTATTCTCATCCTGATTACGGATTATATTTCTAATAATAAATTTTGGCCTTTGCTTACTTTCCATGTAACAACGCCCGAGATACTCACCCAAGACGCCGATTCCAATCAATTGGACACCACCCAAAAATAAAATAGCAACCATAATTGATGGGTAGCCAGCGACAGGATTACCAAAAAATAGCTTTGATATTATTAAATTAGCGGCATAAAGAAAAGAGAACAAAGATATCGCCGCGCCTAAGTAAATCCAAACTTTCAGTGGTGCTATACTAAAAGAAGTAATGCCTTCAACTGCTAAATTCCAAAGCTTCCAACTATTGAATTTGCTATTTCCAGCGACTCGCGAACATCGTTTGTATTCTACAATCCCCGCTCTAAATCCTACCCAAGAGAATATTCCTTTCATGAAAAGCTGAGATTCAGACATTTTCGTAATTGATTGAACAACCTGCTTCCGCATTATCCGGAAATTACCTACATTTGCCTCGAGTTTTACATCCGATAGCCTATTATGTGTTTTGTAGAATAGTTCAGCGGTTTTCCTTTTAAGAAAAGAATCACTGCTCCGGTCAGATCGTTTAGCAAGAATGATATCAAAGGAGCCGTCCAGCAACATATCAAACATGACTTCGATTAATTCAATGGGATCCTGGAGGTCAACATCAATTGGTACAATGAAATCGGCATCAACTGTACATAGACCTGCAAACAGGGCCTTCTCCTTGCCAAAATTGCGAGATAAATTCACTAATACTATACGATTATCATTTGAAATAATTTGACGTACTATGTCCTCAGTCGCATCAGTGCTACCATCATTGACAAAAATGATTTCAATGTTCATCTTTGACAAAAATTCATCACTTCTTATTGCCTGATAGAAAAGCGGAATTGCGTCTTCTTCATTAAAAACAGGAACAATCAATGATATTTTTTTCATAATTATTTGAATACTATATATTTTGAGTAGATAAAGCCCAGAATTAAACTCACACCAGAAAAAATAGCTAAAGTAATAATTTTATTTATGAGGAACGTATCTGCCAAGGCACCGATTAAGAAACTGATTGAGCCTAGCCCCAGAATGAACAAAAAATACCCACCCCCATTTACTTTCTTCTTAAAATTGAACGTAGAATTCATAAAATAGGAAAATGTGGAGGCGATAGTAAATGCAACCAAATTGCTATACGCCTGTAAAAGGCCTAAACTTCCACAGAGAAAAAAAATAATCCAATGTAACCCAGTATTAAAAATCCCTATAACTGAATAAATCTTAAAGTTTTTTAACACCCAAATATCCTTTAGTTAGAATGTTGAACCTATCCTCCCAAAAGATTGGCCTTTCTACTAGTGGTTCAACACCAGCTAAATGCTGTTCGAGAGTAACAGCAAGTCCGCTCTCAACCCTCCACCTCATCTCTCCAAATCTAGTGGAGATAACAGGTATGCCCGCTGCAACATATTCATAATATTTCACGGGATCTACAGATTCTGTAAGTTCATTAGTATGAAACGGAATGAGTCCATAAGTGAATGTACTCATTAGCTGGGGAACATCTTTATGGTCAATGGCTGGTTTAATGACTACATTATCCGGAATGTAGTCAGGTCGTACGTAAAGTGGACCGACAATAACAATTCTGGCATCTGGTCGATTCTCAGCAAGGGTTGATATAAACTCCCAGTCAAACCACTTTGCAACACTACCAATATAGCCATAAGTTATGCCACTCTCAATGTCATTACACTTTGTATTTCTAATCTTCCGCATATTGGAATAAAAACTCTCTGAACATGCGTTTCTGACCAGATGGGTTTCTTTAGCGCTAGCTCCAAATTTATTAAGCAGCCCTTCCGAAGAAAACATAGAAAGGTTAGCTTTACTTAATAACATATTTAGAAGGTGGGAGACGCTCTTTTTGGTACTCCCCGTAAAGAAATGTGGATAATCATCCATCACATCAGCAATAATACAGTTAAACTTAATATTGCGAATAACCTCAAGGCTTAACACACTTGGCTTTCCAACTACCAAAATAGCCTCATGCTTACCAATTATTTGCTTTAATTTCTTTATAAAGCCATTTATAGCTGGCCAGTTTATAACCTTATAAAAAATATTTAATGGTTCAATGGGTATAACATTACCAATTTTTATAACATCAATTTTATCATGCTTTAAAATACTTTTTGATTCCACACCAATGATCTTGGTTCTGATATCAGAGTACTTTGGAAATCTGGAAGGAAGGGGATCAACCCAGACAACTTTCTCCACATCATGCCCAGCCATGAAGTCTGCAAAAAAATGAGGACGCTGTGCAATGCTATCCCAATTAACAGGAGATAAGTATACCACTATCATTTTTAGTACACCCCTGGTCTATAGCTATGCGGTTTCCATTTCCCCCATTTGCTTTCAAAGACCGCTTGATTCTTTTGCATCAGCAACTCTTTTTGATTATTTTTAAGCTTATTAAAGCTTGCAGAAAGATGATGATGTACAAAAGAATCTTCTACAGCAGCCATCCTCCAACCGGCTTGATCAACACGTTTACAGTAATCATCATCCTCAAAGAAACCCAATCCATAGTCAAGAGAAAGTCCCCCAACATTTTCATAAACTTCTCGTCGAATAGCCGCGCAAAAAAATGCAAGACAATCCATTGGATAAATTTCATTTGCATGATTAGTAACATATCTAAGAGACTGCATTTGCATCTCTGACCAATTCAGGTAATTAATCTGAATCTTTGACTCGTTTCCGATATTATTCGTCACAGGCCCCAGAAGTCCCATATCTGGGTTCCGCTTAAACGCCTTAACTAACGCACCCAACCAAAATGATGAAACGTAGGTGTCATTGTTTAGCACAACCAGTATTTCACCCGTTGCGTGTTCAAGACCAATGTTATTCCCTGCGGCAAAGCCGACATTAGCATCATTTAGAATAACTTTATAACCTTCCTTACCTTCATAGTATTGCTGAAGATACTCTCTGGTGCTGTCTGTTGAAAGATTGTCAACAATAATAACCTCGTAGTTACCGTATTCAGTATTTCTATCAATACTAAATAAACACTCTTTAGTCAGATGAAGGTTATTAAATGTAAGAACAATAATACTGACTTTTGGTTTCTTGATATCCAGACTCGCGATTTCATTAAGAAGTTGTTGAGCCCGACTTCTCCAATCATGATTTTTTGCCCATGCTTTTCGAGCATCGCAAAGTTTCTCATTCTTTGATTCATCCATTGCTACCTTGATAAGCTCAATAAACTCCATTGACGAATCAGCAACATGAACAACATCATTGATAGCTTGCACTTCCGGCATAGCGGTACAAACCACCGGTTTACCTGCTGCAAGATATTCATATACCTTCACCGGGTTGGTGCAAAGCGTTAACTCAATAAGCTTGAAAGGAATTAAGCAAACATCGAAATCCTGGAGGTAGGAGGTTAGTTGCTCATACGGAATCTCACCTAAAAAGTGGATATTCTCAACTTTTTTAGCCTGAGAAACATCACAAGTTTCAGCACCAATCATTACAAAATCGTAATTTGGATATGCTTTTGCAGCCTCAATCAACAACACAAGATCAAACCATTCCGCTATCGCGCCATAATAACCGACAACAGGTCTCTTTTTCTCAATAAAATGTAGAGAGGTTTTCCTGGAAAAAAACTCCACTTCGCAGCCATTTCTTATGATCACATTTTCGCGATGTTCTGATACTGTTTCAGATAAGCGCTGCGCCGTAGTGATTACCAAATCGGACGACTTAAAGAGGGCTTCTTCCTCTTGTAACATGTCAGGATCATTATTTTCAAACCCGGCATGATGATCCATACAATCATAAATAATATGGTTTGATGAACAAGATTCTGCCACTTTCCGCCAAAAAGGCAGATTAATAATAGAGCTGGTGTAACCAAATCCAAACGCTTGTCTCGCCAGACAAACGCCTTGAGTCAAAAAGGCGATTTGTTTATCTGATAATTTATCTTTATAAATGTTGACGTTATTATCATTAATGTGAAGTTTGCATATCACAACATTTTCACAGGGGCTTCGTACAATGGAAAAACCAGGATGAGTACTTACGTGAAAGGTGGTCGTAAAATAAATAACTCGAGAACCAAGCGCCCCCAATTCTCTGGCCAAATGCTGTGGTCTCTGGACTCGGAACTCCCAGTCAATCACCGGAAAAATTAATAGATCATGTCCGTCTTTGCTACGCTGCATTTGATGCAAACATGAAATATCACCATTAATGACTGGTTGTATTTTACTTTCAGATTCAGTGTTCGGAGCATCCAATTTTATTCCACGAACGAATTGATATACTTTTTTAACCCTATCACGTGATTTTGGTGACATTTTATAATAAATAGGGCGAAGTGTATTTTTTATTTTGGCCTTCATTATATTGTTCCTATAATTATTCATTTTTTTAAAAATTTATTAATGGCTACTATTTTCCGCATAAGTGGAGTGCTAAGTATCCGCTCATACTCTTGAAGTTTCATATTCAACACCTGCGCCCATTCTGAAATTTCTATTGCCTTCCTCTCAGTTTCCTTTAATTTCTCAATCCATTCTTCATAACTGCGAACAGCATCCTGAAGGATCTTATTTTGATATCTATTAACCTGGACTTCTCTATCTTTAAAATAAGAACCACTATCGAAAAAGTATTGAGTACCAGAGAAATAATTTGTTTTTTGCAGCAAATGCCGACGGATATGAAACTCCGCATTAAAGAATTTTTGTTCTGAGAGAAAATAATTATGATATGTGAGATATACAAACTTCTGCAGTAAGTCAGGATCAATTTTCTTTTCTTCGACAACCGGAATCTTTGACTTCTCGTCGAACTCAGAGAAGTCATTTACTAGTTCATCAACACTGTATGGTGCATTACCAAATGTGAATATTGTTTTTCCGGCTAACAATGCCTCAAAACCAACGGAAGAGTTAACCGTGAAGACATAATCTGAGATAGCTACCAATTCACACGTAGAAAACTCATCCACAACTACTGGATAATCTTTGACGTATAAATTGCAATTTCTGTCGCCAGGATGCTTCTTTATAATGAACTGTAGGTCATCGTGGTCAAGCCGTAAGCAGAGGTCAACAAATTGCTGCATTGATGAGAATTTAGAACCAGCAATTATATTTGAATCATCTTCTACTTGTAATGCTATCAATACGGTTTTCTTATTCGATAAAGAAAGCATTTCTTGTATTTCCGCTTTTCTTTCATCGCTAATTATATAATTAGCTTTTACCTCTCCTAAAGTTAACCGTGCTATTGTTTTTTCATTCTCGGACAATTCGAAACAATTAAACTGTCGCCAAAATTTTTTCAGACTGCTGGTGGCATTTACTCCAGAGGCATCGCTGTAGTAAATAAGTGGATTAGGTGATCGCGATAATCCCAATTCATTGAAATATGCCGCTACACCTTTTTTCCTACAAGCATCCTTTAGAATTCCATCGAAATTCCAACAAAAAACAATTTCTGGATTAGTATCTTCAAGTATGTTAGTGACAAATGAACTATGTATTTCATCATACTGAGTTAGGAGAATTCCCTTCCACCGTTCGAACCAAATCCCATCATCATATGAGATATTGTAGGCTTGTGGGGAGATCGTATACCAACCATCATTAGATATTTTTTTTGCCAACTCAGTGGTAGCTACAAAAACGACATTCCAATCTTGCGCCGCAAAAGATGCTGCTAAAATCTTATATTTTTCATAGATGCATTCAAATGTTAAAGCACTACCTCGTATCATGAATGGAAGTAAATAGAATAATACTGTGTTCTTTTTTATTTTTTCTGTAACGACTGTATCACCAGCTTTTATAATTGTATTGGGTGAAATATTTTCTTTTACTACCACACCAGCACCAATCACGGAATTATCACCAATGTCAGCACCTTCCAGGATCGAAACATTGCTACCAATCCAGACATTTGAACCAATAGTAACTTTCCTGAAAGACATCCCTTGTTCAGAAACTGGGATATTATCTTTAAAATGATGCGATGATGACGTAATAATAGTATTTGCGCCAATCAGTGTATCTGAGCCAATTTCGATATCACCCGTTGCATTTAACCAACAGTTGTATCCTATTACTGTATTTTCCCCAATAACAAGTTTCCCACGGTTGTGGGTTTCCAGAACAACATTGTCCCGAATTTGGACACCATCACTGAAGATATAAACCCCATCATTAGATGTCGGTTTATAAATAACACTTTCTGCAACTTGTGCTGATGTAGAAATAGATGACTGCAATCCATTATCATTCATTATACAAGTCTCATATTTGGTCTCGTGAGGTTTGTTATCATTACCAGATAAGTTACCTCTAATTGGATACTGGCAAATAGCAATTACATCACCCCATTCAATGGGGTCATCCGTACGATGAAAGTGTCCTTGAGTTTGAATATAAATATCAAGATGATAAAATTTTTTTTTGAGCAGTAAAGAAACTGCGCTATCCGCTGAAAATGATATTATTAACCGCCCATTATTTTTTAATAGCTTTGCTAACTCAGGGATTAAAAGATTGAGCGTAGATTGATGTGATTGCTCTAAGTTTAAGAGAACTATTACGTCAGGACTAATGATATCAGCAGGAAAGTTTACATTTCCACCGTATTCACCAAAATCCAGGACGTAATCAAAAATTTTTTCACAGCATGGGGATAAGTAGTTATGCCCTACTCCCGAATCATCACCACAGTTCAATACTGTCATATCTCTTGTTAATTGCCGGGAGGCAAATTGATATCGAGACATTATTCTATGGGTCAATTGGTCGTCAAATGAAATTTTCTTAATAACCAAATCTTCAATATTTGGATGAATTGATATACCACTCTTAGTCGTCATTAATTGAATCCTCATACTGAACTATTCTGGGATTCATATTTATAAAACCAAATGTTTTAGTACTACCGACCACGCTAAGAATTTTCATGCCCCAGCGATGGTCGTGCTCTTCATATGAACTATTGTGAAGTGCATCAGCCAAGCCAGCATTGATCGTATATGCCCCAACCGCTAAATGATTGGGTACCTTAACGGTGATGGTTCGTTTACCTTTTCCAGGGGTAATACTTAACCCCATTATTTTGTTATTGAACCCCCAAACATCAATCCCTGACGTATTCCTTAATGCCAGTGTAAATATTGGATCATTAAACTCGGTTATTAATTCCAGAGAGATTTTAAAGATGATATCTTCATCTACTTTAATTTCAGCAACATCATCATCGCTTTCCGTACAAACGATGACTTCGCTAACTTTCCCTCCTCCCTTACCGAACCGATATTCCGAACGCAATATATCCTGACTTTTGAGCCATTGTATTTCCTTTGTTTTCATCAATTCTATATACGAATTAACAACAACATCTGGCTTATCATCTAGTAAGAGACATCCCTTATCGATGAGAATTGCACGATCGCATGTATTCCGTACTGCAGTTAAATCGTGCGATACAAATAGTACTGTCCCACCTCTTTCCTGAAAGAGTTCAAATGCCCTATGACATTTTGTCTGGAACAAATAATCACCTACAGATAATGCCTCATCTACGATCAATATATCTGGATTAACGTTAATCGCGACAGAAAATGCAAGGCGAACAAACATGCCACTAGAATATGTTTTAACTGGACGCTGGATAAAATCGCCAATTTCTGCAAAATTGCAGATATCATCAATGCGGGTTTTAATAACATCCTTGTCAATTCCCAGGAGCGATGCATAAAGAAATATATTCTCCATGCCGGTAAACTCTGGATTAAAGCCAGCCCCAAGTTCCAATAAAGCAGCGACTCGGCCATTAACGTTAATAGTTCCACTTGTTGCTTTTAACGTTCCGGCAATAAGTTGAAGTATCGTAGATTTACCTGCACCATTAGCACCGACGATACCAACCCTTTCACCTTTTTTGATTGTAAAACTGACATTGTTAACAGCTGTGAATTTCCCAATTTCTGAGTTATTAGTATCAGTTAATAACTTATAGACATTATGAAATGGGGACTTGTACTGGAAAAAATCTTTTGTAAGATTGTCTATTTCAATTAAGTTATCACACGACATCAGCGAACCCTCGGCTCAATCTGTTAAATACCCAACGCCCCAAAAGGAAAATTACAACAGCAACTGTGCAATATGCTGTATATCCGTAGATAGAGAAAGATTCTACATGAAATGCAATAGCACGATACTCTATGACGGCTAATGAGACTGGGTTCAGATAGACAATCCATTTCACCACATCAGGAAAGACACTCATGGGAAACAGGATTGGACTCACAAATAGAAACAAAGTCGAGGCTAGGTTGACAACATGAGTGATATCTTTAATAAATGCACCAAGAGAACTAAAAAGATACGATATTCCCAAAGTTAAAACCATAAATGGAGGCAACACTATCGCTAATGCGAAGATAACCTTAAATATATTCCCACCAGTAACAAGGACTGCAATTGATAAAAGTGCTGTACCAATAAGCAAATTAAATGTTTGTGATAGAAAATTTGATACGACAAGAACTTCTAGCGGAAATACAACTTTTTTCACATAGTTAGCGTTGCCGCTGATTAACTGACTACTAGAGGATAGTAATTCGATGATAAAGAAATGAAATATCAAGCCAGAAAAAAGAATAATGGGATAACTTGCCAGCGACTCTCCACCCCATTTAGTTTTGAAAGCAAAGCCAAAAATAAAGGTGTATACCGCGAGAAGAAATAAGGGGTTTAGAAAGCTCCAAAAAACCCCAAGAATTGAACCCTTATATTTTAAATATATATTTCTTTTGGCTATCTGAAAAACCAAATCTTTTACATTCGTGCTACTCATACACAAACCTTATAATTCTAAAAACGTCTTTAATGTAACACCATTCATGTCTTTTTCAGACAATATTAAAGGTACTGTTTCATCAAGTGGCCAGTCAACTTCGATGGTGGGCTCATTCCAAATGATAGAATGTTCAGCCTTAGGATTATAAAAATCTGTGCACTTATAAATAAACTCTGCGGTATCACTTAAAACATAAAAACCGTGAGCAAACCCTTCAGGAATCCACAACTGTCTTTTGTTTTCAGCAGATAACTCAACCCCCACCCACTTGCCTAATGTTGGTGAGTTTTTACGGACGTCAACGGCTACATCAAATACAGCACCAACACCAACGCGGACAAGCTTACCTTGAGTATTTTCACTTTGAAAATGTAACCCGCGTAAGATTCCTTTCTTAGACTTTGAATGATTATCTTGTACAAAGTTTGTGGAAACACCATTAGTCACCAGTTCTTCAAATTTTTTCTGGTTCCATGTCTCCATGAAGAACCCGCGCTCATCGCCAAAAACGGCGGGTTCAATAATTTTGACTTCATCGAGCTGCGTATTAATTACTTTCATTTAAATTTAACTCTTATAATCTGTAATAGAATTCAATGCGATCTGCCAGTCACTGGCCTGAATATCAAATTCCTGAGTAATCCGCTTCGTGTTTAATTTTGAGTTTTTCGGACGTTGTGCTGGTGTCGGATAATCGGTAGTCGCTATATCAATTACCTGGGGAACATCAACAAGCACTTTTTTGTCCTTTGCTTTATTAAATATTTCTCGGGCAAAATCACTCCATGTCACATGCGGCAGTCCAGAATAGTGATACAGACCATAGGTTATGGTCTCCTCCTTCATGAACTTAACAGCGATTGCTATAATTGCTTTTGCGATATCGCCTGCGTAGGTAGGCCCACCCTGCTGATCAGAAACCACTTTCAAGTGCTTATTCGTTTTCGCAAGCCGTAGCATAGTTTTTACGAAATTATGTCCATGCTCTCCAAAAACCCAAGCTGTCCGAATGATTATATATTTTGAGCAGGAGTCTATTATTGCATTTTCGCCATCAAGTTTACTTTTCCCATATACTGAAACGGGTCCGGTCTGGTCAGACTCGGTATAGAGACCTTCTTTTGTACCCGGAAAAACGTAATCCGTAGAGATATGAATTAATAGTGCATCTACTGCTGTAGCCGCTTCAGCAAGATTCTTCGCACCAATATGATTTATAGAATATGCCAACTGTGACTCTGATTCTGCTTTGTCTACAGCAGTATATGCCGCAGCATTGATGATTATGTCTGGTTTTTTTTCTGAAACAACACTGTTGACTTGTTCTGCGTCAACAATGTCCAATTGCTCCTTATCAAATGCCAAAAGATCAACATTGGACATCTTTTTTAATTGTTCAGCTAAGCAATAACCTACCTGACCATTACAACCTGTTAGTAAAATTTTCATTACTTTTTCCTAGCTTCATCAGCAACCAAGTTTATTAAATATTGGCCATAATCATTCTTTTTCATTGTAAGACCAAATTCTTTTACTTGCTCAGCACTCAGCCAACCATTGCGCCATGCAATCTCCTCAAGACACGCAACTTTCAGTCCCTGTACATTTTCGATAGTTTGTACAAATGAAGAAGCCTCATGCAAACTTTCATGTGTTCCTGTATCCAGCCAGGCAAAACCGCGCCCTAAGATCTCAACATGTAACGATCCATCTTTGAGGTACATGTCGTTTATGGATGTAATTTCTAGCTCTCCACGCTCGGATGGTTTTACTTTCTTAGCAAACTCCACAACTCGATTATCGTAAAAATACAATCCTGTTACTGCATAATTCGATTTGGGTTTAACCGGTTTTTCCTCAATAGAAACAGCACGCATTTGCGAATCAAATTCGACAACACCAAACCTTTCAGGGTCTTTTACCTGATAGCCAAAAACGGTAGCGCCATAGGTTTTCATTGCCGCTTGAGATAGAGATTTGCTAAACGATTGGCCATAGAAAATATTATCACCTAAAACCAAGCACACATTGTCATTACCAATAAATTTCTCGCCAATCAAAAATGCTTGTGCCAGTCCGTCCGGGTTTGGTTGGATTTCATACTGAAGGTTAACACCAAAATGACTACCATCCCCGAGCAAACGTTTGAATGACTCGTTATCTTCAGGAGTCGTGATAATCAAAATATCTTTGATCCCAGCCAACATTAACGTTGAGAGTGGATAATAAACCATTGGCTTATCATAGATTGGCAATAATTGCTTTGAGATGCCTCGAGTAATAGGATATAAACGAGTGCCAGAACCACCAGCTAATACTATACCTTTCATCATGTACCCTTAATTACTCTGCCAGTCCATTATGCCCACTGCTGTATGAACCATCCATTACTCGCTGCCACCACTTTTTATTATTAAGATACCAATTTACCGTCTTTTCAATGCCAGTTTCAAACGTTTCAGATGGTGTCCAACCTAATTCTTTTTTAATTTTGCTTGCATCAATAGCATATCTCAGATCGTGCCCTGGGCGATCGCTTACATATGTAATCAATTGAGAAAAACTACTTATTCCATTTGGCTTGTTGCTGATAATTTTATCCAGAATAGCGCAGATGGTATTTACTACATCAATATTACGACGTTCATTATGCCCACCTATATTATAGGTTTCACCATTTTCACCTTCAGTCACTACCTTATACAATGCGCGGGCATGATCCTCGACATACAGCCAATCGCGGATTTGAGTACCATTGCCATATACAGGCAGCGGCTTTCCGGCTAAGGCATTAAGGATAGTAACTGGGATTAACTTCTCAGGGAAATGATAAGGGCCATAATTATTTGAACAATTAGTTACAACGACAGGTAAGTTGTAGGTACGATGCCATGCACGAACGAGATGATCGCTGGATGCTTTCGAAGATGAATAAGGACTGCTCGGCGCGTATGCGGTTTGTTCCGTGAACAATGGCAAAGTCTCGCCCTCACCCACCTCATCCGGATGAGGTAAGTCACCATAAACTTCATCCGTAGAAATATGATGAAAACGAAATGCTGATTTTCTCGGTTCCTCCAGAGGAGACCAATATTTTCTGGCGACCTCAAGCAAGTTATAAGTACCTATAATATTAGTCTCAATGAAAACAGCAGAACCTGTAATTGACCGATCTACATGGCTTTCCGCAGCCAAATGCATCATGGCATCTGGCTGGTGTTCATTAAATATGCGTTCCATTGCAGATCTATCACAGATATCAACTTGTTCAAAGCAATAGCGTTCACTATTCTCGATTTCTGTGAGAGATTCCAAATTACCTGCGTAGGTCAGTTTATCAACATTGATTACTGTATCAGTTGTATTTTTTATAATGTGTCGAACAACTGCAGATCCAATAAAACCTGCGCCACCAGTTACAAGTATTTTCACGATATCTTCCACTATTAATCTATAAAGACACACATTGAAGAGAATATGCTGCAAGAATTTTACTTCGAATATACCTGAAAAGCATGCATGCTACCGCCCCTGGCTCTACAGCTACCAGTGTACTGCTTACAGAAACCAGAGATGTCAGCATTCGTATTTGCCTGGGCACTCACCTATATCGCTTGATTTTCGAGTAATGCCGAAATACCGCGAACTATTTTCTTCTTAAATGCCCTTGAAAACAAGGAAAAATCTTATGAGTTTCATAGAGATTTAGCCTACACAGAGGCACGTTACTAATTGATTTACCAGCTAAAAATAAAAAATGGCAGTGAGAAAAATCTTATGCACTGCGTGCATATCTCGTTCCCAACTGCCATTCGTTGTAATTTTATTTAAGTCTTGTGCCATTACTCAGACAGCAGCTTCTCGATGCTTTTCCTGAACTTCGCGCCTTCCTTCAGGTTGCGTAACCCATACTGGACGAAGGCCTGCATGTAGCCCATCTTCTTGCCGCAGTCGTACGCCTCGCCGGTCATCAGCATCGCATCAACAGACTGCTTTTTCGCCAGTTCGGCAATGGCATCAGTCAGTTGAATGCGGCCCCAGGCGCCCGGTTCGGTGCGTTCAAGCTCCGCCCAGATATCGCCGGAGAGCACATAGCGGCCCACGGCCATCAGGTCGGAATCCAGCGTCTGCGGCTGGTCCGGTTTTTCAATAAACTCGACGATGCGGCTGACCTTACCTTCGTTATCCAGCGGCTCTTTGGTCTGGATAACCGAGTACTCGGTGAGGTCTCCCGGCATATGCTTCGCCAGTACCTGGCTGCGGCCGGTTTCGTTGAAACGCGCCACCATGGCCGCCAGGTTATAGCGCAGCGGGTCGGCGGTGGCGCCGTCGATCACCACATCCGGGAGCGCCACCACGAACGGATTATCGCCGACGATCGGACGCGCGCACAAAATAGAGTGCCCCAGCCCCAGGGTCTGAGACTGGCGAACGTTCATAATCGTCACGCCCGGCGGGCAGATAGACTGTACTTCAGCAAGGAGCTGGCGTTTTACACGTTGCTCCAGCAGAGACTCGAGTTCATAAGAGGTGTCGAAGTGGTTCTCAACCGCGTTTTTGGAAGAGTGAGTGACCAGGACGATTTCTTTGATCCCTGCAGCAACCACTTCGTCGACGATGTACTGAATCATCGGCTTGTCGACGATCGGTAGCATCTCCTTCGGGATGGCCTTGGTGGCGGGGAGTAAGTGCATCCCCAGGCCTGCTACCGGGATAACTGCTTTCAAATTAATCATGTTCATATCCACCTATGAATGGTTGAGGAATTATAGCCAGTTGAAATGTTTTATCCAGCATGTTTTTTTCATGATACCCACCAGAATTAGGGAAAACTTCAGGTCAAATCTGAGAGTTACGTCATAGCCTCAGGAATAGTCGTAAATTATTTCCCCGGCAGGCGGAAATTTATCCGGCTGGCGTTCACCGTCTGCTGGTCTGTCCGGTCGATATCGACGGAAGATTGACCATTTTCATTCACGGCATTGATATCAACCATCGACAACAACGTGTCTTCGCGGGCCATGAATTTGCCGCGAACGTCCTTGCGCAGGTCAAAGTTCATCGACAGCGCCGGGCCGCGGCTGGCGTCCTGCATCACCCTGATGTTGCGCATAAAAAGATGCTGGGGTTTGTTATGCAGTTCCAAAGAGGCACGCTTCAGCTCCAGATTGATGAGCGAAACGAACGACGGCGCATTGCCGGACGAGATCTGAATTCCCCGCAGCTTTGTCGGCATCGCGTTATTATCAAGATGAATATCACTTAAAGTAAAATTTTGCGGGATAGACAAATAGTTACCTTTGATAACACCATAGCCAATAAGCATTCCCGCACTATTAACCATATTTACATTGTCAATAACGAAATTATCACATCCATATATCGCCACCGTG
>Ga0213878_10000286_pt1 | contig 19603 bp, 15 predicted proteins | sample VelepicoBEBS_R02_FD_161053 | JGI IMG/M metagenome (GOLD analysis project Ga0213878, IMG submission 161053) | Vellozia epidendroides bulk soil microbial communities from rupestrian grasslands, the National Park of Serra do Cipo, Brazil - BS_R02 | ecosystem: Environmental > Terrestrial > Soil >... | reverse complement strand
GTCGAGCACGTCCACGCCGCGCGCGCGCAGCGCCTCGGCGAGGCCGGCCACGCGCATGGCCTCGGGGCCCATGCTGGCACCGCGCGCGCCGGCGCCGATGTCGGTGGGGGCGCCGATGAGGGAGACGTTCCTGAGTTGCGTCATTTGGGATTCGCGTTCGAGAGTTCGGGTTGGCCTTCCAGCAGGCCCCAAGCCTCCTCGGCGGTCTCGACGTAATGGAAGAGCTTCTCGTCGCCCGGGCTGATCATGCCGGTCTCCACCAGCAGGTCGATGTTGATGAGCCGGGTCCAGAACTCGCGTCCGAACAGCAGGATGGGGCGGCGGCGGCTCTTGCCGGTCTGGATCAGCGTCAGCGTCTCGAACAGCTCGTCCAGCGTGCCGAAGCCGCCGGGGAAGCACACCAGCGCGATGGAGCGCATCAGGAAGTGCATCTTGCGCAGGCCGAAGTAGTGGAAGCGAAAGCACAGCTCCGGCGTGATGTAGGGGTTGGGGTATTGCTCGTGCGGCAGCACGATGTTGAGGCCCACGCTCTTGCCGCCCACCTCGTAGGCGCCGCGGTTGCCGGCCTCCATGATGCCGGGGCCGCCGCCGGTGGCGATGACCACCGGCAGGCCACGGTCGGCGCAGGCGCTGGTGGCGATCTGCGCGAAGCGGCGCGCTTCCTCGTAGTAGCGGCTCATCGCGAGCTGGCGGCGGGCCTTGGCGGCGCCCGCCTCGTCGCCCTGTTCCTCGGCCGCCGTCAGCAGGGCCTGTGCCGCCTCGGCCGGCAGGATGCGGGCGCTGCCGAAGATGACGATGGTGGACTTGACGCCCTGCTCGTTCTGCACGACCTCGGGCTTCATCAGCTCCAGCTGCATGCGCACGGCGCGCATGTCCTCGCGCAGCAGGAAGCTCTCGTCCTTGAACGCCAGCTCGTAGGCGCTGCCCGGGCGGTCGTAGTCGGGATGGGGCTGCAGCGCGCGGCATTCTTCCCGAGCGGTCGGGAAGTTGCGCGTCGGGACGTCGGTGGGTTTCATGGGCGGTGGCGTCGTGTCGTGTCGGGGGCGGATTTTCAGCCTCATTCGGGCCGGTCGCCGGAATTCATCGGCTACCGCAGACCGGGCAGTCGGGGTCGCGCAGCATGGCGATCTCGCTCCACTGCATGCGCCGGCCGTCCAGCATCAGCAGGCGCCCGGCCAGCGGCTCGCCCACGCCCGCCAGCAGCTTCAGCGCTTCGGCGGCCTGCACGCTGCCGACGATGCCCACCAGCGGCGCGAACACGCCCATCGTGGAGCAGGCTGCGTCCTCGAAGCCGGCCTCCGGCGGGAACAGGCAGGCGTAGCAGGGCGGGCGCTCGCCGCAGCGGCTGTCGCCGTGAGCTGCATAAGTGCTGATCTGGCCATCGAAGCCTATGGCCGCGCCGGAGACCAGCGGCCTGGCATGGCGCACGCAGGCGGCGTTGACAAGGTGGCGCGTGGCGAAGTTGTCGGTGCAGTCGATGACGACGTCGGCAGCCGGCACCTCGGCGTCTAGCAGCGCGGCGTCAGCGCGGACGGCCAGCGCGCGCGTGCGAACGCCGGGGTTCAGCGCCGCCATGCGTGCCGCGGCAGACTCCACCTTGAGCCGGCCCAGGCTGCCCATGTCGTGGGCAATCTGGCGCTGCAGGTTGGTCAGCGACACGGTGTCGTGGTCGACCATCGTGATGTGCCCGACGCCGGCCGAGGCGAGGTAGAGCGCCACCGGCGAGCCCAGGCCGCCTGCGCCGATGACGAGGGCGCGAGCGGCCAGCAGGCGCTGCTGGCCCTCGATGCCGATCTCGTCGAGCAGCAGGTGGCGGGAGTAGCGCAGCAGTTCGTCGTCGGTCATGGCGTCGCCAGCATATCGGGCCATAGCGGCTCGCGCATGCTGCGTCGCATGGCCTCGATGAAGTAGCGCAGGCGCGCCGACGGCGCCGGCGGGTTGGGGTAGAGCAGTTGCACCGGCAGGGCCGGGCCGCGCCAGCGCGGCAGCAACTGCACGAGGCGGCCGTCGGCGATGTCCTGCCGTACCGCCCAGCCCGACAGCAGCGCGGCGCCCAGGCCCAGGCGCGCGGCCTCGCGGGTGGCGTAGAGGCTGTCGGTGGCCAGCACCGGGCTGATGGGCAGACGCTGGCGCACGCCGTCGTCGCGCTCCAGCTGCAGCTCCTGGCGGTAGAAGGTCGAGATCGCGATCCAGGGCAGCTCGGCCAGCGCCTCGGGCTCATCGAAGCTGCGCCCGGCGAGCAGCGCGGGCGCGGCCACCAGCACGCGCGGCACGCGCGCCAGCGGGATGGCGACGACGGCGCCCTCGGCCCGGCCGCCGACGCGGATGGCGCAGTCCAGCCCCTGCTCGATGAAGTTGGGCGCGGCGTCGCTCAGCAGCCAGTCGATGCGCAGGCCCGGCGCGTCCTGCAGCGCGCGCACCAGCGGCGCGACCAGTTGCTCCTGACCGAAGGCATGCGGCACCTGCACGCGCAGCAGCCCGGTGGGCCGCGCGGGCTCGGCGCGCAGCGAATGCTCGAAGTCCTCCCAATCGGCAGCCAGCGCCTTGGCGCGCTCCAGCGCGCGTTCGCCGGTATCGGTCAGGCGCAGCGCATGCGTGGAGCGCTGGATCAGCGGCTGGCCGAACTGCTGCTCCAGCGCCTGCAGCCGCCGGCTGACGGTGGGCTGGGTGGTGCCCAGCTGACGCGCCGCGGCGGACAGGCTGCCGGCCTCGACGATGCGGATGAAGGTCTGCATCAGCTGCAGGCGGTCGGACGTGGTGCTCATACGTGTAGCGTATGGCAGTCAGGCGGGCTCTGCGTCTAGCGGGTCTTGCCCGGGCTGGCCACACTGCGGCGCCATGAAGTCCACTCCCGCTCCTGCCGCCGTGCCCGCCACCCTGGGTCCGGCCCTGACGCTGCTGCTCGCCACCGCCACCGGCCTGGCCGTCGCGTCCATCTATTACGTCCAGCCGCTGCTGGGCCTGTTGTCCGAACAGTTCGGCGTGGGCAGCGCGGCCATAGGCCTGCTGCCCACGCTGACCCAGCTGGGCTATGGCGCGGCCATCCTGCTGCTGTCGCCGCTGGGCGACCGCTTTGACCGCCGCCGCATCATCGTCGTCAAGGCGGGGGCGCTGGTGGCGGCGCTGGCGCTGGCGGCGCTGGCGCCCGGCTTCGCGGCGTTGTGCGTGGCCAGCGTGGTCATCGGCCTGACGGCGACGCTGGCCCAGGACCTGGTGCCCGCTGCCGCGACGTTGGCGCCGGAGGCGCAGCGCGGAAAGCGCGTGGGCCAGGTCATGACGGGGCTGCTGCTGGGCATCTTGCTGTCGCGTGTGGCGGCGGGGTCGCTGGCGGCGCTGGCCGGCTGGCGGGCGGTCTATGCAAGTGCCGCCGTCGCCGTCGCGCTGCTGATCCCGCTGCTGTGGCGTGCGCTGCCGCGCTTCGTGCCCGCGACGCAGGCCGGCTATGGCGCGCTGCTGGCCTCCATGGTGGGGTTGTGGCGACAGCATGCGCCGCTGCGGCGCGCGGCCTGGGCCCAGGGTCTGTTGTCGGTGGCCTTCAGCGCCTTCTGGTCGACGCTGGCCCTCGTGCTGGCCGGGCCGGACTTCGGCCAGGGCAGCGCCGTGGCCGGCGCTTTCGGCCTGGCGGGCGCCGCGGGCGCGCTGGCGGCGCCGCTGGCCGGCGGCATGGCCGACCGGCGCGGGCCGCAGGCGGTGATCCGCGTCGCGGCGCTGCTGGTCTTCCTGTCGTTCGCGGTGCAGGCGCTGGCGCCGGCCTCGCTGGCACTGCTGTGGGGGTGGCCGTGCTGTTCGACCTGGGCGTGCAGGCGGCGCTGGTCTCGCACCAGAGCGTGGTCTATGGCCTGGACCCGGCCTCGCGCAGCCGGCTCAACGCGGTGCTGGTCAGCGCCATGTTCGTCGGCATGGCCAGCGGCGCGGCGCTGGGCTCGGCGCTGCTCGCGGCCTGGGGCTGGCGCGCGGTGCCGGCTCTGGGCGCCGTGGCCGCGCTCGCGGCGCTGGCCATTGCGCGATCGCGCTGAGCAAAAAAGCGGGCCTCTTGCGAGGCCCGTGGTGCTTGAGGTCAGGAGCGACGGTTAGTCGTTGGTCTTGGCTTCAGCCTTGCGTTCCAGAGCCGTCTTGGACGCAATGACGGGTTGCCCCTTGAGCTTGTTCAGGGCCTGGACCAGCGGGAAGTCTTCGCTGGTGCCGAACTCCGGCAGCGGCTTGGGCGGCTCGGCACGCTTGGCGTACTCGGCTTCCAGCTTCTGGCGGGCTTCCTCGCGGGCCTTGGTGCGGGCCTCGTTGTCCTCGGCCTCGGGGCCGTTGTTCAGGTGCTTCTCGAGGTCGGCCTCGCGCATGCGCAGCGCGGCGAAGACATTGCCCTCGGCGGTCTCGTCCAGCATCACGTCGGGCACGATGCCCTTGGCCTGGATGGAGCGGCCGCTAGGCGTGTAGTAGCGCGCCGTGGTGATCTTCAGTGCCGTGTCGGGGCCCAGCTGGCGCACGGTCTGCACCGAGCCCTTGCCGAAGGTCTGGGCACCCATGATGGTGGCGCGGTGGTGGTCCTGCAGCGCGCCGGCGACGATCTCGCTGGCGCTGGCCGAGCCTTCGTTGACCAGCACGACCAGCGGCACCGTCTTCAGCGCGGCGGGCAGGCGCCTGATCGGGTCGTCGCTGCTGCGGCGGCGGTAGTCCTCGGGGTTGGCCTTGTAGCTGGCCTTGGACTCGGCGATCTGGCCGTTGGTGGACACGACCTCGACGTCCTTGGGCAGGAAGGCCGCGGAGATGGCGATGGCGCCGTCCAGCAGGCCGCCCGGGTCGTTGCGCAGATCCAGCACCAGGCCCTTCAGGTGGGGCTCCTGCCTGTAGATCTCCTCGAGCTTCTTGGCGAAGTCGTCGACGGTGCGGTCCTGGAACTGGCTGACGCGGATCCAGGCGTAGCCAGGCTCGACGACCTTGGCGCGCACGCTCTGCACCTTGATCTCCTCGCGCGTGATGGTCACGGGGAAGGTGCGGTTCTCGCTCTTGCGGTAGATGGACAGGCTGACCTTGGTGGCCGGGTCGCCGCGCATCTTCTTGACGGCCTGGTCCAGCGAGAGGCCGCGCACGGCGGTGTCGTCGATGCGGCTGATCAGGTCGCCGCTCTTCAGGCCGGCGCGGAAGGCGGGCGAGCCTTCGATGGGCGAGACGATCTTGACGAGGCCGTCCTCCATGCCGATCTCGATGCCGACGCCGACGAACTTGCCGGTCGTGCCTTCACGGAACTCCTTGAAGCTCTTCTTGTCGAAGAACTGCGAGTGGGGGTCCAGGCCGGAGACCATGCCCGAGATGGCGTCGTTGATCAGCTTTTTCTCGTCGACCGGCTCGACGTAGTCGCTCTTGACGAGGCCGAAGACCGCGGCGAGCTGCTGCATCTCGTCCAGGGGAAGGGGCGACAGGCTGCTGCGCGCATTGGCCTGGAGCTGCATCGTGGTGAGGGCACCTGCGACGGCGCCGAGGGCAACCCAGCCGGCGACTTTCAGTTTGGAGCTCATGAAGGCGAGTCCTGTGATCAACGGAATCCTGCCGAAACTGCTTGACAGGTGCCCCGAGTGTAGCGGGCAGGCCCGAGTCACTGACCCGATTTACCCTGCGGAAACCCTTCAAATCGGGGTCGCAGTGACGGAATGCGCGGGCGTGGCCGGTGCCGTGGCGTGACGAAGGTCATCGCCGATGCGCCCATCAGCAGCGCAGCTTCTGGCCCGCCAGGTTGCAGGTCGCCAGCGGCTGGCCCAGAGCATTGAAGGCCTGCAGCTGCCAGCCCTGGGGCGTGGCCGTCAGCAGCGCCATGCCGAACTCGGTGTGGCTCTGGAAGGTCTCCACCCGCACGCCGGGCAGCGGCTCGGCCTTCAGAGCGGACGCCGCGTTGAGGCGGCCGGCCGCCGCCGAGCCGCCGTTGCCGATGACGAGGCTGGCCGGCTGGTTGCTCGCGAAGCCCAGCAACTCGTGGATGTGCAGATGCCCGTGCAGCGTGGCCTGGATGCCCGGCGGGAACAGGCGCGCACCGAACGCATCCTGCAGCAGCGGCGTGAGACCGGAGCGGGCCGGCGCGGCCGTGCCGAGCAGGCTGGGGCTGAAGGCCAGGCTGGGGTGGTGATTGACGAAGAGGCTCTGCGTCCGCTCGCCGGACAGCTCGGCCACGCGGTCCAGCTGCTGGCGCCAGCGCGCCCATGCCGGCGAGTCCTGCGGCGGCGTCCGGCCGCCGATCGCGGCGGAGTCGAAGACGATCAGCTGGCTGCGCGGCGACAACGGCACGGCGAAGGGCATCGTGAAGTCGCCGTCGTTGAAGCCGCCGGCGCCCGCCTCGGCCTGGCAGGCGCGCACCGGGCCGCTCTGCGCGTCCAGGTAGCGCAGCCAGCCCTGGCCGGCGCGGTTGCAGGCCTCGTGGTTGCCGCGCACGAACACCCAGGGCGCGGCGGCCAGCAAGTCCCTGGCGGGCCGGAAGAAGTCGGCCTGCCAGGTGTCGTCGCCATAACCCCAGGGGCTGTTGGCGCAGCCGGCCATGCCGGCCGGGCAGGGGCTCTCGCGGTAGTGATAGTCGCCGACGTGGATGACGAGGTCGGGCGCCAGCGCCAGCGCGCGCGCCAGCACGCGCGGGAAGGGCCAGCCGCTGGGGTCGTCGCAGGGCTGGAACTCGCGGCCCGAGGCCTTGAGGCGGCAGCCCGTGTCGCCGAGGACGAGGATGCGGTGAGGCTCGGCGACCGGGGCCCGCAGCGTGAGGGCGCCGAGCTGCACGCTGGCGGCGCCCGCCGGCCACGCGGCCTCGCAGGCGCGCAGCGTGAAGCGGCTGGGCTTGCGCTCGGGTTCGGCGTTGCCGGGCGGCGGCGGCTCGTCGCCGGGGGCGCTGCGCTCCTGCATGGCGACGCTGCCGCCGGCCCAGCCTAGCGTGGGGCAGGCGGCCTCGTCGGTCAGCGCGCGCACCGCCCAGCCCGGGCCGGCGACGGCCTGCACCCAGGCCTGTTGAAGGCCCGTGGCGGGTTCGGCGGGCGGCTGCGCGTCGTGGGCGCAGCCCACGAGCACGGCCAGCAACGCGACGGCGAGGCAGCCCTTGAACATGCTCAGAACTCTGCCTTGGCCGACACCTGGTAGCTGCGCGGCGCCTGGAAGATGTACTGGTCGCCGGCCACCGTCTTGCCCGGGCTGATCGAAGTGATGTCCTGCTTGTTCATCAGGTTGAAGACGTTGAGTTGCAGTTTCAGGGCCTTGAGCCCCATGCCCAGGCCGGTGAAGCGGTAGGACAGGCTCAGGTCGGTGTTGGTCGTCGCAGCGGTGTGGTAGCGGTCGTAGGCGGCCGGATTGCTCGCATCGTAGTCCTGCTGATAGATGCCGCCGGTGCGCTTCCAGATCAGCGAGGCGCCCCAGGGGCCCATGTTGTACAGGGCACCGAGGGCGGCCGTCATGTTGGGCGCATTGGCGATGCGCTTGCCGGTGTCATTGGACTGGGTCTTGTTGACGGAGCCGTTGACATAGGCCGCGAAGCCCCCGCCGACCAGCCAGGTGGCCTGGGCCTCGACGCCCTGGTAGGCGGCGCCGCCGATGTTGACGTAGGCCGCGTCCGCGCCGGCCAGGCCGTTGGAGACGTACTTGTTCTTGAAGTCGATGCGGTAGATGTCGGCGTCCCAGGTCAGCGCGGCGCTCTTGCCGACGATGCCGAGCTGGTAGTTCGTCGAGGTCTGCGGGGCGCTGCTGTTCTTCGTCGGGTCGGCGATGTAGAAGGACTTCAGGTCGGGGATCTGGTAGCCCTGGGCGTACTGCGCGTAGACGGCCAGATCCTGGCCCAGGCGCTGGTTCAGCGTCAGGAAGGGCAGGGTCTTGCTGTAGCCGACGCTGGCGTTCTGCGGCGTGCGCGTCGTCTGGTTGACGAGGGCGTTGACCGAGCGCGTGATCTCGACGCGCTTGACGCCGGGCGTCACCGTGGTGCCGGCGAGCGGCTCCCACTCGAACTCGGCAAAGGGCTGGAAGGACGAGATCTTGGACTGCTGGTCGAACAGGATGTCCGGGTACTTCACCGGCGTCGGCTTGGTCTCGCGCGGGTCGCGCAGGCCCAGCGTCAGGTCGAGGTCGTACTGGTGGCGGTCGGTGTCGGAGCTCTCGACCCAGGCGCCCGTGCGCAGCGTGCCCGCGTCGAAGTGGCTCTCGGCGCGCAGGATGCCGCCATAGACGCGGTACTTGTTCTGCTTGTCGATGCCGGGGATGTCGGCATTGCCCTTGGGGCCGACGACGGTGCCGGGCTTGGTCAGGCCGGTCGGGTCGGTGGACGAGATGGTCTGGTTGTCGTAGCTGTAGGTGTAGATCTGTGCCTCGGTCGTGAAGCCGCTCGACCAGCGCGAGCGCAGGCGCAGGTATTCGAAGTCGGTCGCCTTGCCGGTGTAGTTGAAGCCGGCATAGTTGAAGCTCGTCGGGTCGTTGTTGAGGCTGTAGTTCTTGCCGTACTTGGCGATCTGGTCCAGCGTCGGACCCTTGCTGTTGTCGGGCTGGACGTAGCGGATGCGGTTGACCGACGAGAAGGCCGTCAGCTTGTGGTCGGCCGACAGCGGCACGTCCACCTTGAGCGTCACGTTGTTGCTGGCGATATGGTTCAGCGTCAGATAGCCGTCGGACTCCAGGCGCTGCACGTTGAGCTGAACCGTCGCCTTGCCGAACTGGGGCAGCTCGCCCGACTCCAGGGCGACGCCCAGCAGCTTGGTGTTCCAGCGGCCGAACGAGCCGTAGACGGTGCCGCCGGCCTCCTTGCCTGCCTGCTTGGAGAACAGGTTCAGCGAGCCGCCGAAGGTCGCGTGGCCGATGTTGCTGGCGTTGCCGGGGCCGCGTTCGACGACGGCGCCACCGATGACGCCGGCCGGGAAGAAGGACGTGGAGTGGTGAGCGGGGTTGTTGGTGTCGCCCCAGGGAATGCCGTCGAAGGTGATGTTGTACTGGTCATCGCTGAAGCCGCGCATGGTCGTCTTCGTCTCGGACAGGCCGGGGCCGTTGGCCGAGTCGCCCGACAGGCTGGGCGCGATCGCGACGATGCGGCTGTATTCGGCCGTCGGCGCGACGGACTGCTCGATGAACTCCCGCGTGATGACGGACTGGGGCTGGGTTGCCGTCAGGCTGGCCTGGGTGGGGGCGACGGCCGACGCGGTGTTCTTCTCCTTGCGGTAGGCGCCGGACTGGGTCGACACCGTGACCGGCTCCAGCGTGACGACGTCGCCGGCCGGCCGGGCCTCGTCGGCGGCGTGGGCGCCGACGGACAGCATCAGTCCGGCCAGCGCGAGGCCACGGTTGAGGGGGGACAGGTCATGCAGGGACATCGGGCGGCGCATGGGAGGCGGGCTTTCTCGTTGTGCGGCAGGGCCGCTTGGTTGCAAAAGCCCGGCAGACTAGAAAGCCGCCATGAAGTGCCCGTGACGCCGTGCTTGCACGGAGCTTGCCGTGGTGCCGCCGCATCGGCGACGGATGCGTTCGGGCCGACCGCCAGGCGCCGCTGCCGGCGACGAGGCGGTGGCAGCAGGACTACTGCGGGCCCAGCCTGGCGATCAGCGCGCCGAGCTGCTCGACCTGGGCCGCGCTCAGCTCGGACAGTGGCGGGCTTACCGGGCCGGCCGAGTGGCCCAGCAGCGTGGCGCCGGCCTTCACGATGGACACGGCGTAGCCCTCGCCCTGGTTGCGCGGCGCGATGTAGGGCAGGAAGAAGTCGCGGATCAGGCCATCGCAGGTGTCCAGTGCGACCTGGATGACCTGGCCGTACTCGCTGGGCTCCAGCGAGAAGAACTCGCCCGTGCCGCCGGCCGCGAACAGCGCAGACGCACCATAGGGCTGCAGCCATTCCAGGCGCCCGGCATAGGCCTTGGGTGCGAAGTTCAGCAGCGCATCGAAGTCGGTCAGCGGGAAGGAAAGCAGGCCGGCCTGCAGGACGGCCTTGAGTTCCTGGGGCGACATGGGCGGGTCTCCATTGTTTGTCTTGTTGTGTGTCATCGCACAACTAAGGTTGGGGCAAGGCGCTCGGAATAGCCCGTGACGGAGAGTTCTGCGCGGCGGCGCTCAGGCCGCGTCGGCCTGGGCCCGGCGGCGTTCGCGGCTGTTGCTGAGGTGGGGGCGCATGGCCGCGTGGGCCGACTCGGCGTCCCGGCCGGCGATGGCGTCGAGGATGCTTTCATGCTCGGCGTTCACGCGCCGCATGTAGGCCAGCCGCTCGGCGCTCATGTCCGCCGCCGGCTCCGGCCGGGCGTGCGGGATGATCTGGGCGCCCAGCGTCGCCATCAGGTCGGCGAAATGGCTGTTCTGCGTCGCGCTGGCGATCTCCAGGTGGAACTGGAAGTCGGCCGCGACCGAGTCCCGCCCCGCCTCGACGGCCGCGATGAGCGCATCCAGCGCCCGGCGCGGCGCGGCGCGGCGAGGTTGTCCGCGGTGCGACGCTGGGCCGCCAGGCCGGCGGCCTCGGTCTCCACGCCCATGCGCAGCTCCGGCACGGCGACGACGTCCTGCAGCGTGCCGGGCTGCTCAGGCGTGATGCTGAACGGCGGGCCCTCGCCCGGGCCGATGATGAAGCTGCCGATGCCGTGGCACGTCTCCATCAGGCCGGCGGCTTGCAGCCTCGCGCACGACGGCGCGGCTGACGTCGAAGGCCGCCATGATGGCCGCCTCGGTGGGCAGCTTGTCGCCGGCCTGCAACTGGCCTGTGCGGATGCGCTCGCCGAGGCGTTCGACCCGCTCCAGGGTCAGCGTGCGCGGCCGACGGCGGGCGACAGGGGCGTGAATTTGCGGGTTATCCCGGAGTTTTGCCTTGCGCGAGACATCTAAAGTGGGTTGGTTGTACGACGACAAGACGACGTACAACAAGATCTGTTTGCACTTTAGCCACTCCGACGCCGGATATGGATGCCGTTTCCCCCCGTCCGCCGTTGACCCTCCGCATGCGCGATGAGGACAACGTCGCCATCGTCGCCAACGATGGCGGCCTGCCGGCGGGCACCCTGCTGCCCGCCGGTGTGCCCGGTGCAGGCCTGATGCTGCGGGAGCAGGTGCCGCAAGGCCACAAGTTTGCGCTGCGCGACCTCGCCGAGGGCGAGGCGGTGCTGCGCTACGGCGTGCCCATAGGCCATGCGCTCAAGCCCATCCCGGCCGGCAGCTGGGTGCACGAGCGCCTGTTGCATCTCCCGTCGGCACGCGTGCTGCAGGGCCTGCCCGCCGCCACCGTGAAGCCGCCGCTGGCCGAGCCGCTGGACGGCTACAGCTTCGAGGGCTACCGCAACGCCGACGGCTCGGTGGGTACGCGCAACATCCTGGCCATCACGACGACGGTGCAATGTGTGGCCGGCGTCGTCGCGCAGGCGGTGGCGCGCATCAAGGCCGAGCTGCTGCCGCTGTACCCCGGCGTCGACGATGTCGTCGGCCTGGAGCATAGCTACGGCTGCGGCGTGGCCATCGACGCGCCGGATGCCGTCATTCCCATCCGGACGCTGAAGCACATCTCGCTGAATCCCAACTTCGGCGGCGAGCTCATGGTGGTGAGCCTGGGCTGCGAGAAGCTGCAGCCCGCGCGGCTGCTGCCGCCGGGCTCCTTCCCCATCACCGACGGGCGCGCTGCCGACGCCGGCCCCGAGACCATCTGCCTGCAGGACGACGTGCATGTGGGCTTCATGTCCATGCTGGACGACATCGTGCAAAGCGCCCGGCCGCACCTCGAACGCCTGAACGCCCGCCGCCGCGAGACGGTGCCGGCCAGCGAACTGGTCGTCGGCGTGCAATGCGGCGGCAGCGATGCCTTCTCCGGCGTGACGGCCAACCCGGCCGTGGGCTTCTGCGCGGACCTTCTCGTGCGCGCCGGCGCCACCGTCATGTTCAGCGAGAACACCGAGGTGCGCGATGCGGTGGAACAGCTCACCAGCCGCGCTGCGACGCCCGAGGTGGCGGAGGCCATCGTGCGCGAGCTAGGCTGGTACGACCGCTACCTGGAGCGCGGCCGGGTGGACCGTGCCGCCAACACGACGCCCGGCAACAAGGCGGGCGGCCTGAGCAACATCGTCGAGAAGGCCATGGGCTCCATCGTGAAGAGCGGCAGCTCGGCCATCTCGCATGTGCTGTCGCCGGGCGACAAGCTGCGCCGCGACCAGCGCGGCCTGGTTTATGCCGCCACGCCGGCCAGCGACTTCATCTGCGGCACGCTGCAACTGGCCGCCGGCATGAACCTGCATGTGTTCACGACGGGCCGCGGCACGCCCTATGGCCTGGCGGAATGCCCGGTCGTCAAGGTCGCCACGCGCACGGAGCTGGCACGCCGCTGGCATGACCTGATGGACGTCAACGCGGGCCAGATCGCCGACGGCGAAGCCAGCATCGAGGAGACAGGCTGGGCCCTATTCCGCCTGCTGCTGGATGTTGCCAGCGGCCGCAGGAAGACCTGGGCCGAGCACTGGAAGCTGCACAACAGCCTGGTGCTGTTCAACCCGGCGCCGGTGACCTGAGGTCGCGCATCAGGCTGCGGCCAGTTCGGTCACGCCTGCGCTGAGGAACACGCAGTCGCCGTGCTCGAACACGCGCACCTCGCCGGGCGCAAACGCTTGCCAGGCCTCGCCGTGGGTCAGCGGCTCGGTGGCGACCAGCGCCATGCGGTCGGCCGGGTTGTTGACCGTGGCAAGGTCCACGCTGAGGTCGCCGTCGCGCAGGCTGACATGGCCGAAGGGCGGGCGGCGCTGCAGCCAGTGCAGCTTGGTGGAGGCGTGGGCCAGCATCGCGCGGCCGTCGGTCAGCAGCAGGTTGAAGCGGCCATGCTCGGCGATCTCGTGGATCCAGGGCGTCAGCGTTTCGGCCAGTTCGGGCCAGCCGGGCAGCCGGTGGCCGAAGCGCTGCTGCAGGCGCTGCATCAGCCAGCAGAAGGCGCGCTCGCTGTCGGTCTGGCCGGCAGGCGTGAAGCTGCCGTCCAGTTCGGGGTGGAAGTCCTTCAGGTCGCCGTTGTGGGCGAAGACCCAGGTGCGGCCGGCCCATTCGCGGCGAAAGGGATGGCAGTTCTCCACGGCGCGGGCGCCCTGGGTGGCCTTGCGGATATGGGCCAGGATGTTGCGGGCCCGCACCGGGTGGTGGCCCAGGTGGCGCGCCAGTTCGGACTCGGCGGCCGGGCTGTCCTCGACGCTGACTTCGCAGTGCTCGCCGTCGTGGAAGGCGACGCCCCAGCCGTCGACATGGTCTGCGGTGCGGCCGCCGCGGGCGGCGAAGCCGCTCAGCGAAAAGGTGGCGGCGGCCGGCTGGCGGCTGTTGAGGGCGAAAAGCTCACACATCGGACTGGGGCGGAAGCTGTCGGTGCAGGTTGCAACGCCGCAAGTCTGGTGGCGGATGACAGAAACGCCAACAAAGCTTTCGTCATGAGCTCATTCCCTGTGCACGCTGTCACGGCCTGGCGGGCAGGAAGGTGCGCTGCCAGCGCATCCGCGGCTCGTCGCGGCCACCGGCGCAGGGGAGCCGCGACGGGAAACAGTCGCCCCAGGTCGCGCGCGGCGGCCTGCCTCAGCCAGCCGGGCCAGGCGTCGGTACTGGCCTGCCGCTGCCGGTGGGCATGTCGCGCGGCTCGCTGACGAGACTCAGCCGCCCCGGGGCCATTGCCATGTGCCGCGCTTCACGCTCTGGCCCTGAGCGTCTGCACCAGCATGCGCTGCAGGGCGTCCGCCGCCAGGTTGCCCTTGGAGGCGGGGCTGCGGTAGACAGCCACTTCCATGGGTGCCAGCGGTCCCAGGCCTTGCTCGGCGCCCAGCAGCTGCAGATGAGGCGGCGCGCTGCACTGCGTCAGCACGGCCACAGCCAGCCCGCTCTCGACGGCGGCGATCTGTCCGGCCAGGTTGGAGCTGTTGTAGACGATGCGGTAGGGGCGCCCCTGCAAGGCCAGCGAGCGCAGGGCGCTGCGCCGGCCCAGGCTGGCTTCCTCGTAGACGGCGATGGGCAACGGGTTGCGGCGCCAGACGTCGAACTGCGGTGACCCGACCCAGACCATGGGCTCGTGGAAGAGCAGGCTGCCGCGGCGCGCATGGTCGCGCGAGACCAGGGCCAGGTCGAGCTCGCCGCGGGCCACGCGCGGGATCAGCAGCGTGGACTGCTCGCAGTCCAGCTGGATCTCCACCCCGCCGTGGCGCGGCGCGAAGCGCTTCAGCACGGGCGTCAGGTACTTGCTGGCGTAGTCGTCCGGCACGCCCAGCCTGACCAGACCCGAGATGTCGTCCTCGCGCAGCGCCGCCTGGGCCTCGGCCTGCAGGTCCAGCATGCGGCGGGCGTAGCCCAGCAGCGTCTGGCCTTCATGCGTCAGCTCCAGCTGGCGCGCGCCGCGCAGCAGCAATTGGTGCCCGATGGCCGCCTCCAGCTTCTTGAGCTGCATGCTGACGGCGGACTGTGAGCGGTGGATCTCGCCGGCCGCGCTGGACAGGGAGCCTGCGTCCACCGTGGCGACGAAGCATTTCAGCCAGTCGATCTGCAGGTCGCGCATGGTTTCGACAATCGGATGGTTGTTTGTCGAATTATGCGATTTTCGGATTCGTCAGAGGACGGCACATTGGGCGCCGTGAAGTCCCTTGCCAGCCCTACCGTGGACGCGTTCTCGGCCGCAGCCACGCGGCCGCGCGTCATCGCGGCCGGCCCCCTCGATGCCCGCGCCGGCGGCCTGATGTTGCTGCTGTGCCTGCTGTGGGGCCTGCAGCAGGTGTCGCTGAAGGCCGCCGCCGACGAGGCCAGCCCCATGCTGATGGTGGCCCTGCGTTCGGGCGTTGCGCTGGCGCTGCTGGCCGGGCTGATGCGCTGGCGCGGCGAGGCGCCGCAGCGCCAGCGCTGGAGGACCGGTGCCGTCGCGGGCGCCTTGTTCGGCATGGAGTACCTGCTGGTGGCCGAGGCGCTGCGGCTGACGCAGGCCTCGCACGTCGTCATCTTCCTGTACACCGCGCCGCTGTTCGCGGCCCTGGGCCTGCATCTCCGCCTGCCGGCGGAGCGGCTTGGGGGGCGGCAATGGGTGGGCATAGGACTGGCTTTCGGTGGCGTCGCTCTGGCCTTCCTCGGCGGCCTGGACGGTCCCGGAGGCGATTCGAGGGCGTTGCTGGGGGACGGGCTGGCCCTGATGGCCGGCATGGCGTGGGGTGCGACGACGCTCACCATACGCTGCACGGCGCTCGCCGCCGCGCCGGCCACGGAGACGCTGCTCTACCAGTTGCTCGGCGCCTTCCTGCTGTTGTTGCCGGGCGCCTGGCTCACGGGGCAATGGCGTTTCGAGCCCACGGTTGCCGTCTGGGCCCACCTTGGCTTTCAGAGCCTGGTCGTGTCGTTCGCGAGCTTCCTGACCTGGTGCTGGCTGCTGCGCCGCTACCTGGCGTCGCGGCTGGGTGCCTTCGCCTTCCTGACGCCGTTGTTCGGCGTGATGCTGGGCGCCTGGCTGCTGAACGAGGCCTTGGCGCCCAGCTTCGTCGCGGGCAGCCTGCTGGTGCTGGCCGGCATCGTCCTCGTCAGCAAGCCCTAGAACAGGTCGCCGCTGTAGCGGTCGGCCTTCTGCATGACCTTCTTGCCGTAGAGCGGCGCGGCCAGGCCCCAGAGCACGAAATGGTTCACCAGCCGCGGCAGCAGCGGCATAGGGCGGGGCACGTCGACGATGAGGACGACGCGCGGCTCGGTCGCCTGGTTGACGACCGCATGGGGCCAGGAGTCGTCGAACATGACGCCTTCGCCTTCCTTCCAGGTATAGGGCTGGCCGGCGACGCGTATGTGCGGTGGGTCCAGCTTGGGCACGCGGATGCCGAGGTGGTAGCGCAGATAGCCGACGTAGGGACCTTCGTGCTCTGGGATGGACTTGCCCGGGTCCAGCACGGAGAAGAAGGCCTGCAGCGTGCGCGGCACCTGGGCCAGAGCCTCGCAGGTGGCCGGGCAGCGCGCGCGGTTGGCCGCGGGCTTGTGGCCCAGCAACTCCAGCATGTAGACCTTCCAGTCGCCTGCCGTCGTTGCGGAGATCTCGGTGGCCGGGCGATTGACGTCGTGGTAGCGCGGCATGGGCACGCGCTCGGCGAGCAGGGCGTCGCACTCGCGCTGGATCTGCGGGAAGGCCCGGTCAAGGGCGCGCAGTTCGGGGTAGACGGCGTCGATGTCGAAGAAGACGGGGCGTTGCTCGTGGCCGGCGTAGTGAAGCAGCAGGTTGTTCACCGCGCGTTTGGGGGCGTGGTAATCCATGGCAATGCGGGTTAGGTCCGGTGCCGCCGATTCTTCCGATACCGCCCCCGCAGGGCCAGCAAATGAGGCATGACCACAGTCCGCACGCGGCCTTGAGTGTTGTGCTGTCGGCACGCCGAGGCAGGCGGGCCGGCGACGAACCAAAAAAAACGGGAGGCTTGCGCCTCCCGCTTGTGTGCCTGCTAAGGCGTTGTCGATCAGAAGTCCAGCGTGCCGCGCACGTAGACGGTGCGGCCGATCGGATCGTAGAAGCGCGAATCCCAGCCACCACCCTGGAACAGGGCCGTCTGGTTAGAGAACGGCGGGTCCCTGTCCGTCAGGTTGCGCACGCCGGCCACCAGCGTGAAGGCCTTCATCGGGCTGAAGCTGACATAGGCGTCGGCCGTTGCATAGGCCTTGACCGTGTTCGTCGGCGTCATGTCCTTGTAGCCGGACTTGTAGTGCAGCGCGAGGCCAGCACCCCAGCTACCTTGCGACCAGCTGCCGGCGAGGTTGTGTTGCCACTTGAAGACCGGGCCGCTGCCCGAGTAGATGCCGACGTTCTGGTGCCAGGGGCCGTTCTTGTAGTCCTGGTACTCGTACTTGCTGACGTAGGTGGACTGGTACTCGAAGCCCAGGCGACCGAACGACGTGGTCAGCTGGTACTGCATGCCCAGGTCGATACCCTGGGTATTCACGCCGCCCAGATTCTGCGTGCGCTCGTCGACGTAGCCGCAGGTGGGCGAGGTCGGGCCGTTCTGGCAGGCACGCGTGTTCTGGGGCAGGATGTTGCCCGGCTGCACGAAGTGGAAGTACTGCTGGAAGGTCTGGTAGTCGCCGAACAGCGTGGCTTCCGAGATCGAGCCGATCAGGTCTTTCACGCGGATCGACCAGAAGTCGACGCTGGTGCTGAGGCCCTTGACGGGCTCGAACACCATGCCGAGCGTGAAGCTCTTGGACTTCTCAGGCTTCAGGTCCTTGTTGCCGCCGAAGTAGGCCTGGAACTGTGCAGCGCAGTTCGCACCCGCGGTGGCGGGGTCCTTCGGCACGCCGCCCGGGCAGTTCAGCGGGTTGTCGTAGTTGTTGGTGTTGGTGAAGCCCGTGCTTGCGTTGAGCTCATACAGCGTCGGCGCGCGGAAGCCGGTCGACGCCGAACCACGCAGCAGCAGCTCCTTGCTCGGCTGGTAGCGGAAGCTGAGCTTGGGGTTGGTGGTGTTGCCGAAGTCGCTGTACTTGTCAAAGCGCACCGATGCCGTCAGCTCGAGCTCCTTCGTCAGTGGCATGTTCAGCTCGGTGTAGGCAGCGGACACGTTGCGCTTGCCTTCGGAGTGGGCGTCGGGGTCGACACCGGTGCTGGAGGACGCGGCGACCGCGAAATCATGGTGGTTGAAGTCGCGGAAGTCCTCATGCCGGAATTCCCCGCCCACGGCGATCTGCACCGGACGCGTCGCGCCGAACCAGTCGCCCAGTTCGCGGCTGGCGCTGGCCGTGAGGCTGCTCACCTTGCCGATGCTGGTGCTCAGCAGGCCCTTCAGCGCTGCGCTCTGGATGAGCGCCACGCTTTCCGGGGTCTGGTCGCCGAACGGATTGATGATGCCTCGGATGAGGCCTTCACCGATCACGTCGCCGTCGGCATAGCCGCCGGTGAGGTAGCGGTCATTCTGCGTGTGGTTGTAGGCGAGGGCTGCCTTGTAGTCCCAGCCTGCGGCATTGCCTTCGGCCGTGAACATGCCGCGATATTGCTTGGCGTTGTTCTTTTCCTGGCGCGGACCGCTGACGAGGTCGCGCCACCAGACCAGGACGCCACCCTTTTGCAGATTCACCGGCTTCGGGAACTGGGCCGTCGGGTTGTTGAAGGGCTCGCCGTCGGCGCCGTAGTAGTCGAAGTTGGGGCTGTACTTCGGGTTGCTCAGCGCCGCCGTCGGGAAGTACTTAGTGCCCGGGTTGATCCAGTAGCCGCCGTAGGGCACAGGCGCGATCTTCGACTCGACCGTGTTCTTCGAGTAGAAGGCTTCGGCGCCGAGCCTGAGGCTGGAGGTCGCGTCGACGGTGCCCTTGAGCAGGCCCGAGATGGTCTCGCTGCGCGGGTTGATGCTGACGAACGGGGGGGTGACGATGCGGCAGCCCGTGGCGCCGGCATTGGGGATCAGGTTGGGGGCGTTGCAACCCGGCGCGATCGGGTTGTAGTAGGCGCCGCCGCCGGTCACCTGGTAGTTGGCCGGGAAGGTGCTGTTGGACAGGCCGCCGACCATGCGCTTGTTGAAGTCGCGCTGGTCGCCGTTGATGAAGTCCCGCTTCTTCAGGCTCAGCGTGCCGAAGATGTTCCAGCCGTCCTTGGACAGGTCGCCAAGGCCATAGCCCAGGTTGGCGCTGTTCGTGTCGCCGCCGGCCTTCTTGGGGGCGTCATAGCCCACGCTGAGCGTGCCGCCGGTGAAGCTGGTCTTGGTGATGAAGTTGATCACGCCGCCGATGGCGTCCGTGCCGTACAGCGAAGAGGCGCCATCCCGCAGCACTTCGACGCGTTCGATGGCCGCGAACGGGATCATGTTCATGTCCGGCGCTTCGGCGCCGGTGGCGCTGTTGGCGATGCGCTGGCCGTTGAGCAGCACCAGCGTCTTGTCGGCGCCGATGCCACGCATGTTGGCGTAGCTCGCGCCGCCCGTGCCAGAGCCGATCGACGACGCCATGTTCTGGGTGGCCTGGACGGACGACAGCAAGCCCAGGATCTGCTCGACCGAAGTCACGCCCTGCGACTTCAGCTCGGCCATCTTGATGACGGTCACGGGGACCGCGGTTTCCGCATCAATGCGCTTGATGGCGGAACCGGTGACGGTCACCCGTTCGATCTGCTGCGGCTCGGCTTGTTGGGCCCAGGCGCTAAGACCGCCGAAGGTCAACAGGACCGCGGCGGCGATTTTGGTTTGCTTATGCATCACTGCTCCAGAAAAGATTGGCAAGCGGGTGTGTTGCCAAACGACTCAGCCAAAGATGATTCGCCCGGTCGGGCGACGGCTGACACAAATTTTCTGGGCGTGTGAATTTCGTACCGACTTGGGAAAACCCTAGCGGCCCCTAATGATCGGGAGTCGGGGGTCTTGCTATCAAACCCAAGTTATTGATATCGCTGGGTTTTGCTGAAACCCCGAGGCGTACGGGGTGTGGCTTGGATGCTGCAGTTTGTTGCTCAGCAACCAATCTTCACAGTTCTACACCACATGGAATCATTATGGATTGCGCAGAAATTAATGACTTTCAAAAATCACATCTGATACTTTTCTACGCATTCGATCAAATGTGACATTGGGATTCGCCGGCTTTTGAACCAATGTTCCAGCTTGCAAAAATAGTTTGCGCGGGTTTCCGCAAAACATGCTGTCGCCAGACTGTCGGGCGACTGGCCCGGAACTAGCGCCCCAGGCGGCGCGACAGCAGGGCCGCCGCA
>Ga0213878_10000285_pt1 | contig 19636 bp, 19 predicted proteins | sample VelepicoBEBS_R02_FD_161053 | JGI IMG/M metagenome (GOLD analysis project Ga0213878, IMG submission 161053) | Vellozia epidendroides bulk soil microbial communities from rupestrian grasslands, the National Park of Serra do Cipo, Brazil - BS_R02 | ecosystem: Environmental > Terrestrial > Soil >... | reverse complement strand
CATAAGAGGCGTCCGAGGCGCACTTCGCGCCCCGAAGGCCCGCGGGGCGGCCCCTGTAGGCCCTGCGCCGACCCCGATCACCCGAATCCGCCAGCACATCGCGGGCAACTGCATCCCATGGCTCGCCAGCCACTCGGCTAACGGCAATCAAATGCTTCTCAGGCTCTGAGCCGCCGCGCCGCCTGAGCCCGGCGCGGCCCGGCGCCGATTCACAGCTGGCAAGCGAGCCGGGTGCCCTGCAGGATGGCCCGCTTCGCGTCCAGCTCGCCGGCCTCCAGCGCGCCGCCTATCAGGTGGACGCTGATGCCCGCCGCGCGCAGCGGCGCCTCCAGCTCGCGCATAGGCTCCTGGCCCGCGCACAGCACGATAGTGTCGGCCGCGATGAGCTGGGCATCCGCCCGCTTCTCGCCATAGCTGACCCACAGGCCCTCGGACGTGATCTGCTCGTAGTTGACGCTGGCCAGCATGTCGACGTTCTTCATCTTCAGCGCCGCGCGGTGGATCCAGCCCGTCGTCTTTCCCAGGCCCGCGCCGGGCTTGCCGGCCTTGCGCTGCAGCAGCGTGATCTGGCGGACCGGCGCCTCGGGCGCCGGCCGCAGCAATCCCGCGCGCACCTGCTCGGGGTCGCCCACGCCCCAGTGACGGCGCCAGGCGGCCGGGTCCAGCGTCAGCGAATGGCCGGCTTCCAGCAGGTACTCGGCCACATCGAAGCCGATGCCGCCGGCGCCCACGATGGCCACGCGGCTGCCCACCGGTCGTTCGTGGCGCAGCACGTCGATGTAGCTCAGCACCTGGCCGCGCGCCATGCCCTCGGCCTGGCCCCGGATCTTCGGGTCGCGCGCGCTGACGCCCGTGGCCAGCAGCACCTCGTCGAAGCCCTTCAGTTCGTCCGCCGAGGCGCGGCAGTCCAGCTTCAGCGTCACGCCGGTGACCTCGATGCGGCGGCGGAAGTAGCGCAGCGTCTCGCTGAACTCCTCCTTGCCCGGGATGCGCTTGGCCATGTTGAACTGGCCGCCGATCTCGGCCGCCGCGTCGAACAGCGTCACCGCATGGCCGCGCTCGGCCAGCGTCGTTGCCGCGGCCAGGCCCGCCGGGCCGGCGCCGACGACCGCGATGCGCTTGCGGGCGCCGTTCACGGGCTTCAGCACGATCTCCTGCTCGTGGGCCGCGCGCGGGTTGACGAGGCAGGTGGAGATCTTCTGCGCGAAGGTGTGGTCCAGGCAGGCCTGGTTGCAGGCGATGCAGGTGTTGATCTCGTCGGCCCGGCCCTGGCGGGCCTTGCTGACGAACTCCGCGTCGGCCAGGAAGGGCCGGGCCATGGACACCATGTCGGCGCTACCGTCGGCCAGCAGGCCTTCGGCCACCTCGGGCGTGTTGATGCGGTTGCTGGTGATCAGCGGTGTCGTGATGCCTTCCTCGCGCAGCTTGGCGCGAAGCTTGGCGGTCACCCAGGCGAAGCCGGCGCGCGGCACGCTGGTCGCAATCGTCGGGATGCGCGCCTCGTGCCAGCCTATGCCGGTGTTGATGATCGTCGCACCGCCACGGGCCACGCGCCGTGCCAGTTCCACGACCTCCTCCCACGAGCTGCCGTCGGGCACCAGGTCCAGCAGGGAGAGGCGGTAGATGATGATGAAGTCCGGCCCCACGGCCTCGCGCATGCGGGCCAGGATCTCTAGCGGCAGCCGCATGCGGTTCTCGTAGGAACCGCCCCAGCCATCCGTGCGCCGGTTGGTGTGTGCCACCAGGAACTGGTTGATGAAATAGCCCTCGCTGCCCATCACCTCCACGCCGTCGTAGCCGGCCTCGCGGGCCAGCCTGGCGCAGCGGACGAAGGCGCGGATCTGGCGTTCGATGCCGCGGGCGCTCAGCTCGCGTGGCGTGAACGGGCTGATCGGGCTCTGGATGCGCGACGGCGCCACGCACAGCGGCGAATAGCCGTAACGGCCCGTGTGCAGGATCTGCAGCGCGATCTTGCCGCCCTCGGCATGCACGGCATCCGTGATGATGCGGTGCCGCCGCGCGGCGCCCGAAGTGGCCAGCGTGCCGGCAAAGGGCTTGGCCCAGCCCTCGATGTTGGGCGCGAAGCCGCCGGTCACGATCAGCCCCACCTCGCCCCGGGCGCGCTCGGCGAAGAACACCGCCATGCGTTCGAAATGCTTGCTGCCATCTTCCAGGCCCGTGTGCATGCTGCCCATCAGCACGCGGTTCTTCAGCGTCGTGAAGCCGAGGTCCAGCGGGGCAAGGAGGTGCGGGTAGTTCATGCCGGTGATGCTAGCGACGCGCCGCCGCCGCCGCGGGAGGGTTCTCCTCGCCCTGCAACAGTTCTTCACCGGCTGCTCGCGTGGATGGAATTCGTGACATCCTCGGCTTGAGTTCTAATCGCGAATCCGCGTTTTGGGATTTCAGCCCGGCGGTTTGGTTTTTTCGGAGAGTTTTCGATGCGATTCACCCCCTGGGCCACCCGGCTGGTCCTGACGCTGAGCCTGTCGGCCACTGCATTCCTGACTGCCTGCGGCGGCGGTGGAGGCAGCAGCAGCTCGACGCAGATCCGGCTGCTCAACGCCACCCAGTCCTATGCCAACCTCGACCTGGTGGTCAGCGACAAGACCATCAACTCCAAGGTCGCTCAGGCCACCACCGGCAGCTATGGCGGCGTGGATACCGCCAACGCGCCGATCCAGGTCCAGACCAGCGACGTCGGCAACAGCGTCGCCGCGCTGGCGCCCACGCTGGCCGGCAACAGCAACTACACGCTGATCGCCTACGGCTTTGCCGGCAGCGTGCGCACCAGCCTGCTGCAGGAATCCCAGGACGCGCCGGACTCCGGCAAGGTCAAGGTGCTGGCGCTGAACCTGGCCCCCGATGCGGGCCAGCTGGACGTCTACATCACGACGCCCGATGCCGCGCTGACCGACGCCACCCCCTTCGTCGCCGGCCTGGTGGGCGGCGCGGGCAGCGGCTACATCCAGCTCAACGCGGGTACCTACCGCGTGCGCGTCACCGGCCCCAACAACAAGACCGACCTGCGTCTGGACGTCTCGGGCGTCACGCTGGATTCCGCCACCGTCAACTCGCTGATCTTCACCTCCACCAGCAGCGGCACGCTGGTCAACGGCTTCAAGCTGATCCAGAAGGGTGCCGTGACCCCCTACCCCAATTCGCTGAGCCGCGTGCGCATGGTGAACGGCCTGGCCGGTGGCACCTATGCCAGCTCGACGGTTCAGGGCCAGACGCTGCTGGTGAACTCGCCGTCGCCCAACCGCGCCGACTACATCAGCCTGCCCGCCGGCGCCAGCAACCTGGTGGTCAACGTCAACGGCAAGGCGCAGAGCTTCGCCGCCCCCAACCTGGTGGCCGGCGCCGACTACACCTTGCTGCTGTACGGCACCGCTGCCAACCCGCTGCTCAACGTGCTGGTCGACGACAACCGCCTGCCGTCCACCAGCGGCAGCGTGAAGATCCGCCTCATCAACGGGCTGTCGGGCAACAACCCGCTGGCCTCGCTGGTGGTGGACTACACGACGCTCGCGTCCAACGTGCAGGCCGGCTCCAGTTCGGCCCCGGCGATGATCTCGTCCACGCCGGGCTCGACGGTGCAGATCACGTCGCCGCTGCTGGCCAACCCGCTGTACAACCCGGGCAACAACGGCGGCACCACCAGCCTGACGCCGCTGACGGCCAATGGCGTCTACACGGCGCTGATCATGGGCGACTCCACCGTCAACACTGGCACGACGCCGCCCACCATGCCCGGTGCCACCGGCATGTTCATCAAGGACCGCTGATCCCGACCCGGATCCAGCCCCTTCCTCAAAACCCCTCGCGCCCCAGGCCCGAGGGGTTTTTTGTTGAGCGGCCATTCCGGCCATTCCGGCCATGAGTGGCCGCGCCGCGCCCGTTCGTCTTCGTTCGGGCCACCGGCTGCATCGCCGCCAGGCTTGCGCCACCTTGTGCCGCCCTGCTGGCCTTGCAGGCCTGGCGCTGGCCGCACGAGCCATGGCCCGCGCGGCGCGAGATGCTGCACCTGCCGTTTCACGGGCGTAGCCGTCCAGGCGCTCTATCTCGGCGGCATCTGTGCGGCCATCCGCCGGGGCCGGCCGGCCGGGGGCTTTCTTCTTGCCCGCTCGCGGCGAAGATGGCGCCATGCCCGCACCCACCCGCATCCAACTGCAGCGCCTGCGCCTGCTCTGGCGCAGCGCCGGCTGGCCCAGCCAGGACCTCGTCGAGGTCGAGCTGCTCGCGGCCGGCTGGGTTGAGCGGCTGCAGGAGGCCGACGGCCGGGAGCGCCTGCGCGTGACGGATGCCGGCATTGCCCACATCGCCGCCTCGCTGAGCCGCAACCGTGCCGCGCGGGACTCGCATGAGACGCTGGTCGAGCGCGTCGCCGTCGAGATGCAGCGCGCGGGCCGCATCGCCTGGCGCGGCCTCGCGCTGCGGGCCGGCCTGCCCGGCGAGGACGGCCGGATGCAGTGGGTCAACGCCATGCCCGACGTCTACTCCATCCGCCACAGCACGGTCGAGGACTACCTCGAACCCGCCATCCACGAGATCAAGGTCAGCCGCGCCGACCTGCTGGGCGAGCTGCGCAAGCCCGCCAAGTCCGCCGCCTACCGGGCGCTGTGCGGCCAGTGCTGGTTCGTCATCAAGGCCGGCATCGCCCAGCCCGAGGAGATCCCGCCGGAGTACGGCGTGCTGATCGGCCACGAGAGCCACCTCGAGCTTGCTCGTCCCGCGCCCAGGCGCGCCTGCAAGCCAGACTTCGCGACCTGGATGGCGCTGGCCCGTGCGACGCCGCTGACACCGCCGGACGACCCACAATCGCCGCTATGAACCCGCCCGCCCCCGCTCCCCTGTTGGACGTCACCTGCCAGCGCTGCGGCGGCGGCTTCGAATGCGGTGTGAACGCCGGCCACTGCGACTGCTTCGGCATCCGCCTGACGGACGCGTTGCGCGCCGAACTGGCCGCACGCTACGACCGTTGCCTGTGCCTGCGCTGCCTGCGCGAGCTGGTGGCGGCCTCGACGACCCCTTCATGACCGCCCTCGACCGCCTCGCACCCCCGCTCTTCATCTTCATCTGGGCCACCGGCTACATCGCCGCCAAGCTCGCGGCACCCTATGCCGACCCGCTGACCTTCCTGGCGTGGCGCTATGCCGGCGTGGTGGCGCTGATGCTGGGCCTGGCGCTGGTGGCCCGTGCGCCCTGGCCGGCGCGGCGCGAGATGCTGCATCTGGCCGTCGCCGGCATAGCCATCCAGGCCGTGTATCTCGGCGGCGTCTGGGTCGCCATCCGCCAGGGCCTGCCGGCCGGCACGGCGGCCCTCATCGTCAACCTGCAGCCGGTGCTGGTCGCCGCGCTGGCGCCGCTGATCGGCGAACGCGTCACGCCGCGGCAATGGGCCGGCGTGGCGCTGGGCCTTGCGGGCGTCGTCCTCGTCATCTGGCACAAGCTGACGCTGGGCGCCGGGTTCGGGCCGCCGCTGCTGCTCAGCGTCATGGCGTTGCTGGCCATCACCGGCGGCACTCTGTACCAGAAGCGCTTCGTGCCGCACTTCGACCTGCGCACCGGCCAGGTCGTGCAGTTCGCGGCCGCGCTGGCGGTGACGCTGCCGGCGGCCTGGGCGCTGGAACCCATGCGCATAGAGTGGAACGCCGACGTGCTCCTCGCGATGGCCTGGAGCGTGCTGGTGCTGACGGCCGGCGGCATCAGCCTGATGTTCTACATGCTGCGCCACGGCCGCGTCACGGCGGTCAGCAGCACCATGTACCTGGTGCCCTCGGTCACCGCGGTGATGGCATGGCTGCTGTTCGGCGAGACACTGGGCGCACAGGCCATCGCCGGCATGGGCGTGACGCTGCTGGGCGTCTATCTCGTCGTCGCGAGAAAGAGAACGGAGACTGCTGCATGACCCCTCGAGCCCACCACAAGTTCTGGCCGGCCCGCGTGCCGCATGCCATCGCGCCGCCGGCCACGGCCCTGCCCGACAACCTGCTCGTCAGCGCGCGCCGCTTCCCGCAGCGGCCGGCGCTGGTCTTCCTGGGCCAGGTGACGACCTATGCCGAGCTGGCCGCCCAGGTCGAGCGCCTGGCGGGCTGGCTGGCGCAGCGCGGCATCGCCAAGGGCCAGCGCGTGCTGGTGGGCCTGCAGAACTGCCCGCAGCTGGTCATTGCCCACTACGCCATCCTGAGCCTGGGCGCCGTCGTCGTGCCCGTCAACCCGATGAACCGCGCGGCGGAGCTGCAGCACCTCATCAAGGACAGCGGGGCCATCCTCGCCGTCACCAGCGCCGACCTCAGCGCCGAATGGCTGGCCGCCGGCATGGCGGCGCGGGATCTGCTGGTCACGCGGCTGGCCGAGGTGCTGCCCGGCGGCCGCACCGACGGCGCCGGCCTGCCCCCGGGCTGGGCCGACTGGCTCAACGCCGACGTGGCCCTGCCTGCCGGCGCCACGCCCTGGCGCGAGGCCATGGCCTGCACGGCCGCAGCGCCGGCCGTGGATGTGGGCGCCGACGACCTTGCGCTGCTGCCCTACACCAGCGGCACCACCGGCAACCCCAAGGGCTGCATGCACAGGCACCGCAGCCTGCAGCACAACGTCTTCGCGGGCGCCCTGTGGGCCACCGGCAGCCATGAGGACGTCGTGCTGGGCGTCGTGCCCATGTTCCACATCACCGGCATGGTGGTCGTCATGCATGGCACGCTGGCCTGCGGCGCGGCCCTGGTGCTGATGCCGCGCTGGCAGCGCGAATACGCCGCCCGCCTCATCGCCGAGCACCGCGTCACGCGCTGGACCAACATCCCGACCATGGTCATCGACCTGCTGGCCAGCCCGCAGGTGGACGGCTTCGACATGAGCAGCCTGGTCAGCATAGGCGGCGGCGGCGCGGCCATGCCGCAGGCCGTCGCCGAGCGGCTGCTGAACCGCTGGGGCCTGCGCTACATGGAAGGCTACGGCCTCACCGAGACCGCCGCGCCCAGCCACAGCAATCCCTACGACGCGCCCAAGCAGCAATGCCTGGGCGTGCCCTATCTGAGCTGCGATGCCCGCGTCATCGATCCCGACACGCTGCGCGAGCTGCCGGCCGGCGAGGCCGGCGAGATCATCGTCAGCGGCCCCATGGTCTTCGATGGCTACTGGGGCCAGCCCGAGGCCACCGAGGCCGCCTTCATCTCGTTCGAGGGCAGGCGCTTCTTCCGCACCGGCGACATCGGCTATGCGGATGCCGACGGCTACTTCTTCATGACCGACCGCCTGAAGCGCATGATCAACGCGAGCGGCTTCAAGGTCTGGCCGACGGAGGTCGAGAACCTGATGCACGCCCACCCCGGCCTGGCCGAGGCCTGCATCATCGCGGCGCCCGATGCCTACCGTGGCGAGACGGTCAAGGCCGTCGTCGTGCGGCGCGCCGGCCACGAGTCGCTGACCGAAGACCAGGTGCGCGACTGGTGCCGCGCCCACATGGCCGCCTACAAGGTGCCCACCCTCGTCGAGTTCGTCGACAGCCTGCCCAAGAGCGGCGCCGGCAAGGTCATGTGGCGGGCGCTGCAGGAGCGGGAGAGGACGAAGTGATGCTCCCGGCCGAGGACGTCGCGCGGCTGACGGCACTGGTCCGCGCCACCCCCTGGTTCATGGCGGCGCTGCGGGCGGGCCGCGAGCTGGGGCTGGCCCACTGGTGCATAGGCGCGGGTGCGCTGCGCAACCTGGTCTGGGATGCCTTGCACGGCCATGCCCAACGCTCGGCGCCGGCCGACGTGGACTTCGCCTTCTTCGGCGCCGACGACCTCGGCGCGGCGCGCGATGCCGCCCTGCAGCGGCGGCTCGGCGAGCTCTGCCCCGGCCTGCCGTGGGAGGTGACCAACCAGGCCGGCGTGCACCTCTGGTTCGAGGCGCATTTCGGCCATGCCGTCGGGCCGCTGGGTTCGCTGGAGGACGCCGTCGCGACCTGGCCCGAGCCGGCCACGGCGGTGGGCGTGTGGCTGGATGCGCAGGACGTGCTCCACGTCATCGCGCCCCATGGGCTGCAGGACCTGCTGGGCCTTCGCGTGCGGCGCAATCCGGTGCGCGTCAGCGTGGACACCTACCGCCAGCGCTGCGCCAGCAAGCGCTATGCCGAGCGCTGGCCGGGCGTCACCTTGGAGCCCGCATGAAGAACCCCTCCCGGAGCCGCAGACGATGAGCGACGTGTTTCATGACCGGCAGGCCCGCGGCTGGGCCAGGACGGGGTGGCTGCAGGCTCACTACACGTTCTCCTTCGGCTCGTTCAACGACCCGACGCGGATGGGTTTTCGCGCGCTGCGCGTGATCAACGAGGACATCGTGGCTGCCGGTTCGGGTTTCGCCGAGCATGCCCACGACCACTTCGAGATCCTGACCTTCATGCTGTCCGGAGAGCTCGAGCACCAGGACTCCGCGGGCCACCAGGGGCTTCTGCGTGCGGGGGATGTGCAGCTCATCAGCTCCGGCAGCGGGGTCAGGCATTCGGAGCGGAACCCGGCAGGCCAGGCGCCGACGCATCTGTTCCAGATCTGGCTGCACGGGAACGCTGACGACCTCGCGCCGCGTTACCAGCTCCTGCAGGGGGCGCTGCTCGCCACGAACGGCCCACGGCTGGTCGCCAGTGCGGCGGCGCAGCCCGGCGTGCTGCAGCTGCGCGCGCCGGTGAGCGTCTGGGCCGTGGCTGCGCAGCCCGGCGAGCGCTGCAGCCACGACCTCCCCGGCGACCGCTACGGCTGGCTCCAGGTGCTCGAAGGCGTGGTCCTGGTCGAGGCGGAGGGCGAGCCGCAGCCGCTGGAGTTGCGCGGCGGCGACGGCTTGCAGCTGTCGACGGTCAGGCAAGTCGCTGTGGTGGCCCGCACCGAGGCCCGGTGGCTCTGGTTCGACCTGGCCTAGGTCGGCCGTCAGGAATCAAGCCTCACGACCAGCGCCTCGCGCAGCCTCGGCCCGAAGAATTCCACGAAAGCCCGGATCGTGGGCGAAGAGCGAGCGCTGCTGGCGTAGAGCGCGAAGACGCCGATGTCCGGCGTCACCTGCCAGTCCCGCATCACGCGGCGCAGGCGTCCCGCGGCGATCTCGTCCTGCACCATGAAGGCCGGCAGCACCGTGAAACCCAGACCGTCGACGGCGCCGCGCAGCAGCACGTCGCCGTTGTTGGAGCACAGCGGCCCCCGCGTCGTCACGCCGATGGCCTTGGTGGCCGACTCCGCGTCCGCCGGCCGGAACTGCCAAGGCAGCGCCGCCCCGGCCTCGCCGTAGGGAAGGCAGGCCAGCCGCGACAGCTGGTCCGGGTGGGTGGGCTCGCCGACCGCAGCCAGCTGGGCCGGCGCAACGACCAGCCAGCGCGGCGCGATGGCGATGGGGCGCGCGACCAGGTCCAGATGCTCGGGCAGCTGGGCAATCCGCAGCGTCACGTCCGCACCGGTCTTGGTCGGGTCGACGAAGCGGTCGTCCAGATCGATCCGCAGCTGCACCTCGGGATAGGCCGCACTGAAGCCCGCGACCAGCGGCGCCAGGTGGCGCTGGCCAAAGCTCATCGGCGCATTCACGCGCAGGGCGCCGCGAGGCGCGCCGCTGAGTCCGCGCACCTCTCCCAGGGCTTCGTCGAACAGCGCGACGATGGCCTCGGCGCGGCCCAGCAAGGCCTCGCCGGCGGTGCTCAGCGTGATGCTGCGGGTGCTGCGCGCAAACAGGGGTGTGCCCAGCTCCGATTCGAGGGCCGCGATCTGCTTGGAGACCTGGTCGCGCGTGAGCTCCAGCTTGCGCGCCGCGGCCGAGAAGCTGGCCAGGCGCGCGGCCTCGATGAACACGCGGAGGTGGCTGATGCGATCCATGCCGTGGATTGTCTTCAGTTTGGCGACAAAAGCGTGCCGGGAAGCCGGCTTCCCGGCGGGGCGGGGCCTGCCAAGAATCCGGTCCCAGGCGCTTCGGAGCGCCCAACCCACCTCACAAGGAACCCATCATGAGCAACCCGAAGCTTGAAGTCCTGACCCCGCAGAATTCGCAGCTGATCTTCATCGACCAGCAGCCGCAGATGGCCTTTGGCGTGCAGTCCATCGACCGCCAGACGCTGAAGAACAACGTCGTCGGCCTGGCCAAGGCCGGCAGGGCCTTCGGCATCCCGACCACGATCACGACGGTCGAGACGCTGGGCTTCTCCGGCCCCACCTATCCGGAACTGCTGGCCGTCTTCCCCGAGGCACCGCTGCTGGAGCGCACCTCCATGAACTCCTGGGACGACCAGAAAGTGCGCGACGCGCTGGCGCGCCACGCCGGCAAGGGCCGCAAGAAGATCGTCGTTTCCGGCCTGTGGACCGAGGTCTGCAACCTGAGTTTCGCGCTGTCGGCCATGAACGACACCGACTACGAGATCTACATGGTGGCCGACGCCAGCGGCGGCACCAGCAAGGACGCACATGACTACGCCATGCAGCGCATGGTCCAGGCCGGCGTGGTGCCCGTCACCTGGCAGCAGGTGCTGCTGGAGTGGCAGCGCGACTGGGCGCGCAAGGACACCTATGACGCGACCATCGGCATCGTGCGCGAGCACAGCGGCGCCTACGGCATGGGCGTCGACTACGCCTACACCATGGTGCACAAGGCACCGGAGCGCGTGAGCCATGGCCCGGTCCTCGCCGCTCAACCGGCCGGCAAGTAAACGAGACCGCTGGGAGCATCCGCCATGAAGGTCTACCTCCTGTCGCTTGGTGCCGGCCTGCTCGTGGGCGTCATCTACGCGTTGCTCCAGGTGCGCTCGCCGGCGCCGCCGGCCATTGCCTTGCTTGGCCTGCTCGGCATGCTGGTCGGCGAGCAACTGGTGCCGCTGGCGAAACGGGCCCTGGCCGGCGAGCCGGTGACGCTGACCTGGTTTCAGAGCGAATGCACGCCCAAGATCACCGGCGTGGCCGCGCCGAAGACCACCATCGCCCAAGTCGACAAGGAGAGCTGAATGGACACCGCCGATCTCATCGTGCTCAACGCGCGCATCGAAACCCTGGACCGCGCGAGGCCTCGGGCCGAGGCTCTCGCGGTGCGCGGCGGCCGCTTCGTGGCGGTGGGGGAGGGTGCCGACGTCATGCCGCTGCGCGGCGCCGGCACCCGCGTCATCGACGCCCGTGGCAAGCGAATCATTCCCGGGCTCATCGACAGCCACATCCACCTGATCCGCGGCGGTCTCAACTTCAACCTCGAGCTGCGCTGGGAGGGCGTGCCCACGCTGGCCGACGCGATGGCCATGCTCAAGGAGCAGGTGGACCGTACGCCGGCGCCGCAATGGGTCAGGGTGGTCGGCGGCTTCAGCGAGCACCAGTTCGCCGAGAAGCGCCTGCCCACGCTGGACGAGCTGAACGCCGTCGCGCCGCACACGCCGGTCTTCATCCTGCACCTCTACGACCGCGCCTTGCTCAACGCCGCGGCGCTGCGCGCGGTGGGCTACGACAAGGACACGCCCAACCCGCCTGGCGGCGAGATCCAGCGCGATGCCGCAGGGCGGCCGACCGGCCTGCTGCTGGCCCGGCCCAACGCGCTCATCCTGTACTCCGCGCTGGCCCGCGGCCCCAGGCTCGCCCCCGACGACCAGGTCAACAGCACGCGACTCTTCATGCGCGAGCTCAACCGCCTGGGCGTCACCAGCGTCATCGATGCCGGCGGCGGGTTCCAGAACTATCCCGAGGACTACCAGATCATCGACAAGCTCGCCCGCGACAACGAGCTGACCCTGCGCATCGCCTACAACCTGTTCACGCAGAACAAGGGGGCGGAGCTGTCCGACTTCCAGCGCTGGAGCGACATGCTCGCGCCGCTTGCGGGCAGCGAGATGTACCGCCACAACGGCGCCGGCGAGATGCTGGTGTTCAGCGGCGCGGACTTCGAGGACTTCCGCGAGCCGCGCCCGGAGATGCCGCCCGGCATGGAACCCGACCTGGAGGCCGTCGTGCGGCTGCTGGTGCAAAAGCGCTGGCCCTTCCGCATGCACGCCACCTACGAGGAGACCATCAGCCGCGCGCTCGATGTCTTCGAGAAGGTGAACCGCGAGATCCCGTTCAACGGCCTGCACTGGTGGTTCGACCACGCCGAGACCGTCAGCCTGCGCTCCATCGACCGCATCAAGGCCCTGGGCGGCGGCATCGCCGTGCAGCACCGCATGGCCTTCCAGGGCGAGTATTTCGTCGCCCGCTACGGCGCCGAGGCAGCCCGCGCCACGCCGCCGGTGCGTCGCATGCTCGACGCCGGCCTGCCGGTGGGCGCCGGCACCGACGCGACGCGCGTGGCCTCCTACAACCCGTGGACCAGCCTGGCGTGGCTGGTCACCGGCAAGACCGTGGGCGGCATGCGCATGTACGGTGAAGCGAATCTGCTGGACCGCCATACGGCGTTGCGCCTGTGGACCAGCGGGAACACCTGGTTCAGCCACGACGAGGGCCGCAAGGGCCAGATCGCCACTGGCCAGCTGGCCGACTTCGCGCTGCTGAACCGCGACTACTTCAGCGTGCCCGAGGACGAGATCGGCGAGCTCTACGCCGAGCTGACCGTCATGGACGGCCGCGTCGTGCATGGCAGTGGCGACTTCTCGGGCGAGGCGCCGCCGCTGCCCCCGGCGTCGCCCGACTGGTCGCCCGTCAACCGCTTCGGCGGCCACTGGCACGCCAACCCGGCCGCGGGCCTCTTCACGCACCCCTCGGGCGCTTCGACCCGCAACCTGGCGAGTTGCTGTGCGATGCCCTGCGGTGTGCACGGTCATTCCCACGAACGGGCCTACACGTCCAGCGTGCCGGCCGACGCCCGCGGCTTCTGGGGCGCCCTCGGTTGCGCCTGCTGGGCGTTCTGACCATGGCCGCCCTCACCACCACCTCATCGTCCACGTCCGTGCGCCGGCTGCAGCGCCTTGCGCTGCTGGCCCTGCTCGGTCCCTACCTCATCAGCGGCGTGGTCAAGCTCCTCGACTGGGGCGGGGCCCAGGCCGAAGTGGCCGCGCTGACCGGACTGACGCCGGGGCCGCTGCTGCTGCTGGTCGCGGCGGGCGTCGTCGTGCTGCAGCTCGGCGCCAGTCTCTGGCTGCTCTCGGGGCGGCGCGGCGCCTGGCTCGCCGCGCTGGCGCTGGCCGGCTTCACGCTGGCCGCCACCTTCCTCGCCCATACCTGGTGGCATCTGCCGCAGGGTGCGGAGCGGGCCCATGCCTTCAACGGCTTCTGGGAGCACATCGCCCTGGTGGGCGCGCTCGTCTACGCTGGAATCGACAGCTGCCGGAAGGACACCGCATGACGCCGCCCATCGGCAACCGCCGCCGCGCCGCGCTGCTCGCACTGGCTGCCGCCTACGTGGACACCGTCGGCTTCATCGGCCTGTTCGGCCTGTTCACGGCGCATGTGACCGGCAACTTCGTGCTCATCGGCGCCGAGCTGGTCAGCCACCACGACAAGATCCTCACCAAGCTGCTGGCGCTGCCGGTCTTCCTGCTCAGCGTGCTGCTCACTGCTCAAGTCGAGCACATGCTGCAGCGCCGGGGCAAGCCGGCGACGATGCTGCTGCTGGTCGTCGAGGCCGTGATCATCGCCGTTGCCGCCCTGGCCGCGTTGGGCCTGCCGGCGCCCGGTCAGCCCGACGACGTCGTCACCATGTCGCTGGGCTTCACGCTGATCGCCGCCATGGGCGTGCAGAACGCGCTGATGCGCACCAGCCTGGCCGGCCCGGTGCAGACCACGGTGATGACGGGGAACGCGACGCAGGCCGCCATCGACCTGCTGGCCATGACCACCGGCCGCGCGGATGCGACCACGCGCAGCCGGGTCTACAACGCCTGGCCGGCCATCCTGGCCTTCGCGGTCGGCTCGGCCCTCGGTGCCGCCGGCTATGCCTGGCTGCGCTTCGACAGCCTGTGGCTGGCCGTGGGGCTGGTGGTGGCGGCCGCGTGGGCGTCGCGCGATCGGCCCGATGCCTGACATGCCTTCGGCCAGGGGCGGCAGAACCCCGCCGCTGGCGCCGCCAATGGCGCTATCGTCGCCACCCCGACAAGCCCATATCCAGATCCATGCCCCGCCACGTCGCCCTTCTCCGCGGTGTCAGCCCGATGAACTGCCGCATGCCGGTCCTCAAGCGCTGCCTGGAGGACGCCGGCTTCACCGACGTGAAGACGCTGCTGAGCAGCGGCAACGTCGCCTTCTCAACGACGCGCGCGGCCTCGACGGCGACGCTGCAGCAGCGCGTGGAGAAGGCCATGCTGGACGGGGCCGGCTACCGCTTCGCGACCGTCGTGCGCAGCACCGCGCATCTGCAGCGGCTGATCGACGACGACCCGTTCGCCGAGTTCGAGCTGCCGGCCGGCGGCAAGCGCGTCGTCACCTTCCTGCGCGAGCCCGAGGCGGTGGCCGAGGTCGAGCTGCCCATCAGCCTGCACGACGCCCACATCCTGAAGCGTATCGGCGGCGAGGTGCTGTGCGTCTACCTGCCCAACGAGAAGGGGCCTGTCTTCATGCAGCTGCTGGAGAAGACATTCGGCAAGTCCATCACGACGCGCACGCTGGACACCGTGGCCCGGTGCGCCGCGGCCTGAGGCGCGCGCGGACTCAGCCCTCGTCGGCCTCGGGCAGGTGGATCAGCCCGGTGTGGAAGTCGTACTCGAAGACCTCGCCATAACGCGCCCATTCGATGGCGACGCGCAGCACGCGCTCGGCCTCGGCGGCATCCATGCTGTCCATCAGCAGCTTCAGGAAGGGCTCCTCCTTCAGCTCGCCGTGGGCCTCCTGCTCCAGGCTGTGGCGGATGAAGGCGGCCAGCGGCACATGTGCCAGCAGCTGCTGACCGAAGATCTCGCGGCGGAATTCGTGGCTGCCCTCGACGTAGCGGTGGCCTAGCGACGTCATGAACAGGTCGCCGCCGCTGAGCCGGGCCAGGCCCAGCCGGTGCAGCGCGTCGGCCAGCGGCAGCAGGTCCTCGTCGGTGAGCTCGCTCTCCTCGGCCAGCTGCGGCAGGTCGGCGCGGCCCTTGAATGGCTCCCCGGCCAGCAGCTCCAGCAGGCTCTCCATGCGGCCCACGTCGGCCTCGGGCAGGCGGTCCGACAGGTGCGGCTTCGCGGGCTCCTCGGCCGCGCCAGGGGCCCCGTCGATGGGCGCAGCGCTGGTCATCAACCGGTAGACCTCGTCGATGAGCAGTCGCACCTCGGCGCTGTCGGCGCGGCGCGGGCGCGCCAGCGTGATGGGCAGCTCGGCGCGCACACGGCCCGGGTTGCTGGCGAAGATCAGCACGCGATCGGCCATCATGACGGCCTCCTCGATGTTGTGCGAGACGACCAGCATGGCCTGGGTGGGCATCTGGCCGCCGTCCCACAGCTCCAGGATCTCGTTGCGCAGCCGCTCGCCGGTCAGCACGTCCAGCGCGGAGAAGGCTTCGTCCATCAGCAGCACGGCCGGCTGCATGACCAGGGCGCGCGCCAGGCCCACGCGCTGGCGCATGCCGCCCGACAGCTCGCGCGGCAGCGCGCCCTCGAAGCCCGCGAGGCCGATCAGCTCGATGGCGGCCTCGGCGCGCTGGGCGCGCTCGGCCTCGCCGACGCCGGCCGCCTCCAGGCCCAGTTCGACGTTCTGCTGCACCGTCAGCCAGGGAAACAGCGCAAAGCTCTGGAACACCATGGCGATGCCCTGGGCCGGGCCGAACAGCGGCTGGCCGCGGTAGCGCACGTCGCCGGCGTCGGCCGGGATCAGGCCGGCCATGATGCGCAGCAGCGTGCTCTTGCCCGAGCCCGACTGGCCCAGCAACGCGACGATCTCGCCCTTGGCGAGCCGGAAGTCCACGCGCTCCAGCACCGTGCGCAGGCTGCCGTCGGTCGACTTGAAGCCCTTGGCGACGTCCTTCAGTTCAATGAGCGTGTCAGTCATGTCCACCCCTCGTCCGGCGGGTACGTCGGCCGATCCCCCGAGGGGATGCGTGCCGGCTTGGGTGCGGCCCGGCGCCCGGCCCGCTGTTGATTTGCTTGGCAGCCTTCATCAGAAATGCATCCTTTCCTCGGCGATGCGGTACAGCCTGCGCCAGACCCAGTGGTTCAGCGTCATGACGAAGACGCACATGACGCCAATGCCCAGGGCGATGCGCGGGAAGTCGCCCGCCGTCGTCATCTGCTGGATGTAGCTGCCCAGGCCCTCGGCCTGCAGGTGGGTGTCGCCCCAGCTCACGTATTCGGCCACGATGCTGGCGTTCCAGGAACCGCCGCTGGCCGTGATGGCGCCGGTCACAAAGCTCGGGAAGATGGCCGGCAGCAGGTAGCGCCGCCAGGCCAGCCAGCCCTTGAGTCCGAGGTTCTGCGCGGCCAGGCGCAGCTCGGTCGGTATGGTGGAGGCGCCTGCCACGACATTGAAGAGCAGATACCACTGCGTGCCCAGGATGATGAGGGGCGACAGCCAGAGGTCGGGGTTGAGCCGGTACTTGACGATGACCAGCACGGCCACCGGGAACACGAGGTTGGACGGGAAGGCCGCGAGGAACTGCGCGACGGCCTGCACGCGGCCGGCGATGCGCGGGTTCAGGCCTATCCAGACGCCGATGGGCACCCAGATCAGCGATGCCACCGCGATCAGCAGCAGCACGCGCGCCAGCGTGTAGAAGCCCAGGCGGAAGACATGCGCCGCCTCGCCCCAGCCGACCTCGGTGTGGATGAAGCTCACCAGGCGCCAGACGGCGAAAAGCACCAGGGCGGCGACTAGCGCATCCCAGGCGCGCGCCCAAAGCGGGTTGGGGGGGCGGGGCCGGGCGCGGATGGAGCGGCCGTCGTAGCTCTTCTTCAGCGGCGCGAAGCTGGCCGTGATCCAGCGCCCCGGCCAGGCGGCCAGCCGCTGCAGCAGCTCGGTGCGGCGCATCCAGGTCAGCAGCCAGGATTGCGGCGCATGCTCGCCGCCGGACTCCTCGAAGCGGAAGCGGTCGGCCCAGGCCAGCAGCGGGCGGAAGAACAGCTGGTCGTACAGGAGGATGCCGATCAGCATGCCCAGGATGGCCCAGCCTATGGCGCCCAGGTCGCGCGCCTCGATGGCGACGGCGATGTAGGAACCCACGCCGGGCAGCTTGATGTCCTGGCCGGCCACAGAGATGGCCTCCGACGCGACGACGAAGAACCAGCCGCCGCTCATGCTCATCATCATGTTCCACAGCAGGCCCGGCATCGCGAACGGCAGCTCCAGCCGCCAGAAGCGCTGCCAGCCGGACAGCTGGAAGATGCGCGCCGCCTCCTGCAGCTCGGCCGGCACCGTGCGCAGCGACTGGTAGAGGCTGAAGGCCATGTTCCAGGCCTGCGACGTGAAGATCGCGAACAGAGCCGCCAGTTCCACGCCCAGCAGGTTGCCGGGGAACAGCGCGATGAAGGGCGCCACCGCGATGGCCTGGAAGCCCAGGATGGGGATGGACTGCAGGATGTCCAGCAGCGGCACCAGCACCTTCTCGGCCGCGCGGACCTTGGCCGCCAGCACGGCGAACACGCAGGCGAACACCACCGCCGCGGCCAGCGCGATGAACATGCGCAGCGTCGTGCGCAGCAGGTAGTAGGGCAGCCAGGCGACGTCCAGCGTCAGCGGCAGCGGCTCGCCGAGGTGAAAGGGCCGGGTCATCTGGGACGCGGCCAGGCCCAGCAGGCTGAACACGGCGAGGACGAGCGGCAGCAGCGCCCAATCCCAGCGATTGAACGGGGCCTCGACGGCGGGGCGGGGGAAGAAGCGGCGGTCGGGCATGGTGGGCTGCGCAGGCTAAGAGGCCAGTGTCACCGCAGCATGAAGCCCCGCTGTCGCGAGCCTTGCGGCGGACTGGCGCGCGGCCACGCCCGGTTGCAGATCTGGCGTCTTGATGCCCCGGCGGCACGCCTCGTCGCCACGGCTTGCAATTCAGCAGCGCCTGCGGCGCCTTCTCCTACAAGTGCCAGCGGTCGGCGGCCTAAGGTTGGCAGTGTGACGGCGCGTGGTGCGCCGCCGCATCTGCCTTGAAGGAGCCCCCATGTCCAATCCGCGTCAATCCAGCGACAAGCAGCCGCAGCAGCCGCAGCAGCAGCACAGCGGCCAGCAGAACATCCAGCCGGGCGGCCAGAGCCGCAACCCGAGCCCCGGCCAGCAAAGCCAGTCCGGCCCGGGCCGCGACACCCCGCAGCAGGGCGGCACGCCCGCCGGCCGCGAGAGCCCGCAACCCGGCCAGCCGAACGTCAAGCCGCGCTGACCCCCGCATGGCCCCGCAAGGGGCCTTCTCGTTGCATGCCTGCCCGGCACCATGCCGGGCGGCCCTGGTGACGGCTAAAGGAATCCTGCGCTGGCCGGTGGGGCGCCTCTATGAGCGCAGGCCAGCTTCTGTCTTCCCCCGCTCAACCGCGATTGCCCCAGACAGCCACCTGATGCCCACCTTGATGGGCAGCAACCGGTCTGGCCCCTCGAGCGCTTGAGTTAGTTGCGCGCAGGCTCTACGCCAATGGGCTTCAAAGTCTTGGGCGACAACAGCCGGAAGGCTCGGGTGTCCTCCTGCTTGGCGTTGCAGTCGTCGAGTTGCTGGTTCATGCCAGGCACATCGACGTCGTAGTTCAGTTCTCCTGCCCAGGCTTGCCCGATACCCATCGCGCGCATGTAGGCCGTAGCGTCACCTTGGTGGCTCATGGCCTTCAGGGACAAGAGGTAGTCCTCGCGAAAAGCGGTGGGAATGATGATGCGGCACTGCTTGTGCTGGGATAGAAACGCATTCATCAGCAAGCGGGACGTACGACCGTTGCCGTCGGTGAACGGATGGGTCTCGCTCACGACGAACATGGCGAAGAGCGCCCGCTGTATCGGATGCTCAAGAAGCGGCATCATCGACCAGGCCTTTCGAAGCGTCTCGGGAACCAGTTCCGGCAGCACGAAGATGGTGCTCCCCGCCTGATTGGCTTCGACCTTCCACTGGCCCGGACTCCGGTTCTTTCGAGCCAGCATGACCATCGCATTGGCTTGCTGTAGCCAGGTCAAAAAGTCGTCCGCAGTGGCGGGCGGCTGGCTGTAGAACGGGTCTCGCAGCGCCGCGTCAAAGGTGCCTTTGATGTCGTGGGAGTCTTCCGAACGATTGGGGATGATGCGCCCATTGAAGACAATGTCTTGAGCCTCTTCCACCGTGAAGGTCGTTCCTTCGATGTAGTTGGAGAAGTACGACTCCACGAAGGCGAACATGTCTCGAGGCGCGCCGCGCAGCGCGGGCTCTGGGATGTCGGAGAAGCTCTGCCCTCTGAGTTGCGCGGCGATTTTTTCGAACAGCTCTATCCGCTGCGGGTCGTAGGGAAGGCCGTGCGCGCGTGCGAGCGCTTGGCGGCTTCCCAGAACCTTGGCGGGGTGCGTTCCGAGCATGGCGCCGATGAGACCATCCAGCACCTTGAACTCGGCAGTCAACCCGAGTCGCTCCGAGACCTCACGAGCGTCATCTCGCAGGGCGTTGGCCGCCCGAGGACCTCGCAGGGAGATGAGCTTTTCCAGCCTCTCCTCGATTTCCATTCGAGACAGTTGCCGGGCCGCCAAGCGCTTGTCGGAAGTCAGGTTCTCTAGGCTGAAGTTCCCCGCACCCCAAGCCCGCCAAGCGGCCTGTTCTCTCTATGAGGCAGGCCGCTTTTGCTTGGGCAGATGACCAGGTATTTGTACCCATGTAATTTGCTTGAATTTTCTGTGTC
>Ga0213878_10000284_pt1 | contig 19714 bp, 21 predicted proteins | sample VelepicoBEBS_R02_FD_161053 | JGI IMG/M metagenome (GOLD analysis project Ga0213878, IMG submission 161053) | Vellozia epidendroides bulk soil microbial communities from rupestrian grasslands, the National Park of Serra do Cipo, Brazil - BS_R02 | ecosystem: Environmental > Terrestrial > Soil >... | reverse complement strand
CTTGACCTACGAGCGTTTTTGGCCCACAAAACGGCTCTTAAATCGGAAATCCGGTACCCGGGAACAAGGTGGGACGGCTGCAGGCTGGTAAGAGGTTTGTCCGGGTCCCGGATATGAATTTTTCACGTTGCCTCGATGCGGCCGCGAACGACTGCGTCCGGGCGAAGTCAGGAGAAATAATGACCAAAAATCTTAGTTCCCCCGCGGTTGCAATTGCAACCGCAGCCCAACTGCTGTTGCTGTGTACGCTCGGAATTTCTGCCCGAGCGCAAACAGCGTCCCAAAACCCGGCTCCGGCCATAAGCCAGACCGCAGCGCAAGGTACCGAGCAAACTAGTGGTGGCGAGTTGCAACAGGTCACCGTCACCGGTTACCTGATCCCGCGCGTCGGCGAAGGTCCACAACCGGTGGCAACCTTGAATCAGGACTTCATCCAGAAACAGGCGTATCAACCGTTAACGAAGTTTTGAACCAGTATCCGGGCGGTCTCAGCAACCAGAATGCGCAGAGCTTTGCTGGGAACAGCAATTCGCCTTCTACCTCGGCCTTTACCCTCAAATCGCTGCCCCTCGGGTCCACGCTGGTCTTGGTCGACGGGTTTCGATATCCTACTGCTGGGATTTCCATCAATGCAGGAACAGTCCCTTTCGTTGATATCAACTCAATCCCGCTGGCATCGATAGACCGTATCGAAATTCTAAAAGACGGCGGCAGCGCCACCTATGGTGACGATGCCATCGCAGGCGTGGTCAACATTATCACCAAAACCGACTACAATGGCGCTGATATCGTCAACTACTTTGGCGAGAGCCAGCGCGGTGATGATGAAATCTATCACCTTTCCCTGACCGGAGGCGCCAGCCAGAAAACCCCTTTCGGCAAAGTCAGTATCGTTGCCACGTTCGACTATTACGATTCGTCGCCGATCGATTCCAGCAGTCGTTGGTGGTCGAATGACAGCTTCTTTTCAAGACTTTCGCCAGGTAAATACCCAAATGCCTCCATCACCTTCACTCCTCCTCAAGGGAGCTATCAGTATACCGGGCCCAGCACGCCCACTATCCCGACCGGCACCAGTTTTATTGTGAAGCCTGGGGTTACAGGCCCGACGATTACTCAGGACGATTTCGTTGTTAACGGTACTCCTGACAACGTCTTCATCCCGGAAGGTAGATTTATCACCCAGTTGTTAGGCCGGGAACGGCGTTACGGGGGGACGGTCAATCTCGACTACGACCCGTACGATTGGCTCAAATTTTATGATCATTTCATCATCCAGCGTAATGAAGAAACGAGCACGACGCCTAACCAGGGCTTCAGCGCTCTCGATCCTGCCCCCGGGCCCGTCATCGTCCCTGCGAATAACCCGTTTAATCCTTGGCACGTGCCCTTAGCGCCATTTTTGGGCACATCTCTGGCCGAATTTGGGCCGTGGTATACTGACACGATTATCCGGACCTTGCGCAACGTCGTCGGCACCACCATCCAACTTCCCTGGAATTCGTGGTACATTGACGCGGCAGCGGTGTACGGCGAGAGCGATGCCAGCGAATTTATTGAAAACAACGTCAAACTTCGACAGTTGCAGGAGGCTCTTAATGGGACGCTTCCTCAGCTGCCCGGAGTTTTCTTTAACCCGTTCACCGATCAAAGCTTCGGCCATCCCAATGCGATCTTTTATCCGTTTCTTAGAACGAACCAGTACGAAGATAATCATACCGATCTAATCCAATACCGATTGCTCGCTGGCGGCACGCTCTGGGCGCTTCCGAGCGGAGACCTAACCGTAGCCGGCGGACTTGAGTACCGCAGCGAATCGTTAGTTCAATCGAACGATGTAAATAGCCGCAATTTTAATATCACCTCGGATAATTTTCCGGGTCATCTGCTGAGCGCCGGTCGCTGGGTTCAGAGCATGTACGGCGAATTATCCATCCCAATCTTAGGGGACCGGTGGTCTTGGCCGGGCTTAAGGAGCCTGCAAGTCATCTTGGATGAGCGCCTTGACAATTACAGCCATTTTGGCAGCGCGGCGAAGCCAAAATTTGCTGTCCTCTACAAGCCAATCGATGATCTTACATTCCGGGCGACCTACTCCGAAGGCTACATCGTTCCGTCGCTTGGGCAGCTGTTTGCGCCCCAGACTCTGTTCTTGACCAGTGTATTTGATCCGATCAAAGGGGTTTTTGCTCCTAATGTTGTTCTGACTTCGGGAGGCAACCCGAACTTGAAGTCAGAGAACTCTTACGGCTACTACCTTGAACTCGTCTGGACACCGGGATCGAAAGACGAAAATAGCTGGTGGCATTGGGCGAAGGGATTTACGGCGTACGTTGACTGGTACCAAGTCGAACTTCGGAACTTCATCTCGGTGCCCGCCTCCTCGACGGTGCTCGCGGCCAATCTCCCAGGGTCGGTCATCCGGGGCGCCAATGGCACACTCGAAGGGATTTTGGCGAATTATACGAATCTTGGCACCCTGCTTGTCGATGGGCTTGAGTTTGGGGCTAGCTATGTCACCAAAGAATACAACTGGGGCAAACTCGAGTTCGACGCGAACGGTGCTTTCATATACAATTGGTCTCTAAAACAACTGGAGGTAGAACCGAATGGTTTCGCCCAATTCCTGGTTACCAACCTGACCGACACTGCAGGCAATCCTTCGGTGAGTCCCTTCGGGAGCGGACCCGACTTCAAAATCGTGGCCAGCATTTTCTACTCCAAACATGTGTTCGGCAACGATCTATTCCGAACTGGTTTTACGTTGAACTATGCAAATTCGGAGTTGGACAACACTAACGACGGACACGGAACCATTCCGGCAATCGACGCCGGCTTGACAGCGCCCGGTTATATCCATCTGGTCGGCTCTTGGACTACGCTTGATTGGCAAATCTCCTATGAATTCGGGCCGCCTGTAGAGGTCACTCCGGAAACGCCGAAGCCGGGCTATAATAAAGAAGGGAAGCAGCTGGTTGGCGAGAAAGCCATTGCGCCTGTCCCCGAAGGTCATGGTTGGTCGTGGCGGCGTTTGCTGGACAATATGACCTTCACGTTTGGCATCAAGAACCTAACTGACGCCCATCCGCCACTCGCATTTGTGGGCAACGGCGCCTATCAAGGCTACGATACTTTCGCGGCCAATCCGATCCAACGGTTCTTCTACGGCCAGATCGAGAAGAAGTTTTGAGTTTTCCAGCGCATGCTGAAGAGCAATTGAAAGACGCCGGGCTAACGCCCGGCGTTTTTGTTGCGCTCAGTCGCAAGAAGAAAATGCTGATAAGAGGCACCTCACGAAATAAGTAAACGAGAATAAGTCCTCTACCAAAAAAACATCAATCAAGAGAGTTATTGACAACGCGAGTTCCTTTGCCATAGAGACTGGAAAAGGGGATGCTCAGAATGCGGTCTTACCTGTTCGTACAGTCTTGTGTTTCCTTTGCGGGCGCGATCTCGTTGTATTTTTCCTTTACCGCAACAGCCAGCAGCCAATCGTATAAAGTACCGGCATCGGGCCAAGTCAACTTCGCATTGACTGAGTTTTGGCTAGTCGACAAGGGTCCGGCGAATCAGAATCTAGTTCAAGGGGAAGCGACTGTAACCATTGCCTATGCGGCCGGGCAAGAAACCCAAATTGCGTTTCAGGGGAGTGGTATCGCAGTCTGGGAGGATTTGGAACACGCTGGCTACATCGAAGCGAACGGCACAACCACGTGGACTCAAGTCGTATATCTTAACCCTGGAACCGTTTTTCAAATTATATCCACTACCCCGGCTGGAGCCTACGACCTGACCAAGCCGTTCGAAGGCGGTCAGCTTGGAGCTTATGTTCAGGGATTCGTATCCAAGCGCTCTACCGATGCTCCTCCTGTAGTACCCCTCTCCGGGCCTTCTATTTCCAACCTTCCTCCTCAGCCGCCTTCAGCTCCCGCTGGCGCGCCCGTCAACATCCACGCCGTTATTATTTCGGCCCTCTCTGACCCCGCAAAAGTGATTGTCTCACCTAATGTAACTTTGACGGGAGGCGTTATCGCTCTGGGAAAAGATGGTTCACCTCCGTCGACTTCGTCAGCCTGGAGCCCCGGCCTCAAGATCATCCCAGATTACGCCTTACTAACGGGCGAAAAAATTCCACCAGTGACTCTGAACATCATCGACGTCCGTATCGTTCGCCAGGATGTCACTGCCGTCTTTCCAGCACCAAGTCCCAATCCAGACCATTGAATCCAAAACCCGAATTTAACATCCGCAGATTTCGCAGATTACGCAGATTGACAGAAGGTTAGGTCATAATTCGTTGCCAATGTTTTGGTACCGGGCCTTCGGTACATGGTTTGGCTTCTGATGTCTTAAATCTGTGTAATCTGCGTAATCTGCGGATTTTTACATTTTCCGGAGTCTGGGTTGAGTCGGCTAAAAGGTAGGCTGAGCGCGAAGATCAAATTTAGTGGCGTGCGTGACCACGCCGGTCCTCCGATGGTGAATCGGGGGCGCACGAACTGCAAATTGCTGTCACGGCCAGAAGTCAACATGTTAGTATCCCACTAAGTAACTAGCCCGGCCACCCATGTGGGACCCGCACGAAGTGTTGGTAGTTTTCGGCTCCCTAATCCTCGTGCATAATTCATGTCAGCAATTGGCGGGCCCGCCACAGGCGACATCAGGAAAAGCAATACGTTCAAAAATTGCTCTGCATTTTCTTGACCACGTTACGAATTTTTTGCACAACGGGTGCTAGTCGATTGGCTGGAGAGACAATCGGATCTTAGGCTTCAAAAGGCCGTCGCGACACTTAAGAGCAGGTGTCTGCGGCCCGGGAAGGGTAGGTCTGCCCTCTCTTCCAGCTAATTCCCCGGGTAGTCAGCCAGAGAGCTGGCTTTCTCGGAGAATCCAAGGATTAAATAAATGATTAACCACAAATGTTTCTCCCCAGCTCTGGCGCCGATCGCCACAGCTGGGATTTTGTTAGCGCTCGCTTTAGGCAGCAGCCTTCAGGCGCAGACACCTGCGGCTAATCCGGCGCCGCAGTCGCCTACAGCAGGCACCGGGATTGAGAACCAAGGCCAACTCCAAACCGTTACGGTGACGGGTTATATCGTTCCCCGGGTGGGTGAAGGCACCCAGCCGGTCACTACGATTGATTCAACTTTTATTGAGCAACAAGGGGATCAATCAGTCTCGGACGTGATCCAAAAGCTGCCCCAGAACATCGGCGCATTCACCCCGATTGTAAACGCCGGCGCCAGCTTCTCGCCGGCGGGCTCGGCTGCTAATCTTTACGGTGTTGGCTTCAATTCGACTCTCACCTTAATCGATGGATTCCGCCAGACTTTGGCGCCATTCCCGCAAAATGGCTTCCAGCCCTTTATTGACTTAAATACGATTCCGCTCGCTGCTGTCGACCGCATAGAGGTTCTTAAGACTGGCGCTAGCTCCATCTACGGGTCGGATGCTATCGCGGGCGTTATCAATATCCTTTTCAAGGATGACTACAACGGCGTTGACCTCAAGTATCACTTTGGCATCAGCCAACGCGGCGACTACGAGGAAAATCATGTAAGCTTGGTGGCAGGAATATCGCAGAAGCTTTGGAGCGATGACACTAAGTTGAGCATCCTGACCACGTTTGATTACGACGACACTAGCCCAATCTTGGCGGTGGATCGCCCGTACTCGAGCAATGTAAACCATTCGCTACTGAGCCCGCAATATAGTGACCTCACATCTGCGCGCACACCAGCAGGCAATTTCATCGGACTGAACACGGGTAACCTTTACTCTTTGATTCCTGGGACTGGCGGACCGATCGTTACTCCGGCAGACTTCAACATCAACGTCGCCTTTAACCGGTACAACACGGTTCCTGGCGTCGAGCTGGTCCCTCGGGAGCAGCGAGTCGGCACCTACGATAAAATCACCTTCCAGCCGTTTAAGTACGTCCAGCTCTACGACGACTTCATGTATCAGCATCAGGACGAGTTCGCTAATTTTACTGCTACGCCTATCACAAACACCGATAATGTAATTGTACCAACGACCAATCCTTTCAATCCATTTGGTGAGCCGCTCGAATGGTTCGGCCGTTTGCTCAACATGGGCCAGCGCAAAGTGGAAACAATCATTAACACTTATCGCAATGTCGCCGGTATCCGCCTGATTAATCTACCGCAGAATTGGTTTGTCGACGCTAGCTTCCTGTACGCAGAGAGCGATGCGACGATGACCAATTTTAACAACGCCTTGGATAACCGTTTAAACGAGGCATTATCCGGCACACTGCCTGGCTTCACCGGCCAGTTCTTAAATCCATTTATCGATTTTGGTCGCAGTCCGAACCAGGCGTTTATTAATGCCATAAATTACACGGCGCACACAGAAGCACGCACCAATTTGGTCGATTGGAATATTCGCGCGGGTGGTGACCTGTTCTACATTCCGGCAGGTGCGATAACGGCTGGCGCCGGTCTTGAATATCGGTCTGATGACTATATCGAGGTCAACGACCCGCAGTACAATGCGGGCAATATTACAGCGAGTGGGTTCAAGGAAAACGCAACCGGCAAAGATTATGTAAAGAGTTACTATGGACAGCTCACTATACCGATCCTCGGTGGGCAGTGGAATTGGCCGGGCGCTCGACTCCTAGAAATCGAGTTGTCCGGGCGCTACGATGACTACAGCTCGTTTGGCGAGGCTTATAAGCCGAAGATCACCGTTCGGTATAAACCGTTCGACGACGTAACCTTGCGATTTGCCTATTCCGAGAGCTTCCGTGCTCCGTCGGTGCAAGAACTATTCACCGGTCCATTGGAAGCCTTCACCTTTGTTGTAGACCCAGTGACCCACACTCAGCCAGAAGTGGGTTTGATAACGGTTGGCAATCCCCATCTGCAACCTGAGACGGGCTACAGTTACTTCGCTGACGTCGTCTGGAGCCCCGGAAGCGCCGATCCGGAGCACAGCTGGTGGGGTTGGGCGAACGGCTTTACCGCCTACGTCGATTGGGTTCAAATTACCAAACACAACGTCATCGCTGCAATTAACCCTCAGTTTGTCGTTAACAACCCCAGTCTGTTTCCGGGATTTGTTCATCGCGATTCTAGCGGTACCATCACCACGGTGGACGACCCGCTAGAAAACCTGGGAGCTCTGCTGGTCGACACAATCGACTTCGGAGCCAGCTACGCGACCAAAGAGTACAACTGGGGGAAACTTGCCGCCGAAGTGGATGCTTCCTGGTTCTATTACTCCAGTCAGCAACTGGTTCCGAACGGTCCGGTTTTCAACATTACTGACTCGTTTGGCACGCCCGATTTCAAGCTCGTGGGGACGCTCTTTTATTCGAAAACGATGTTTGGCGTCGACACCTTTAAGACCGGATTCACTGTGAATTACCTAGACTCCGAGCATGACGGGAATGGTAGTGACTTCCAGTCGCTGGGACTGACGATTCCACAATTAGTCGCCGAAACTGGCTTCACTCAAACTCACGTGGTTGGTTATTGGCTGACCTTCGACTGGCAAATCAGTTACGAGTTTGGCAAGCCTGAGGTCATCACTCCGGAGACTCCGAAAGCGGGTTACGATAAGGAAGGGAAGAAAATCGTTGGAGAAAAAGCGGTTGCACCTGCTCCTGAAGCTCCGCGCGGAGGTATTCGTACTTGGTTAGCCGGCACGAAGCTGACGTTCGGAATCAACAATATCTTCGATACGCGGCCTCCGTTCTCGGATGCGCTCACTGAAGGATTTGACACCGCGGTCACCACGCCGATCCAAAGATACTTCTACTTCGAAATTGAAAAGAAGTTCTGAGATTTGCTCTTCTTAAATCTCAAAAACGTGGAAACGCCAGGCCTAGCCTGGCGTTTCTGCTTCCTAAGAATGCAGCTAACTCACGACCGTGCGTTGCCAATCAATTTTGAGCTTGAGTGTTCAGTCAAGTGATATAAATAACAGAAAGATAGATGGTTTTCGATTTGCATGATGGCCAGAGATTGGAACGGTAAACGATTGTGAGAGTCAAAGCAGTACCCAGGGGGATTGGTTCAGTTGACAATGGTCGTTGTCCAAACCTAATCTCGCTTTATAAGAGCCAACTCTGCTTAGGGTTCATGCTATTTGAGTTGCTGTTTCCGTCGATGTCGGTCTGCGACACAACCATTAGCGTCGACGCACGGCCAGATCCTGGCCAGGTTTTCGTCAACGAAGGCACGATAACAGTCAACTACAGTATCACTTTGACTTTTGCCGGTACCAGCACGGACGGAGGCGGGCCGGCCGATACTGGCGATAGCCTCCGGGTTTCTGTGTCGGCTGGAGGTACGAATCTAATCGTAAGACCGGTCGAGAGTTTTACTGTCGCTCAAGGAACTTCGGCCGTTAGTTACGGAACATTCTCCTTCGACAACCCAGTTTCACAATTTTTAGAGATCTCAGGCTCGGGTGGTTATGTACGCGAAGTTCGAAGCCCAATACAGAATGTCTATCCACTGTTTCAACAGTGGACGATTCTAAATGGCCCGACGACTATTGTTGGCGGCAATACACCGCCGATCTCTCCGAAGATACCGCCTCCGTCCGAAAGTTCGCAATCATCAGACCGAGCGGTGCGTTCCAACATCCACGCCGTAATCGTCTCGGGCTTGTCTGATCCCGCGAAAGTTATTGCGTCCACGAATGTCACGTTAATTGGCGGAATCGTCGCCTTGGGCAGAACCGCTTCCTCGCTCCCATCGTCTTGGAGCGAGGGTCTACAAATCGTCCCGGATTACGCATTGCTCACCGGCGAGAAAATCCCGCCCATCACACCGAATATTCTGGATGTCCGGATCGTGCGCCAGGAAGTCACTGCGGATTTCCCTTCACCGAATCCGCAGCCGAGCAATTAAGAGAAGACAACAATAGCCGAAGAACCCGTCGCGCCATAGGCTTGCCGAAGGCGGAAGGCGCAAAAGGCGCAAAAGAGCGACCGCGAATGGGCACGCCCTACGCAAGGCGGACTCGACTGAGTTCGTCGAATGTCCCACGGTGCGATAGGCGACGAGTCGACGGGAATTGAACCAAATTTCTAACGGCAGATCAACGCAGACCTACGCAGATAAAAAGTAGGCTCGAGTTCCGGGTTTCTAAGGAAGAATGGGACAGAGTGCGGCGAGGCTGTAGGCAAACAATCGCCCTGAGAATGGTAAGAGATGAAGAGTAAGCTGACTGATGTCAGATTGACGCCATTCGATCATGATGTAAAAGTTACATCATGGTGAGGACCCAGATACAATTGCCCGAAGATCTGTACGCTCGCGCCAAAGAGCTGTCGGAACGACGGCAGATTTCGCTCGCTGAAATGGCGCGTCGCGGAATCGAATACATTCTGAGCGTCTACCCTCCTCCAGGCGCAGCCGAGGATTGGCTGCCGCCGAAGCCACGGAGCCTGGGTTGGAAGGGCTTGTCCGATGCAGAAATCAAGGCCCAGGCGCAGGTCACTTCGTCGGACCTTGCTCTTGGCAGGAAGCGCAAGAAATAGCGGCCTACATGCTCTCAATCGACACAAACATCTTGTTCCATGGCACTAACGGAGATTCGCCGGATCACCAAGCGGCCTACGCTTGGCTGGTTTCAATCCGCCAAGATGAGAATGTTGCCATTTCCGAATTTATCCTCGCGGAACTCTACGGTTTGATTCGTAACCCATCCGTGGTATCTCGCCCGCTCGGAGCCGCCGCGGCAGCCGAATTGATAGAATCCTATCGAAGCCACCCGCGTTGGCGCCTTATCGGATTCACAGCAGAGAGCCGTGCCTTGCATGATTTATTGTGGCGCCAAGCCCGTTCGCCGGAATTCGCATTTCGGCGCCTGTACGACGTTCGGACAGCGCTCACCATGACTGCCCAAGGAATTACCGAGTTCGCCACAGTAAACACGAAAGACTTTCGCGGCCTGGGGTTCCGTAAGGTGTGGAATCCGCTCCGGCCCTAGCGTTTTTGCGCTTTTTCGCGGCTACCGGTTGTTTACCACGATAAACGCCGGATTCCGCGGACCGCATCGAAATGGGAATCCCGGCTGACGACTGGCAAGCTGTGTTGTCTGGCGAGCGCGGCAATCCAAATGTCGTGGTACGGAATAGGCCGGCCCAGGCTCTTCAACTCGTGACTTACTAGAGCATAGAAGGCGGCAGTCGTTACATCTACAGTTAGAACTTCAAAATCCGTTTTTAGTTGTGAAAGTTGGTTCTCGTACTCGATTCGATGACGTGACTGCAAAACCCCGAAACGGTTATCACCGAGGGAGATGGAGTTGAGCTTTAGGCTCTCGAAATCTCGAATGACACCCTCGATTCTAGGATCTCCATCGATGAGAGCGGAAATAGCATTCGTGTCCAGAATCATTTCCAAGCGTCCGGTCGATCGTCTCGAATTCTTTTTCGATGATCCGCCCAATCCGGCGAGTTTCTTTGCGCAGATGAGCCAGCGAGCCAAAATGTTTCATCCGCAGCCTCTCACCTGAGCGCTCAGAAGGTTGCCCGAGTTTCTGCCGTAAAGCCGAAGCGACATACTCTTTCAGACCAATACCTTCTTGGGCAGCCTTAGCCTTTACCGAGCGAAAAAGCTCGTCCGGAAGCTCCAGCGGAGTTTTCATCTAGGAATTAAACCATATTTATGGCTGGGAGCAAAAAAGAGGTCGAGGAGTCCGTCGCGCGAGGCTATGGCGGGGTAGGCAAGGAGTTACAGGAGTTCAGAATTGATCGGTGGTGCCAGGAAAGGCCTTGTTCGTGAATATCGCGTCCCTTGAACTGCGTAAATCCGCGTCTATCTGCGGTTGAAATCTTTGTTCGCGTGCATCCGCGTTCCTTTTTTTTGCGTTTTTTGCGCCTTTTCGCGGCTACACCTGTCTTCCGCCTTTATATCGGAGCGAGGAGGGGAATTTTTCGCCCTGCAGGCAGCCGATAAATTCCAAAGTGGTGATCGGTAGTCCAGATAAGTGGTGAGGACGATGAGCCGGCCATCGATACCAAGCACGCGTCGGCAAAACTGGCTGGTACATCTGAGTATTTCGTCATTAGCTGCTTGATCTGTGGTCGGTTCTTGTCCAATTGCCAGTCGAGGACGATCACGTCAGGGGCCGTCAAAAAGTCTAGAAGTTGCTCTTGTCCTGCTGGTACATGAGACAGCCGAAAGAAGACCTCAGTCAGCACCGCCTCGCAGGTGCGCAAAGGTTCTGTAATATTCTTCAAGTTATCGACTGCCCAAGCGTGGAATTGGTCGCGCCGGTTAAATATTCCCACGAGCGGACCGGCATCCGCAATGATCGTTCTCATTTACCTGCCAGCCGGGCCTAGATCTTCGCCGAACCCCTGTAAGTATTTCGGGTTCGTGCTCAAATCTGGCGGTCCATCAACTGAACCGACAAGGTGTTTCACTCGGTCGTAGATGGAGACTCTTTCCTTCTCTTTTTCCAACAGCCTCTCTTTAATGACCTTACCCACTGTCAATTTACGAGCCGACGCCTCCCGTAAAAACTGACGGTAGAGCGCCTTGTCGAGATAAATTGTGACGTATTTTCCGGAAGGACCCCTCCGTTTTCGACTAGTGGCCGGCATATATTGTATTTCTACATCCGATGTAATATATCGGCAACAATGAGAGGAATAGCCGTGCCGAGAATCATTTCCAAGCATCCGCATCGATTGTCTCGAATTCTCGCTCGATGATCTGTTCAATCCGGCGAGTCTCTTTGCGGAGATGGGCTAGCGGACCAAAATGTTTCAACCGGAGCCTTTCGTCGGTGTGCTCAGACGTGCGCCCGAGTTTTTCTCGCAACGCCGCGGCCACGTACTCCCTCAAACTAATACCCTCCTCAGCGGCCTGAGCCTTCACAGAGCAAAAAAGTTCATCTAGAAGCTCTAGCGTGATCTTCACGCTTAGCAGTTAAACGATAGTTGTGGCTGCGAGCAAAGTGTCTTGAGATTGGACCGCAAAAGACCTCGCCTCGAACGGCTTCCCGTGCGTTCGCGCTCCCTTTGCACGGTTATTCCCCGAGTTTCTGCGGGCCTACCCTGTACGCGATGGCTTGAACTCAATCGATGCGATGTTTTCTAGCACAATGAATCTGGCGACGGAACCCCGATTATAAACTGTTACGTAGGAAGGATCCGCTTCTTCGTCCTGCTCAACCTGAGGTAGGGGCGGTATATCAATGTAATCAGGATGATCGATTGAATATCGTGTGCCGCTGCTGGTAACGATCACAAACGGCTTGAAACCTTCGGGTTCTGCGAGTTGAGCTATCTCTGACCTGTTCATGAGCCGCACCGTTCTCCCGTTGAATGTATCGCCGCTAGCGGCGACGTCAAAACAAATTAATGTCATGTTTTGATATCGGGTCCCGTCCATTGCACGGAAAACCTTCGAGCAATGCGCGCGAAAATCACATCTCGCAGCGTGAAGGGATTAGCACACCTGCCTTCTATCTGCGTAAATCTGCGGTTGAAAAGGCTCCTCGCCTTCGCGTCAATTCGTGTCCATTCGCGGTTTATTTTGCGTTTTCTGCGCTTTTCTTGACCGACATAGCCTTGGCGACGTCTGTTCGCGGCTATCTCTCTTCGGTTGCCTCGAGTCGGATTCACAGTTTAGTTTGGTTCTTTCCCATGGTTACCTCCGATTTGATCTCCCGCGCGAATCCCTGGCTCAACGACATCGTTTCCTATATCCCCGGAAAACCGATCGATGATGTCGCTCGTGAGCTCGGTCTGCCGCCGGAGAAAATTGTTAAGCTGGCCTCGAACGAAAACCCGATCGGGCCGTCCCCTAAAGCCGTAGCGGCCATGACCGAAGCGCTAACCAAGGCGCACTTCTATCCCGATGGCGGAGGCTATCATCTGCGTATGGCCATTGCGCAAAAGTTCGGGTTGGATATCTCGAACGTCGCGCTCGGAAACGGTTCCAACGAAATCATCGAGTTCATGGGGCACGCTTTCCTGACTCCTGGGGACAATATTGTAGTGGCAGACCATGCGTTCGTGATCTACAAGCTCATGGCACATCTTTTCGGCGCCTCGGCCATCGAAGTGCCTGACCCCGGATTAACCGCCGATGTCGATGCCATGATCCGGGCGATCACGCCTCGGACCAAGTTGATTTATGTCGCGAATCCGAACAACCCGACCGGTACCATGGTGGGGACTGCGGAGCTGGATCGATTGGTGAAAGAGGTTCCGTCGAATGTGGGGATTGTGCTGGATGAAGCCTATTACGAATTTCTGCCGAACCCTCCGGATACGCTTCGGTACGTCCATGAAACCGGTAACGTGATTTTGCTGCGCACGTTTTCTAAGATCCAAGGTCTGGCTAGTCTGCGCATCGGTTACGGTCTGGCCAATCCGGAGCTGATCAAGCTAGTGGCTAAAACCCGGCAACCGTTCAACGCCAACGCCATCGCTCAGGTAGGCGCGATCGCTGGTCTTCAGGACGAAGAACACCAGCAAAAGACGCGCGACATGACCCTGGAAGGTGTGGCTTTCCTTCAGGCTGGATTCGACAAACGCGGTCTCGAGTACGTGCCCAGCTCGGCCAACTTCGTGCTGGTTAAGGTCGGCGATGGGAAAGCCATCTTCGAAAAACTCCTCCGCCGCGGAACGATCGTGCGCGCCACCGGCGAATACAAACTACCCGAATGGATTCGCGTGAGTGTCGGTACGATGGAGCAAAACCGCCGATTCTTTGAAGACCTGGATGCGGTGATGGCAGGGTAGAATAGCCGTAAGAAGGCACAAAAGGCGCAAAAAATTCGCAGATCACACAGCCCCGAAAGTCTCCGGCCTAAAATTCCGCGGATTTCGGCCTTTAGTTAGGGGCATGCCGAAGGGTCAACGGGGAACCGATTCGTGGAGCACGGCTTAGTTTGCAGGCCGTGAACAGGGACATGCGGCACAAGTCCTTACCCATGCGGGCACTTGTCGTGTAGCGATCCTAACCGGAATGATGACGGCGCTTTGAAATTAGATAACAACTAAATAATGTGTTTGCATTGTTTGGATACTCATCTAAGCTTCGGTCGCTGAATCCGATCGCTCTTGTGCTTAAAGAGCCGGGTTGCCTTCACGAACTGCCGAAAACGATGCTGACTATTGGAGAGCTTAGGACAGGGGGAGCAATGGCTATTTGCGAATCGACGGGAATCAGTTGCTAGGAACGACGGCAGGTACCATTTCGTACAACGTTACCTTCACTCTACCTTAACGAGATCCCGAGGGGTTGCTGCAGCGTGGGCGACGAATCGCCAATGATTTCTCATTTCCACCTCAGTCACGGATGCCTTGTGTGATTCTCGGGCTGAGAGCATTGTTGGTACTGAGGGATCCGAATGCAGACCAAACAAATCCTCGAGAAAATCGTTAAGCGATTTCGACCGTTCGTTGTCACTACGTCAGACGGCTATTCGGTCTCCATTCAGAGCCCGAGGGACATTCGGCGAGCTTATTCGAGTCGCTTGGCGACGCGCATTAGGCGGAGTTCGTGTGATTGGGCGGGACAAAGCTTCCGAGTGGGTGTTAAATACGTGGCACCCACAGACAACAACAATTAAATATTCTGTTTACAATATTGTCGCTCGGTCGTACCTTTGTTCCATGACGAGGGAAGAGATTGCGGATATCATCAAGCCAGACGCTTTTTCGCCCTTTGTTATCGTCACCGGTTCTGGCAGTCGGTTCTCTGTTCATCATCCCGACTTCGTTGACCTGCCTCCTATTCCTGAGGAGGTGGATCCAGATATCCCATCCTTTATGATCGTCTACACCAAGAATGGGGTGCCACGCTTCATCGCGCTTGAAAACATTCAAGAGATCGAGTTCAGGCCTACGAGTCAGTGAACCGAAACTCTCGCCGCGTCTGATCACGGGCAAAACGCTCCTCGGTCTCCGATAGTAATCTGCGTCATCCGTGAGATCTGCGGATCTTATTTTCGGTTTTTGGTTTTACCTTTGTGGCCTTCATGATCTTGCTGTGAATTGATTTATGTTCTTAGACGACACTATTGCTGCTATCTCAACTCCTGTGGGGGAGGGGGCGATAGCGGTCCTGCGGGTGTCCGGCCCTCAAGCGATCAACCTGGTAGCGCGGATATTTCGTGGGTCTATCTCGCCGGAAAAGATGGAGCCTCGGCGGAGTTATTTTGGCGAGATCTACGATGTCACCGGCGTGATCGATCAGGTCCTGTTCACTATTTTTCGAGGGCCGCAGAGTTATACCGGTGAAGATCTTGTCGAGATCAGTTGCCACGGCGGCATTCTTGTCACCCGGAAGATCTTGTCGTTGCTGCTAAACGCGGGAGCGCGTTCGGCCGAGCCGGGTGAGTTCACTCAGCGCGCTTTCCTGAATGGCAAAATGGATCTGACTCAGGCTGAAGCCGTTATGGATTTGATCAGGGCTCAGACCGAGTTGGCATTGCGGGCAGCTAACGAACAACTCGCCGGACATTTGGGACGCGAGCTTACCAAGCTTCAGGACCAGTTGCTCACCACGCTCGCACATATCGAGGCCTATATCGATTTTCCCGATGAAGGGATTTCGCCTGAGACCGGTAAAATGCTGTTCGATCGCCTGAAAGAGACCGGCACCAGCTTGGCGAGACTAGTCGCTACCGCCGATCAAGGTAGAATTCTGCGTCACGGGTTGCGCACGGTAATTTACGGTGAACCCAATGTCGGCAAATCTAGTCTGCTCAATCTGCTTCTGGGCTACGATCGAGCAATCGTGAGCGAGACCCCTGGTACCACTCGGGATACCATTGAAGAGACCATCAATGTTCGCGGCATTCCGGTCCGATTAATTGACACTGCCGGTAAACGTTCGTCCGAAGACAGCATTGAGCGGGAAGGTATCCGCCGGACTGAGCTCCAACTGGCTCAAGCGGATCTCGTGTTACAGGTTGTGGATGCCAGCGTGCCACCTGTGGAGCGCTGCCTCGCTTGCGAGGCCGATGGGCAGTCGATGCTTAGCGGCGAGCAAAACAATCGTATCCTCGTGCTGAATAAGGTCGATTTAGGCGCTCATGCAGACTGGGCGTCAACGAAAGGTGTCAGGTTTTCTTGCCGGACCAGGGAAGGGGAGGAGGCACTGAACCAAGCCATCTGGGACTTTGTGATGACGGGCGGTCTTAGCGGTCAGGACTTCCGAATTGCCATCAGTGTCCGACATCAAGCATGTCTGCAAAAGGCTATTACTGAGGTAGAGGCGGCAAAAACGGGGCTGGCGAACAGCGACTTGCCGGAACTCATTTCGATTGAGCTTCGGGGCGCGCTCGATGCAATTGGTGATGTCATCGGGCGACATGATACCGAGGATCTTCTCGGGCGGATCTTCAGCGAGTTTTGTATTGGCAAATGAACCGCGAAAGTGGACCACGAATGAACGCGAATAAAAAAACCTTAGCCGGTCAAGCCGTGGAGCGCTGCCTCGCTTCTCCCTTCGCTAAAGCTACAGAGGACAAGTGCGAGGCCGGTTATGCGCAAGGACAGCCGTGGCTGTCTGGGCTCAATCCTGGCTTCCTGTCCCCTTTAGAGGATTTTTCCACTTAAGACCCGGGAAGCGCGCGAAGTCAGTATCTGAGGAATGAAGCACAAATCCGTTTTCAATCGCGATCGCGGCCAAATGAGCATCCGGAAATAGATCGGCGCGGTCCACCGCCTGTTTGACGAGCTCTGCCAGAATCTCGCGGTGACGATCTCCTGGGACCGGTATTCGCGCTGTAGGACAATTAAGCCATTGTTCGATTTGTGCCCAAGCGGTTTCGACTAGAACGGGCCGCTCGAAAATCCGTGGATTTGTGACTAGCCGAGCGAAGCTCAGCAAACTCGGCCAAGGCAATGCGACAACGATACTACTGTTTAATTGAGCATCCAGCCAGGAAGCTGCAGCGCTATGTTGAGGTAAGGACTGTACAAACGCATATACGAGAAGGTTGGCATCGACCAAAATCATTTAAACGCTTCTCCTTCGGCTATAGCCAACACTCCCGCGACGTCGTCAAGGTTTCCGACCAGACATCGACCTAGATCAGCCTTCTGAGTTCGGAATCTTCGGCGCGGGCGATCTTGTGTCGTTAGCTGAAGTAGTCCCGCTCGTAGCGCCGTGTTCACAACCTGCTTGAGAGAGAACCCCTTCGCTTTGCGAACCTTTTCTAGCAACGCGGCTACGTCATCGTCGATACTGAGAGTTGTCCTCATGGCATCAAAACATCGTCCAAATGATGTCTTGATGTCAAGACCGTAAAGACCTTCGCGCCGTAGGACAATCGGCGAGCTCAGTTGAGTCGCTTTGCGAAAGCGGAACCGAGCCAGCGCTCCACGGCTCCGCCCCTCACCCGCGTACAACTGCCGTAAGAGAGCTTCATTAGTGTTTATTCGTAGCCTGTCGCGGCATAGCGTAGCGAAGGCGGATCTATTCGCGGTTACATTCTGGACTCCTGTAACTCCTGAATTTCTGTATCCTTTCTTCCGTGTTTTCTCTATACGAAGACCTGCTTAGACCACTTCTGTTTCAAGTGGATCCGGAGCGGGTGCATGAATTTGCGTTAAACGGTTTGAAAATGACTTCTCGGTTTCCGTGGCTCAATCGCAAAGAGCTGGAGTCATCACTTCGGCGAGAGGTCTTTGGTTTGAGTTTTCCCAATCCAGTCGGACTGGCTGCAGGCTTCGATAAGAACGGGATCGCGATACCGGCTCTAGCCGCACTGGGGTTTGGCTCGGTTGAAATCGGCACCGTGACTGCCGAGGCGCAACCCGGTAATCCGAAACCTCGCATGTTTCGGGTACCTGAGTCCGAAGCGATTATTAATCGGTTAGGATTCAATAACCGAGGAGCCGCCGCCATGGCAGAACGGTTACAAACGCTGCGGCAAAGCACGCAATGGCCGGCGATTCCGGTTGGAATCAATATCGGTAAATCGAGAATCGTTCCGCTCGAAAACGCAGTTGAGGATTATCTTAAGTCGTCGCGCTTGTTGCGGGAGCACGGCGACTATTTTGTCCTGAATGTGAGTTCGCCTAACACTCCGGGTTTGCGGTCGCTACAGGACCCGGACGCTCTAGGTCCGCTTTGTGCCACGCTTCGCCAGGAGCTTGCGCAAAAGCCCCTATTGCTCAAGATCGCGCCGGATCTGACTTGGAAAGAAGTCGACGATATTCTGGTTACCGCTGAAACCAACGGCATCTCCGGTGTTATTGCGACGAACACGACCGTCGATCACTCGAATATTCCTGCTTTGGTGCGAACTCAAGGAGGACTGAGCGGTACTCCGCTGCGACAGCGGTCCTACGAAATCCTTAAATACATTAAAACCCGATCTCGTTTCCCCGTAATCTCCGTAGGGGGAATCATGAATGTAAGCGACGCTTTGGCCCGTTTCGATGCCGGGGCCGACCTGATTCAAGTCTACACCGGATTCATCTACCGGGGTCCGGGTTTCATCGGGCAGATTTGTAGAGCCATGCTGGAGCAGCGCTAGTTGATCGTAATCGTCCTCGACAAATGGTGGGGCGAGGCTCCATATCGTCCCTGACCGCCGGCATATTTTCTCTCGGTGCTTGTCTCGTCTAATAAACGAAGCAGCATGGCCGAGCCGGGGGACGGCACGGTGCAAACTCTTTGGGTAAGTTGCTGACCTTCGGCTTGAATTGGGATTCCGTTTGGTCGAGGCAGAAATCAATCCAGCCTTAGAGGAAAAATAAGGCCGGCATGTTTGCCCCGCCCTATCCCTGGCTTGGCCATGCTGCTTCACGTGTAGACAAGACAAACCGTTGGGAAAAGATACGCTGGCAGCTTGTCGCGTTCTGGAGCCTCGCCCCACCAGGGCTGACGACGACGAGGACGATTACGATTGCAAATGACGATTACGAGAGTGAGACGCTGCCGGCGTTGACGGTGTTCCTGAGCGCAGCGATAGACCTTTCATGGTCAAAATCGAGATCGAATATAACGGGCAATTGCAGACTGAGTCCCTTCATGTCCCGTCCGGTAACAGAATTTTGACGGATGCTCCTGTTGATAACGGCGGGAAAGGATCCGCTTTTTCGCCAACTGATCTTGTGGCCACCGCCTTAGGCACTTGCATGGTCACAGTCATGGGAATCTTTGCCGAACGCCATGAGATTGATCTGACCGGAACGAAGGTCAGTGTTGGGAAAGAGATGCTTCAAGAGCCGGTACGAAGAATCAAGAGATTAACCGTCGATATCACGGTTCCGCTCCCAGCGACTCATCCCAAAAAGAGCGCCCTCGAGAAAGCAGCTTTGACCTGCCCAGTCCACGAAAGCCTGCATCCCGACGTGGAGATCCCGGTCAACTTTCATTGGAAGACGGAATAACCACAAAAAGGCGCAAGAGAAAAGGCGAAGGAACTCACGCAAAGCAAAGATAAGAGGACCGAGAAAAATAATAGCCGCGAAGGACCGTGAACGGCGCAAAGAGTGGGTCTGCCAGATTTCGTGCTGAACAAACCTGAGCGGATTTCTTTTGTCCTTTTCTGCGGCTATGCCCTATTAATTGTCCTGATCTTAGCGTCTTTGCCGGTTTGCGTGAGATTTTTGGCTCTGTTGCATCCTTCTCGAACTCCTTTTCCAACCCTTTTCCACTTGAAACCGTGCCCTTCCTGCCGTAGCCGATAGGGACTTCTTTTCGTTCGAGGTAATTGTCAGCTGCTTAGATTGGTTGGCGATCGGATC
>Ga0213878_10000283_pt1 | contig 19732 bp, 17 predicted proteins | sample VelepicoBEBS_R02_FD_161053 | JGI IMG/M metagenome (GOLD analysis project Ga0213878, IMG submission 161053) | Vellozia epidendroides bulk soil microbial communities from rupestrian grasslands, the National Park of Serra do Cipo, Brazil - BS_R02 | ecosystem: Environmental > Terrestrial > Soil >... | reverse complement strand
TCGACTGTTACGGTGATCATTTCACCGTCTACCGCTTTGATAATGCCCTGCCATTTGCGACGGTTTTGTACCGCCATGCGCAGAACCAGCGAAATCTCTTCACCGAGGAAACGCGTGTAGTGAGCAGCGGTGAACATAGGACGGTCGAGGCCCGGTGAGGAAACTTCCAGGTTGTAGGCAACGGTGATAGGATCTTCAACATCCATGACGGCACTGACCTGGTGGCTCACATCAGCACAGTCATCAACATTGATGCCATCTTCACTATCAATATAGATGCGCAGCGTGGATGTGCGACCGCGAACGAATTCGATGCCAACCAGCTCAAAGCCCAAAGCCTCAACCGGCGCCGTAAGCATCTCTGTCAATTTCTGTTCTAAAGTGGACAAGCCCACCCCCAAGACATAAAAAAAGGGCGTAAAGCCCAGTTATTCTTTAGTCAGATAACAAAAAACCCCGATAAATCGGGGTTTTAGATAACTGAACCCTATAACCGCAAGTGCGGTCTGGAGTACCTTCCGAGAGAATTTTTTCAAATCCAGCTACGAAGAGTATATTTGAAAAAGAACTCAAAGGGAAAGTGGTTGCGGGGGCCGGATTTGAACCGACGACCTTCGGGTTATGAGCCCGACGAGCTACCAGGCTGCTCCACCCCGCGCCTGAAACGTGGCATATTTTACTCATTTTGAGTAAAAAACGCAAATACTGCTGGGATTTGGTACCGAGGACGGGACGTAAAATCGGCGTTCAGTATATTGAAGTATCGCCACCCGTGTCAACCTATTCATCCTGAGGGTAGCGTCAGCATAAAAAATCCGCTGTTATGCATAATATTAACGCATTGAGAAAACAAATTTTTCACGAAAAACACACGAATCTCTTCCCGTAATGGTGAAAAGGTGTTTAAATGAAAACTCACTTATTTTGCATAAAAATGCAATAGACGTTAAGCAATCACTCCATCATAGTCTGGCAATCAGGGTTTTACTTTATGACGACGATTCTCAAGCATCTTCCGGTTGGTCAACGTATTGGTATCGCTTTCTCCGGTGGTCTGGACACCAGCGCCGCCTTGCTGTGGATGCGAAAAAAAGGCGCTGTGCCGTATGCATACACGGCGAACCTGGGCCAGCCAGATGAAGAGGATTATGACGCGATTCCCCGCCGTGCGATGGAATATGGCGCAGAAAACGCCCGCCTGATCGATTGCCGTAAGCAGCTTGTCGCCGAAGGGATTGCCGCCATCCAGTGCGGTGCGTTCCATAACACCACGGGCGGACTAACCTACTTCAACACAACCCCGCTGGGGCGCGCCGTCACCGGTACCATGCTGGTCGCCGCGATGAAAGAAGATGGCGTAAACATCTGGGGCGACGGCAGCACCTATAAAGGCAATGATATTGAGCGTTTCTATCGCTACGGCCTGCTGACCAACGCCGAACTGAAAATTTACAAACCGTGGCTGGATACCGACTTTATCGACGAACTCGGCGGCCGTCAGGAAATGTCCGAGTTTATGATAGCCTGCGGTTTCGATTACAAAATGTCGGTTGAGAAAGCCTACTCCACCGATTCCAACATGCTGGGCGCGACGCATGAGGCGAAAGACCTCGAGTTTCTAAACTCCAGCGTCAAGATTGTAAACCCGATCATGGGCGTGAAGTTCTGGGACGAAAACGTGAAGATCCCGGCGGAAGAAGTGACGGTTCGCTTTGAAAAAGGCCATCCAGTGGCGCTGAACGGCAAAACCTTCAGCGACGATATCGAAATGATGATGGAGGCCAACCGTATTGGCGGCCGTCACGGATTAGGCATGAGCGATCAGATTGAAAACCGAATCATCGAAGCCAAAAGCCGCGGTATTTATGAGGCCCCGGGCATGGCGCTGCTGCATATCGCCTACGAGCGCCTGCTGACCGGTATCCATAACGAAGATACCATTGAGCAGTACCACGCCCATGGCCGTCAGTTAGGTCGTCTGCTGTATCAGGGCCGCTGGTTTGACTCTCAGGCGCTGATGCTGCGCGATGCTCTGCAGCGTTGGGTTGCGAGCGCCATCACCGGCGAGGTCACGCTTGAACTGCGCCGCGGCAACGACTATTCGATCCTCAATACCGTCTCGGACAACCTGACCTATAAGCCAGAGCGTCTGACTATGGAAAAAGGCGATTCCGTTTTCTCCCCGGACGACCGTATCGGGCAACTGACCATGCGCAATCTCGATATCACAGATACGCGTGAAAAATTGTTTACTTATGCCAATAGCGGGCTGCTCTCCGCGTCATCGGCTAACGGCCTGCCGCAGGTTGAAAACCTGGAATCAGGCAATAACCAGAAATAATCAGCAATAAAAAGTAACTCTTTCAAATACACGGGTCAGAAATTTCTGACCCGTGTATTTTTCTAAACTAAAAAAACTTTGCCAACGCCATATAACCTACTAAACTGGGCCGGTTTTGGGGTAATTTGCCTCTTCGCCTTCCATTGTGCATTTACATGCTCGTCTATCATTTCCGACGGAAGATATCATCATTTCTTATGAGGATTTCTATGCATATTTCGCAACCTGTACGACCGCAGCCCTCAATTGATCGACTGATTGCTGCGCTGGAACCACATGCTATCACGCTAAAATCAGTTGCCCGTAAAAAGCTCACCTGGGACTATAAAGGCGAGCCGCAGCTTTATCTTTTTAAAGAGGGTGAGATTTCCATTCTGCGGGCATCCGATGGGCTAGTGATGGTAACGGTTTACGAACCCCACCTGTTTGGCGTAGCAGAAATGCTGCAACCCATGCGTGGCCACGGTCTGCGTACAGAGGTTGAATCCACCGTATTGCGAATTGATGCTGATGTCGCCATCCGCATTTTTACCGAAAAGAACCTGTGGCAGGATGTTACTGCCCTGCTGGCGTACCATACCGCCTATATGGGGTATCGCGACACGCTGGTTTTGCAACAGCGCACCTATTCGGTCATTCGTAACCATCTGCTGGAAATGATCCTGCTGCCTGAAGAAACCCGCATGCGTACCTCAATGCTCGATTATATTCAGGACCGGACACATTTATCACGCAGCAGCGTATTAAATGTATTATCCGCACTCAAAAAAGGGAAATATATCCAATTTATCCGCGGCGGATATTTGCAAAGCATTACGACCCTGCCTGAAAAATTCTAACCCTACGACATCCACCGCCGCTTTAATATTTCAAGCGGTGGCGGCTTCCTTTCTGTTATAAATATATTTTGAAACAGTTAAAAACAATTTAAAAATAAACAAAGTAATCATTAACTGATTTAAAAAACATCGATATCTTAGCCGCTTGCGCTATAAGACTATTTCACGTGGTTTCGACTACGTTATAACAGATCCAGGGTTAGAAAATGAAAAAAACACTTGTCGCTCTGACAATTTTAAACGCTTGCACAATGTCCACGGCATTTGCTGCCGCTGATGCTGGTACCTGGTACGGCGGTGCAAAATTTGGCTGGTCCCATTATTTTGATACCAGCGCAAATAATGACTTCAATGACAATATTCGTCAGGCGACGGATATTGATATCAACCACGACAATGTCGGCGGTGGCTTCTTCGGCGGCTATCAGATTAATAATTGGCTGGCGGTTGAAGGCGGTTACGATTACCTCGGCAACATGCAGTTCAACGGCAACAACGGTGCCGTAGGCGGTAAAATGAAAAGCCAGGGTCTGCAGCTTTCTGTTAAAGCCAGCTATGACCTTTCCGATAGCTGGGATCTCTACGGTCGCGCAGGCGCCATGGGCTATCGTGCGGAAACCGAAACCGCGGGTCACAGCACCTTCGATACTGGCGTACGCCCGCTGCTGGCAGTCGGTACCGAGTACGCGTTCACCCCAAGCCTGGCTGGCCGCCTCGAATACCAGTGGGTCAGCAATGTGGGTAATGAAAACCAGATCGGCATGACCGCAGACATCAGCACTGTGACGGCGGGCATCGTCTACCGCTTTGGTCAAAATGCACCAGAGCCGGTTGTCGCGCCTGCGCCAGCACCGGCGCCAGTAGCTGCAGAGCCAAAAACCTTCAACCTGAAGTCTGACGTGATGTTCGGTTATGACTCCGCAACGCTGACAAACGAAGGCAAAGCGGCTATTAACCAGCTGTATCATTCTCCGGACCTGCAGTCTGCCACTGGCAATACCACCCTGGTCATTGGTTACAGCGACCGTACCGGCAGCGCTTCTTACAACCAGGCACTGTCCGCTCGTCGCGCCCAGGCCGTTGCTGAGCAGCTGGTCAGCCTCGGTATGTCTCCGGCAAACATCCAGACGGAAGGTCGCGGTGCGACAGACTCCGTCACGGGTAATACCTGCGATAACATGACCGGCAGCGCACTGAAAAACTGCCTGTCTCCTGATCGCCGTGTTGTGGTGCAGATCTCCGGCCAATAACACGCACGTAGCAGCAGACACCTTGTCTTACTTGCCCGATCGTCAGTATCGGGCTTTTTTTACCTGTAGGGACATACAATGAACACGCTCAAAACGAAAGCTGCGTTGCTGATAGCGGCGCTCACTGTTAGCGGGACTGCCAGCGCCGCTGTCAATCTTCACGGCGATGCAGGCGAAAACTACACCAACCTTTCCGCGACATTTGGCGGTAGCGAACCGGGTTTTACCTTCAACGGTAACTGGGCGCACAGCGATAACGATGGCGATATCGCCGGGTTGGGTATGGGATACAACTTCCCACTGGGCTCGCTCATTCTCACCCCTGGCGGACGCGCTGTTTATCTGAACCCCAATAATGGCGACGAGGGCTATGCCGTGGCTGTCGGCGTCGGCGCGCAATTGCCGTTAGGTGATTTCATTACGCTGATGGGGGAGTATTACTATTCGCCGGATTCGCTCTCAAGTGGTGTCGAAGACTACGTTGAAGCGAACGCCAGTGTACGTTTTAACCTCACCAAATCAATGAGCATTGATGCTGGCTATCGCTATATTGAGATGGCAGGTAAAGACGGTAACAAAGATAACACTCTGGCCGACGGCCCTTACGCGGGTTTCAACTTTAAGTTCTGATCGCGACATACGGTTGCCGCACTCCGGCAACCGTTTCTCAAGCATTCAGCGTCCACGGCTTCAGCGCCAGATTAATTGCCTTTAATCCCTCGATATTATTATCTTTACGGTATATCTCGTTCATCTCCGACATTTCTTCCAACTTCGACAATGCCGCATAAACATGGTGAACATCGCTGCTCGGGTCGAGCACTTCTGCTGGCTTTACATCCTGCAACCATTCACTTTTCAGCGAATAGCTAAGCTTAGAAATTTGCCGGGAGTTCGCCTGGTAAAATGAGGTGACGGATGCCTGCTCTGTGCTCGCTGCCGCGCTGTTATTCGCATGAACAACCGGAACGGCGGTACCGTTGATTTCATTGACGGTATTTAAAGAAGAAGACGAGCTGCTGCATCCCGCAATAGCGAATGCACCGGCAATAATAAAAGTTCTGTAAATATTCACGACGTCGTTTACCTGCATCAGTGACGTAAAAATAGACACAGACTTTATCGATTTTGCAGGGACACCGACCAGTGAAGATTTGTTTATTAATAAACGGCGGGAAAACAAAAAAGACGTCTTGCGACGTCTTTTTCTTAAATATTGGTACCGAGGACGGGACTTGAACCCGTAAGCCCAATCGGGCACTACCACCTCAAGGTAGCGTGTCTACCAATTCCACCACCTCGGCACAGAGTTACTGCTTAGTGCGGGATATCGCTGCTCGGCTGCGCCGGCGCTACTGGCTGAGTCTGCTCCGATTTCGGTGCAGTCAGATTTTCCCACTCGCTTCCTTTATTCGTCTTATTGGTATTGATATTGCCCAATGCCAGACTGATGATGAAGAACAGCGTCGCCAGAATCGCGGTCATGCGGGTCATGAAGTTACCAGAACCACTTGAACCAAACAGCGTAGCGGATGCGCCTGCTCCGAAGGAGGCTCCCATATCAGCGCCTTTACCCTGCTGCAGCATAATCAGACCTACGAGGCCAATCGCAACAATAAGGAAAACGACAAGAAGAGCTTCGTACATAATCAACCTGTTCCTTGCAGCATTACTGCATACCAATTGCTTCGACCAATAAAGCGGGAGGCGTTAACGTTTCCCACTGAAGCGGGTGTGAATACTAACCAAAGCGAATGGGCTTCGCAAGGGCAATTTAGCGCTATTGTATCAACTGCGGAAAAAAACAGCAAAGACGTCATTTTTGGCGAATAAAAAGGCGACTATTGTCGCCTTTTCAGACACTTCACAGGCGATATCAGACGGCTTTCACTGCATCGGCAATACGATGCGCGAACGCATTGACCTGCTCTTCATGCTCGCCTTCCACCATCACGCGAATCAACGGCTCAGTACCGGATTTACGCAGCAATACGCGCCCACGGTTACCCAGCGCGGCCTCCACTTCTGCGGTAACGGTTTTCACGCTCTCATGCTCCAGCGGGTTGTCTGTGCTGTTCTGGTAGCGAACATTCACTAATACCTGCGGGAACATTTTCATACCGCTGCACAGATCATGCAGGGTCATATGATTGCGGGCCATCGCGGCAACGACCTGCAAACTCGCGACAATACCGTCGCCGGTAGTGGTTTGATCCAGCAAAATCACATGGCCGGAGTTTTCCGCGCCGATGCGCCAGCCTTTTTCCTGCAGTTTTTCAAGCACGTAGCGGTCGCCCACTTTCGCGCGGGCAAATGGAATGCCCAGCTGTTTCAGCGCCAGCTCGAGCCCCATGTTGCTCATCAGAGTACCCACCGCGCCGCCGCGCAGCTGCCCCTGGCGCAGAGCCTCACGGGCAATAATGTAGAGGATCTGGTCGCCATCGACTTTGTTCCCTTCGTGGTCAACCATAATCACGCGGTCGCCGTCACCGTCATAGGCGATACCCAGATGGGCCTTTTCCGCCAGCACGCGCGCCTGAAGGGCCCGTACATCCGTTGCCCCCACCTCTTCATTGATGTTAACGCCGTTCGGCTCACAGCCGATCGTGATAACTTTAGCGCCCAGCTCGCGAAAAACATTCGGCGCGATGTGGTAGGTGGCGCCGTTGGCGCAATCGAGCACAATTTTCAGATCGTTGAGATCTAATTCATTCGGGAAGGTGCCTTTACAGAATTCGATATAGCGACCAGCAGCATCAACGATGCGGTTGGCTTTGCCTAACTCGGCAGAATCAACACAGCTGATCTCTTTTTCCAGCTCATCCTCAATCGCTTTTTCGATGTCATCCGGAAGCTTAGTGCCTTCGGTAGAGAAGAACTTAATGCCGTTATCGTAGAACGGATTGTGTGAAGCAGAGATAACTATCCCGGCTTCCGCACGGAAAGCACGCGTCAGGTAAGCAACGGCAGGCGTTGGCATCGGGCCCGTAAAAGAGGCAGACAAACCGGCCGCCGCGAGGCCCGCTTCAAGCGCGGATTCCAGCATATAGCCGGATATACGCGTATCTTTACCGATAATGACCTTACGAGAACCGTGACGGGCCAGAACCTTCCCGGCGGCCCAACCCAGTTTAAGAACAAAATCAGGGGTAATAGGGGCATCGCCAACACGACCGCGGATCCCATCGGTGCCAAAATATTTACGGTTACTCATAGTATTTGTGTTCCCTCCCGGAAAGTGTGGCTTCCACCACGCGCAACGCTTCTACAGTTTCTTTGACGTCATGGACACGGATAATTTGCGCGCCCTGCATTGCCGCAATCACGGCGCACGCCAGACTGCCGCTCAATCGCTCGGACGGACCGACGTTCAACAGTTGGCCCACCATCGATTTACGCGACATACCCACTAACAGCGGCAGACCGAAGTGATGAAACTCAGACAGCCGTGCGAGAAGCGCATAGTTATGAGCAAGATTTTTACCGAAACCAAACCCCGGGTCGAGCAGCAATTTTGATTTTGGGATTCCCGCCTGCTCACAGCGCGCGATATGCTCAATAAAGAAACGATTGACGTCCTCATAGACGTCATCGTACTTCGGCGCTTCCTGCATGGTTTTAGGTTGACCCTGCATGTGCATGAGGCACACCGGCAAACCGGTTTCCGCTGCCGCTTCCAGCGCGCCGGGCTCAGTTAACGAACGAATATCGTTAATGATATGCGCGCCAGCCCGTGCGGATTCGCGGATCACTTCCGGTTTTGAGGTATCGATAGAGATCCACACCTCAAACCGCTGAGCCAGCGCTTCCACCACCGGAATAACCCTTGAAAGTTCTTCATCCACGCTCACATCGGCGGCGCCTGGACGGGTGGACTCCCCGCCGACATCGATAATCGTCGCACCGGCGTTGATCATCAGATTGGCATGCTTAACAGCGTCCACAAGCTGATTGTGCGTCCCTCCATCCGAAAAGGAATCGGGGGTCACATTGAGGATCCCCATGACGTGCGGATGAGAAAGATCGAGGGTGGTGTCCTGAGCGAAGAGTTTCATGACAATGTCCCTGGTAAAACGTTAAAGAGAAAAGAAAAACCCCGGGGCAAGCCCCAGGGTTTTAACAGGTAACGACAGAATATCCCAAGGCGGAGATCTTACTTGTCGTCCAGATGTTCTGACATCGTGTTGCCCGGATTGGTCGTACGCGGTTCATCAACCGGACGCGGCGCACGCGGGGTACCGTTGTTATCAGAGTTATTGGACGTAGCAGGATCTTCCCAGCCCGCTGGCGGACGCACATCACGACGCGCCATCAGGTCGTCGATCTGCGGTGCGTCGATGGTCTCATATTTCATGAGCGCATCTTTCATCGCATGCAGGATATCCATGTTGTCATTCAGGATCTGACGTGCGCGACCGTAGTTACGTTCGATCAGCGCTTTCACCTCCTGGTCGATGATACGCGCGGTCTCATCGGACATATGTTTTGCTTTCGCGACGCTACGGCCGAGGAAAACTTCGCCTTCTTCTTCTGCATACAGCAGCGGACCGAGTTTGTCGGAGAAGCCCCATTGGGTCACCATGTTACGCGCCAGGTTGGTCGCGACCTTAATGTCGTTCGACGCACCGGTAGAAACATGCTCTACGCCGTAGATGATCTCTTCCGCCAGACGACCGCCGTACAGGGTCGAAATCTGGCTTTCCAGCTTCTGACGGCTGGCGCTAATCGCATCGCCTTCCGGCAGGAAGAAGGTGACGCCCAGCGCGCGACCGCGCGGAATAATCGTCACTTTGTGCACTGGGTCGTGTTCCGGCACCAGACGACCGATGATCGCATGGCCCGCTTCATGGTAAGCGGTGGATTCTTTCTGCGCTTCCGTCATCACCATGGAGCGACGTTCCGCACCCATCATGATTTTGTCTTTCGCTTTTTCGAACTCAACCATCGATACCACGCGCTTGTTGCCGCGTGCAGCAAACAGCGCCGCTTCGTTCACCAGGTTTGCGAGATCCGCACCGGAGAAGCCCGGCGTGCCGCGCGCGATAATCGCAGCATCGACATCCGGCGCCAGCGGTACGCGACGCATATGTACTTTCAGAATCTGCTCACGACCGCGAACATCCGGCAGGCCAACCACAACCTGACGGTCGAAACGACCAGGACGCAGCAGCGCAGGGTCAAGGACGTCAGGGCGGTTTGTCGCCGCGATAACGATGATCCCTTCATTGCCTTCGAAGCCGTCCATCTCAACCAGCATCTGGTTCAGCGTTTGTTCACGTTCATCATGACCACCGCCCAGACCGGCGCCACGCTGGCGGCCGACGGCGTCGATTTCATCGATGAAGATAATGCACGGCGCCGCCTTCTTGGCCTGTTCGAACATGTCACGCACACGAGATGCACCGACGCCCACGAACATTTCCACAAAGTCAGAACCGGAAATCGTAAAGAATGGCACCTTCGCTTCACCGGCGATAGCCTTCGCCAGCAGCGTTTTACCGGTACCCGGAGGGCCGACCATCAGGACGCCTTTCGGGATTTTACCGCCCAGTTTCTGGAAACGGCTCGGCTCGCGCAGGTACTCCACCAGTTCGGCCACTTCCTCTTTTGCCTCGTCACAGCCCGCAACGTCGGCAAAGGTGGTTTTGATCTGGTCTTCGGTCAGCATGCGCGCCTTACTCTTGCCGAACGACATGGCGCCTTTACCGCCGCCGCCCTGCATCTGCCGCATGAAGAAAATCCAGACGCCAATCAGCAGCAGCATCGGGAACCAGGAAATGAAGATAGAAGCCAGCAGGCTCGGCTCTTCAGGCGGTTCACCAACCACTTTCACGTTCTTGGTCAGCAGGTTATCAAGCAGCTTCGGATCGTTAACCGGAATGTAAGTCGTGTAACGGTTACTATCTTTCTTGGTAACGTTGATCTCACGTCCGTTGATACGCGCTTCGCGAACCTGATCCTGATTGACCTCCTGCAGGAAGGTAGAGTAATCCACCTTACGGCCATTAGACTCGCTGGGCCCAAAGCTCTGGAACACGGACATCAGCACGACTGCGATGACCAGCCAGAGTATTAGGTTTTTCGCCATGTCACTCAAGGGATTAACCTCTTATTACAACTGTGTTAATAACAGCGTCAGGTTACTCTATATCCGCCAAAATTCAAACCGCAGCTTCGAAAGCTGCCGTCCGGCATCCGTCGGTTATGGTTTTCGCCCGGTCGCTACAATGTACACTTCGCGTGAACGCGCACGCGAAGAGTCCGGCTTACGAACTTTAACCGTCGTAAACAGGGAGCGAATTTCCCTAAGATACTCATCGAAACCTTCGCCCTGGAACACCTTCACTAAAAAGCTGCCGCCCGGTGCCAGGACATCCCGACACATCTGCAACGCCAGCTCCACCAGGTACATGGCGCGGGGGATATCCACCGCCGGTGTTCCGCTCATGTTTGGTGCCATATCTGACATGACAACTTGTACTTTACTATCACCCACGCGTTCGAGTAACGCTTTCAGAACTAATTCATCACGAAAATCGCCCTGAAGGAAGTCCACACCAACGATAGGATCCATAGGTAAAAGATCGCATGCGATGATGCGGCCATTACCCCCGATCTGCGTTACCGCGTACTGTGACCAGCCCCCCGGTGCCGCACCGAGATCGACGACCGTCATCCCCGGTTTAAAAAGTTTGTCACTTTGCTGTATTTCATCAAGTTTAAACCAGGCACGGGAACGTAACCCCTTTTTCTGCGCCTGTTGAACATATTTGTCGCTAAAGTGTTCCTGGAGCCAGCGACTGGAGCTGGCAGAACGCTTTTTACCTGTCATTTCACATTCCATCCGGGTTCATCGTGTCCAGCGACGTAAATTTCGACGCGGCAATTTGGCGATATTAGGGAGATGGCGGTAGAATGAACCGTTTTCAATCCCAACGTAAGCAAAAATATACGATGAATCTGAGTACTAAACAAAAACAGCACCTGAAAGGTCTGGCACATCCGCTCAAGCCAGTAGTTATGCTTGGCAATAATGGTTTGACCGAAGGGGTGCTGGCCGAGATTGAACAAGCGTTAGAGCACCATGAACTCATCAAGGTGAAGATCGCCTCTGAAGACCGCGAAACCAAAACCCTGATCGTGGAAGCTATCGTACGCGAAACCGGCGCCTGTAACGTACAGGTCATCGGTAAAACGCTGGTGCTTTATCGCCCGACCGCAGAGCGAAAAATCTCGCTGCCACGCTAAGAATATCCTCAGTTAAACACGATTTCTGTGTAAAACGAGGGATTTGCGCAAACAGACGAGCAAAATGCCACGCTCTTGACGTTGATAAAAGGCCGCTATGCGGCCTTTTTCTTATCTTTACATTGTCGTAACGCTTACGCGATACGCCAGCATTACTGGTAGTCAACCTTAACGATTTCGTATTCCACTTCACCGCCTGGGGTGCGAATGATAACGACGTCGTCCTGCTCTTTCCCCACCAGACCGCGTGCGATCGGCGAGTTAACCGAGATCAGGTTCTGTTTGAAGTCGGCCTCGTCATCACCCACGATGCGATATGACTGCTCTTCGTCGCTGTCCAGGTTCAGCACCGTGACGGTGGAGCCAAAGATCACGCGCCCGTTGTTCGGCATTTTGCTGATATCGATAACCTGCGCATTCGACAGCTTCGCTTCGATATCCTTGATACGGCCTTCACAGAAGCCCTGCTGTTCACGCGCAGCGTGGTACTCCGCGTTTTCTTTCAGATCGCCGTGCTCACGCGCTTCGGCAATGGCGGCGATGATTTCAGGGCGACGAACGGATTTCAGGTACTCCAGTTCTTCGCGCAGTTTGTCGGCACCACGTAAGGTCATCGGAATAGCTTGCATTAGTTATACCTCTTTCATCATTCCTTCAGGCGCAGCATACCGCTGCCCCCGCTATCTTCCCGGGCCACAGTGGGCAGGAAAGAAGCAAAAAGAAAACTGACCCGGACACAAAATTCCAGGCCAGCAGCAATTTTTTTGTTTGATACGCATTTTACCCTGAAGTTCACTATGGGTCATCGTTTACTTTACAGGGCGATGCGCCGTAGTATGACGGCTTGTTTCCAGGTTGTTAGCGCGAGATTATGCGATTTTCCAGATTTATCATCGGATTGACCACCAGTTTAGCATTTAGCGTTCAGGCCGCGAACGTTGAGGAGTATATTAACCAACTCCCCGCGGGCGCAAACCTTGCCCTTATGGTGCAGAAAGTCGGGTCGCAGACGCCGGAGATAGATTATCACGGGCAACAAATGGCGCTACCCGCCAGTACCCAGAAGGTGATCACCGCCCTCGCCGCCCTGCTACAGCTTGGCCCTGATTTTCGCTTCACTACCACGCTTGAAACCAAAGGCAGCCTGAATGGCGGCGTCCTGAAAGGCGACCTGATTGCACGCTTTGGCGGCGATCCTACGCTAAAACGCCAGGATCTTCGCAATATGGTCGCCGTGCTGAAAAAGTCGGGCGTACAGCAAATCGATGGCAACATCCTGATTGATACCTCCGTTTTCGCCAGCCACGATAAAGCTCCGGGCTGGCCGTGGAACGACTTAACCCAGTGTTTTAGCGCACCGCCCGCAGCGGCTATTGTCGATCGTAACTGTTTTTCTGTTTCACTCTACAGCGCGCAAAAACCGGGCGATCTGGCGTTCATCCGCGTGGCGTCATATTACCCGGTCACCATGTTCAGCCAGGTTCGCACGCTGGCTCGTGGCTCAGGCGATGCGCAGTACTGTGAGCTGGACGTCGTTCCCGGCGACTTAAACCGCTATACGCTGACTGGCTGCCTGCCGCAGCGCACCGACCCGCTGCCGCTGGCCTTCGCCATTCAGGACGGCGCCAGCTATGCAGGCGCTATCCTCAAAGACGAGCTCAAGCAGGCAGGCATCACCTGGACCGGCACGCTGCTGCGTCAGACGCTTCCTGGCGACCCAGGAACGGTTATCGCCAGCAAACAGTCCGCGCCGCTGCATGACCTGCTGAAGGTAATGCTGAAAAAATCGGACAACATGATTGCCGATACGGTCTTCCGCACCATTGGCCATGCCCGTTTTGGCGTGCCCGGCACCTGGCGAGCGGGTTCCGATGCGGTACGGCAGATTCTGCGTCAGCAGGCGGGCGTTGAGCTGGGCAATACCATCATCGCCGATGGTTCCGGTTTGTCCCGCCACAACCTGATCGCACCGGCGACGATGATGCAGGTGCTGCAGTACATCGCTCAGCACGACAGCCAGCTGGATTTCATTTCCATGCTGCCGCTGGCGGGCTACGACGGTTCTTTGCAGTACCGTGCGGGTCTGCATCAGGCAGGGGTCGATGGTAAGGTGTCGGCGAAAACCGGCTCTCTGCAAGGGGTTTACAACCTGGCCGGATTCATCACCACGGCGAGCGGACAGCGGATGGCGTTCGTGCAGTATCTGTCGGGCTATGCGGTAGAACCTGCCGATCAGCGCAACCGACGTATCCCGCTGGTGCGTTTTGAAAGCCGGTTGTACAAGGATCTTTACCAGAACAACTAAGCGAAAAAAAAGGCTCCCGACGGGAGCCTTTTCGTTATGAGACGCAGAGAATCAGCGCTTATAGATGAATTCGACGCCTTCTTCGTCGTCTTCATCCCAGTCGTCATCCCAGTCTTCGTCGTCTTCCACTTCCGCTTCTTCAAGCTGCTGACGATGATAGTCATCCCACATAAACTCCACTTTTTCAGGCTGCTGCTCTTCTTGCGCCTGAACAATGGGGTTTTCGATGATGAACGTCATCACATCCCAGCACAGCTCTTTTACGCCCACCTGGCTTGCTGCGGAGATCAGGTAATACTTCTCTTCCCAGCCCATGGCTTCAGCAATCGCCTTCGCTTTGGCTTCCGCCTCCGCTTTATCCATCAGGTCGATTTTGTTGAAGACCAGCCAGCGCGGTTTAGCCGCCAGCTTATCGCTGTATTTTTCCAGCTCGCCGATGATAATGCGGGCGTTTTCCACCGGATCGGAACCGTCGATAGGATCGATATCGATCAGGTGCAGCAGAACGCGACAACGCTCAAGGTGCTTCAGGAAGCGAATACCCAGGCCAGCGCCTTCCGCGGCGCCTTCGATAAGCCCCGGAATATCCGCGACCACAAAGCTCTTCTCGTTATCCATGCGTACGACACCGAGGCTTGGCACCAGGGTGGTAAACGGATAATCCGCCACTTTCGGTTTGGCTGCGGAAACGGCGCGAATAAAGGTCGATTTCCCGGCGTTCGGCATGCCCAGCATCCCGACGTCGGCCAGCAGCATCAGCTCCAGTTGCAGGTCGCGCTTATCGCCCGGCGTACCCATGGTTTTCTGGCGCGGCGTACGGTTAACGGACGACTTAAAGCGGGTGTTGCCCAGACCGTGCCAACCGCCTTTGGCGACCATCAGACGCTGACCGTGTTTTGTCATGTCGCCCATTGTTTCGCCAGTGCCCTGATCGATAACGCGGGTACCGACCGGGACTTTAACCGTCACATCTTTACCCCGTTTACCGGTACAGTCACGGCTCTGACCATTCTGGCCGCGCTCAGCGCGGAAAGACTTCTCGAAACGGTAATCAATGAGCGTATTGAGGTTCTCATCCGCTTCCAGCCAGACGTCGCCGCCATCGCCGCCGTCACCGCCGTCAGGGCCCCCTTTCGGGATATATTTTTCACGGCGGAAACTCACACAACCATTACCACCGTCCCCGGCCACAACCAGGATTGTTGCTTCATCAACAAACTTCATCTTACTCTCCGTAAATCATTCGCCTGAGCGGGGTAACGGTACTACCGCTTCACGCTTACGCCACCGTCCCCACAGACGATGACCAATGGCGGAATACATCGCGCCCGCAACCACGACAAACGCACCGAGGTAACCTAAAAGGTTCAACATCGGTCTGGCGAAGACATCGGGCCAGGCCACAGATAACAAATCTGAAAACAACAGCGTAAACAACGGCGTCAGCGTGATCAGCGCGCTCACCTGCGCCGCCTGCCAGCGCGCCATCGCTTCCGCCAACGCGCCGTACCCGACCAGGGTATTCAGACCGCAGAAAACGAGGCAGGCTAACTGCCACTCGTTCAGGGCTTGAATCTTCGCCGGATCGGCCAGCGGCAGCAACGCTATCGTACATAAAGTGTACAGCAAAAAGAGGATCTGCTGTGAAGCCAGACGGCGCAATAACACCTTTTGCGCGACGCCATAGGTCACCCAGACCGTCGCCGCCCCGACGCCGAAAATGACGCCCCATGTGTAATCGGTCAGGCGGGTAAAAATCTCTATCAGGCTGGTGTTAAAGAACATCACCATGCCGCAGAGCAACATCATCGCACCCACAATTTGGGTTCCGCGCATCTTCTCTTTAAGAATGACGACGCTTGCCACCATCATCCCCACGGGTGAGAGTTGACCTATCACCTGTGACGCCGTTGGGTTGAGATACTGCAGGGAAGAGCTGAACAGAATAAAGTTGCCGAACAGCCCGCCTGTCGCGATCGCCAACAACACCAGCCAGCGAGGCTTACGGAACAGCTGTAGCGGCGGCAGCTTACCTCTGATGGTCAGAATGGCCCCAAGACCGATACTCGCCATCAGGAAGCGGTAAAACACGATGGTGGGAGGCTCCATGACCTCCAGCACCTGTTTCATTGCAATTGGCAGCGCTCCCCAACACATCGCCGTGGTGAGAGCCAAAAGAATACCAATGCCCGCCTGCTGCTTCATGCCCGTTTTCCCTACAGAAAATTTTCCGGACTTCTAATGTAAAAAGCCCCGCAACGTGTTGCGGGGCTTTCATCCGTTACCGGGACGCGAAAAACTTATTCAGCAACAATGCTGATGAACTTACGGTTTTTCGGGCCTTTAACTTCGAATTTCACTTTACCGTCTGCTTTAGCAAACAGAGTGTGGTCGCGACCGCAACCTACGTTAGTACCAGCGTGGAATTTGGTGCCACGCTGACGAACGATGATGCTACCCGCCAGAACGGATTCGCCACCGAAACGCTTAACGCCCAGGCGTTTAGCTTCTGAATCGCGACCGTTACGAGTGGAGCCGCCAGCCTTTTTATGTGCCATTTAAATCTCTCCTCAGGTCTTAGGCGCTGATGCCAGTAATTTTCACATCAGTGAACCACTGACGATGGCCCTGCTGCTTACGGTAGTGTTTACGACGACGAAACTTAACGATTTTAACTTTCTCGCCACGACCGTGAGCAACAACTTCAGCTTTGATAACGCCGCCATCAACGAAAGGAACGCCGATTTTGACTTCTTCACCGTTTGCGATCATCAGAACTTCAGCGAATTCAACAGATTCGCCAGTTGCGATGTCCAGCTTTTCCAGGCGAACGGTCTGACCTTCGCTTACTCGGTGTTGTTTACCACCACTTTGGAAAACCGCGTACATATAAACTCCGCTTCCGCGCACATCCTCGTGTGATTCAGAGTGCGCTATAAATATTCACAATAGGGCGCGAATATTACGCAAAACGAGAGCCTTTGACAAGTCCGATCGTCAATCCATGAAGAAAAAAAACACAACGCGCAAGGTATCGTTTATCTGCGTCGTTTTTTCAGTACAATCGGGGCTACAATTGTAACCCAGACTCTACGTTATCCCTTTTGGATAAGCGGTAAACAGGACCTTTAGCCCGGCATTTGCGATGAATTTAGAAAAAATCAATGAGTTAACCGCGCAAGATATGGCGGGTGTCAATGCGGCAATCCTTGAGCAACTCAATTCAGACGTCCAACTGATTAATCAGTTAGGTTACTACATCGTCAGCGGCGGCGGTAAACGCATCCGTCCGATGATCGCGGTGCTGGCGGCGAGAGCCGTGGGCTATCAGGGTAATGCACACGTCACGATTGCGGCGCTCATCGAGTTTATCCACACCGCCACGCTATTGCATGACGATGTTGTGGATGAATCAGATATGCGCCGCGGCAAAGCCACTGCGAATGCGGCATTCGGCAATGCGGCAAGCGTGCTGGTCGGCGACTTCATCTACACCCGCGCCTTTCAGATGATGACAAGTCTCGGGTCGCTAAAAATCCTTGAGGTGATGTCCGAAGCGGTGAACGTGATTGCAGAAGGCGAAGTTCTGCAGTTGATGAACGTTAACGACCCGGATATCACCGAAGAGAGCTACATGCGGGTGATTTACAGCAAAACCGCGCGTCTGTTTGAAGCGGCGGCGCAGTGTTCCGGCCTGCTGGCGGACTGTTCAGACGAACAAGAGAAAGGCCTGCAGGATTATGGCCGCTATCTTGGCACCGCCTTCCAGCTTATCGACGATTTACTGGACTACAGTTCCGATGGCGAGACGCTGGGTAAAAACGTGGGCGACGACCTCAATGAAGGCAAGCCGACGCTCCCGCTGCTCCACGCGATGCGTCACGGTTCAGCGGCGCAATCAGCGATGATTCGTCAGGCGATTGAAGAAGGCAACGGCCGCCATTTACTGGAGCCGGTGCTGGAAGCGATGGCCGATTGCGGATCGCTTGAATGGACGCGCCAGCGCGCCGAAGAAGAAGCCGACAAAGCGATTGCCGCGCTCAGCGTGTTGCCCGATACCCCCTGGCGTGACGCGCTCATTTCCCTGGCGCACATCGCCGTACAACGCGATCGTTAATCCCTTCCCGCGCACTGCGCGGGAAAGTTCCAATAAAAATTAGCTCACCCCCACTCTCTCCTGACAGCTTGATATATTCTGAATATCCTTTTTCTTTACTTGAACTTTTTAGAACTTAACGACATTCAGAGGTATAGTATCTCAGCCGTCTGATGTGGATGGCGTGTCGTTATCAACAGGGAAAAAGTATGGATAAATTTATCGACTGGCATCCCGCCGATATTATTGCCGGGCTGCGTAAGAAAGGTACTTCACTGGCGGCGGAATCCCGCAAAAACGGCCTCAACTCATCAACACTGGCGAATGCGCTCACACGCCCCTGGCCAAAGGGAGAAGTCATCATCGCCCGCGCGCTGGAAACAGACCCCTGGGTCATCTGGCCATCGCGCTACCACGATCCCATCACCCATGCGTTTATCGACAGAACGCAGCTGGTACGCCGACCGAAAGAGAAATAAAGCAGAAGAGCAACCCCCTTGTCGCAAAGACAGGGGGCTGCGTACGAGACAGGACGTTATTCGCCTTTCACGCGTTCGATGTTGGCGCCCAGCGCACGAAGTTTGTCTTCAATGCGCTCATAGCCGCGATCGATGTGGTAGATACGGTCGACAATGGTGGTCCCTTCAGCGATACATCCCGCCAGCACCAGGCTTGCGGAGGCACGCAGATCCGTCGCCATGACCTGCGCGCCGGAGAGTTTCTCCACGCCGTGGCAAATCGCCGTATTGCTTTCAATCTCCGCGTGCGCGCCCATACGGATAAGCTCCGGCAGATGCATGAAGCGGTTTTCGAAGATAGTTTCGGTAATCACACCGGTACCTTCCGCCACCAGGTTCAGCAGCGTGAACTGAGCCTGCATGTCGGTTGGGAAGCCCGGGTGCGGCGCAGTACGCACGTTAACCGCTTTCGGACGTTTGCCGTGCATGTCCAGGCTTATCCAGTCCTGACCGACTTCAATATCAGCGCCCGCTTCACGCAGTTTTGCCAGTACGGCATCCAGCGTATCCGGTTGGGCGTGACGGCAGACGATTTTGCCGCCCGAGATCGCGGCAGCAACCAGGAACGTACCGGTTTCAATACGGTCAGGCAGTACGCGGTAAACGCCGCCGCCGAGGCGCGCAACGCCTTCAATGGTGATCCGATCGGTGCCCTGACCGGTAATTTTCGCCCCCAGCGCATTGAGGAAGTTCGCCGTATCGACGATTTCCGGCTCGCGGGCGGCGTTTTCGATGATGGTCGTGCCTTCCGCCAGCGTCGCGGCGCTCATGATGGTAACCGTGGCGCCGACGCTCACTTTATCCATCACGATGTGCGCGCCTTTCAGGCGGCCATTGACGGAGGCCTTCACGTAGCCTTCTTCCAGTTTGATTTCAGCGCCAAGCTGCTCAAGACCGGTAATATGCAGGTCCACCGGACGCGCGCCGATAGCGCAGCCGCCCGGCAGGGACACCTGGCCCTGACCGAAACGCGCCACCAGCGGCCCTAACGCCCAGATAGAGGCGCGCATGGTTTTCACCAGTTCATAAGGCGCGCAAAACACGTTAACGCCGCTGGCATCGATCCAGACCGAGCCGTTACGCTCAACTTTGGTGCCGAGCTGGCTCAGCAGCTTCATGGTCGTATCGATGTCTT
>Ga0213878_10000282_pt1 | contig 19836 bp, 13 predicted proteins | sample VelepicoBEBS_R02_FD_161053 | JGI IMG/M metagenome (GOLD analysis project Ga0213878, IMG submission 161053) | Vellozia epidendroides bulk soil microbial communities from rupestrian grasslands, the National Park of Serra do Cipo, Brazil - BS_R02 | ecosystem: Environmental > Terrestrial > Soil >... | reverse complement strand
ATAACGAGGACGATGACGCCCCCGATATCGAAGAACTGAATCGTGAACTGAATCAGAACGAACCCGTCGCTTCCGGCACACCCAATCCGCACGACCGTCCAACTTGGGTGCGCAACGCGATTTCGTATTATGATTACAGGATACTCCCGAACTATTGGGAATACGCGCGTAAGTACACACTTTGCGACATGTTTTTCTCCTCGATCTGGGGCGATAGCGAACCGAACCACTTGTACGCGGTTGCCGCTCAATCGGGAGCCTTGGTCTACAACGTACGTCATTCGGAAACGGCGCAATTCTTCTTTCATACGTTGATTGATCTGCTGACACCGGCGCAGGTGACCTGGAAATACTACAACGCCAAGACGGTGGCGACTGACCCAGGGGTTTGGAACCCGCTGCCTTCATTCCCGGCGATTGCCAATAATGGGCTACTTACTCACATCCAATCGACCACCGAGTTCTACAAGGACCTGCAAAATGGAACCCTCCCGCAGGTCTCTTGGTTGGTTCCGCATGGCGTGCAAAGCGAGCACCCGCCTCAAGATATTCGCAAAGGAATGTCGCACGTAACTAGCCTGGTCAATGCCGTCATGAAGAGCCAATACTGGAAAACCTGCGCGATCATCATCATTTGGGACGATTCCGGCGGCTTTTACGACCACGTTGCTCCGCCGAATATCGACCAGTTCGGATTCGGATTTCGCGTTCCCGCAATCGTCATCTCTCCTTACTCACGCCCCAAAACAGTGGTCCATACCCACTATGACATGACGTCTCCACTCAAACTGATTGAGACTGCATTCGGGCTTGGATCGCTGACTGGACGAGATGCTTCAGCCAATAACATGTTGGACTGCTTCGATTTCGGTGAACCCCCCCTGCCCACTGACGTTATCACGTCAAGCACTAAGCTCGATTTCAGCGATATGAAAACCACGGATCCTTGAGTCCGGGCCGACTCGATCCCGATGCGGATCCGTTTTGGATAGGAAAAGCTTTGATCTTGGCGCTTCCGTCCTAACACGCTTCCGGAATAACCTTACCTTCCATATCTTCGGGAATCGGAACATCGAGAATTTTCAGGATAGTCGGCGCAATATCTTGGATTTCCAAGCCTTGCAGTTTCTGCCCGGAGTTCGGCGTGGCTGGTTTGACGATGAAAATTCCGTGCTGGCCGTGATTGGCTTCATCAGGGCCAGTGTCATTTTCAAAAGTATAAATTGAATTTCGGCCAACCGTGCCCGCAGACCGCCAAGCTAAGTTGCCAAAATAAGCCATTAGGTCCGGAGCTACGCCGTTTCTGAACTTATAGAGATCCTCGGGCCGCAAGACTCGGGTTCCGATGGAATTACCGTCCGGGCCCGGAATCGCTTCAATTTTCTCGATTAGCTCCCTCCTCAGATTTTCGAATTCGGTCCGGTCAACGATGCCCTGCGGTTCACGGCCTCGGACGTTCAAGAATATCCGCGAATAATACCCGCCGTCACCCCAAGCCTTCGTTTTAGACCAATCGACTTTCAGCTTCGCAAATGGAGTTGGGACCGTCGGTTTTTCGTTTAGAACCAAGTAACCTTCTCTGATCAGCCATTCGTTAATGCAGATCGAGCCCTCCATCTTTTGGGCGCCGTGGTCGGAAACTACAAATACGGTCGTGTTCTTATCAACCGACTTCAGCAATTCTCCGATTTCATTGTCAATCAACCGGTAGTAATCGAAAATCGCGTTTTCGTAACAATTGCCGGCACGATAGTTGCGATGGGTTTTGTCCATGCTACCCCAAAAAGCGTGCTGGATTCTGTCCACACCGATTTCAACCATCATGAAATAGTCCCACTCTTTCTCGGCCAAAAGATATCTGGCCAATTGGAACCGCTTTCGCGTCATCTCAAAGATATCCTTGAGAATTGCGTCCTTTTTGTCCGACCTGAATTCGCGAACATCTAAGATGTAGTCGCCGACGACTTTGGCTATCTCCTGCTTGAATTCAAGCGGATAGGTATAGTCGCTTTTGGTATCCGGCGTTAGAAAGTCGCCCACCAGGATACCGTTCACCGGTTTGGGAGGAAACGTCTGCGGGATGCCCAGCAAGATGACCCGCTTTTTGTGGCGCGAAAGAATATCCCATACTCGGTCCGCTTTGATCGCGGTTGAATTCGCGATCACGTGGTTCTCATAGGAATAATCGGCCCGGTTGCGAAATCCGTAGATACCCAGGGTCCCGGGCTTTTTTGAAGACGTCATCACGGCCCAGGCGGGCACCGTAATCGGAGGATCACAAGATCGAAGCAGACCGTACGCGCCGCGATCCATCAATGACCTGATATTCGGTAATTGGTCCGACCATCGGCTAAAAACCAGTTCGGGCTCGGCGCAGTCGAGACCGATAACGATTACTCGGCGATCAGGCGCCTTCCACCATTTCAGAGGCACAACGTCGTCCCATCGTCAGAAGCTCGCTTTGATTTTTCTCTCATACCATTACGCTGCTCCCTATCCAATGAACCGCCAAGATAATGAGGAGACATCGACGGGGTCAAGAAACAACCGAAGTTCACAACGCGGAGTAGACCCGGCCGATAGCCTTGCGGGTCGCAGACGCGCCGAAATAGTACGTCGACTCAAGTTTGCCGAGCTCCTTGGCTTGAGCGATGAGATCCAGTTGCTTTTGTACCTCGTCGCCATATTGGGCTCGAGTCTCATTGAAAAGTGGAATCCCGAACTCGTAAAGATCCAGATCGAATTTGTTCCGTTCTCGGATTAAGTCCACCGTGCTCGCCGGCAGACTGTCTTTCTTGGGCCGTACCTTGGTGACGTTAAACTTGGCATATTTAGCGAGTTCCCAACCAAAAATGATTTTCAGTATCGCCAAGCCCTCATCAAAGCGCTCGGTGAGCCCGACCAACGAAAAATACTGGGTCATGTTTTCTTTAGCCATGGCCAACATTTCTGCGGTGCAATCGCCGGCGTGATAGTCACCCACAAATTCTCTACCCGAGAGATATTTGGTTTGTACATTGTGATTCGGCGATACGCGGGCGTACTCTTCCAGCGTCAATTTGCTGATCCAGCGATGCTTGGGATGCAGCAGATAGTTTTTAGCGAAATAATAAGCCGAAATTACTCGCTCGACTGGATCTCGCAGGAACGTGACGTAGGTGAACGGTTGGGGCAAGCGCCGGTGAATGCCAAACGGCATGTGCCCCTTCAATACCTGCATCTTTGCCAGCCGGCTCACCGGCCATCGATTCAATTTGTGATAAGACCAAAGATACAAGACCGGATCGATACTGAAAATCCGCAGCGGATTATACTCCCACTCAATGATCCGGTTCAGCGTCGTACCTCCACACTTCGGTAGATGAAGAAAAATCAACGCTTTATCCGATTGGGCGGCTTTCGTTTCAGTCACCGAATTCATAGAACGCTCTTACATCAATGAGACCAACCGGCTGGCCGCTGCGCGCCATACCAAGGAACCTCCCTGGATCGTGGAATCGAGCCAGCTACTGGGCCTCTCATTCTTCAGCGAAGCAGCGTCCTTCTTCAGATCAATCCCAAGGCGAATAACCAAATCATCAAACATCTTCTTCCCAAATTCGTAAAGCTCGCGATCCAGTTGGTTCCATTGTTCAACTTGCGCCAGCAATTGCGGCGCGAAAGTTTCGCGCTTCGGCCGGTTTCGCGATTTTCGATAACTGGCGTACGAAGACAATTTCCAGCCAAAGAGATACTTGAGTAAAATCAAGCTCTCCGTGAAACGCTCGGTCAACCCCACGAAACTAAAATATCTTTGCAGATTCTCTTTAGCTCGCGCCAGGGTTTCGGGACTATTCCAACGATCCGACGCTGGATCCGGACCAATTGCTCCCGGACGGAGCATTTCTCGCAAAAGAGCAACCGGCCGATAATCGCGGCGATCTAGACCTGCGATTGCTTTACACTGCAGGTTGTTGTTCCAAGGCGCGATCGATAAGAACTGCATAAGATCAAGGTTCTCCCGGTTGATCCTCCCGTGCAGTGGATTTAACCGGTTACCCTTCGAGTAGGCGTACGAAGAAATGCAGCGTTCAATTGGATCGCGCAAAAACGTTATATACGTCGAAGGTTGTGGTAGGAGCTCGTGCAGACCAAAGCTCATGTGCCCCTTAACTACTTTCAGAGCGGCTCGCCGGCGCTCTGACAAATTCTTAAAATGATCGATAGACCACTCAATTCTCCTCCCTTCAATCGTATAAATCCGGAAGGGGCTATACTCTCTCTCGATAATCCGATGAAGGGTCGTGCCGGCGGTCTTGTGAACATGCAAAAACAGAACCGCTTTCTTTAGCAGCGAAGCTTTTTCTGAATCGGAGTCAGCCATCATTTTTCCGTTCGTTGGGCGACATTAGCGGTCCCGAGGATTAAATCGACCTCCGCCTTATAGCTTTGATAGGCGACGCGGGAGTTCTGTTGCAAATAAGCAACAACGTCGGGGTGCTGATTATCCGCTGGGCCGAGCGGCACTTGGACAATCCAGATGCGCTTGTAGAGGCCCCGCAAATTCTGCAACTCTTCCAAAGTCCGGATGCAAGGATACCCCCTGAATTTGTCCAGGAAAAATGGCACTGCCCCTACGCCGCTGTAGGTGATTTTCTTATCCAGCATCGTGTTAATCGAGTAGTCCACCCTCAACTTTGAGTAGAACTCGAAGATGTGCGGAATCGCCACGATCAGCGCATCACCGGGCTGTATATGGCTAGCAACGAACAACGCTGCTCCGCGATAGTCGGTTCGATAGATCCCCATCCGGTTTCCGTAGAAAGGAGCCGGGCCGGTCCGGGAAAGACGATAGGTATACAAAACAAAACCGTTGGTCGTTAGGACGAAAATCGTAAGTAGCGCGATCGCGGCGCACCACCGCAACGCCGATCCGCGCACCGCTACAATTCTATCCACGAGCTTGTAGACGATGCCCACAGATACTAGGATCAACAGAGACTGGTAGTCGTAGGAATACCTGGCGGCATAGGCTGGCAGGAACTCCACGTAAAACATCAGCATCACCAGGCCCGCCAGGAAGAGATAGCGAATTGCCCGGTCACGCCAGCAAAAGACGATTCCTAGGATTGTCACCAACGACATTACGAAGAAGTTTTCCGCCAACACGAAATCGTTAAAATAGTATTGGGGATCGTAGTGGGTCACATCGAACCAAACCGGGACGGGAGTGGTCACATCCGACAAGCTGATACCGGTCTGCATATAGGCAGGCATCGAAGCGACCTGGCGATGCGTCAGTTGGATAGCGACAGCGAAGGACATGAAGACGCAGCATCGCCAGAGGTGCCAATCCTTCATCCAATCGTATTTCCCCCACTGCAAGGCGAACATGCAGATAAAGAGTGTAGGCAAAACAAATCCAGACCCTTCCCAAGTCAGATAGGCCAATACAAAGCCTATAGTGCAGGCGGACATAAACCCCGCCCGGATTGGTCCTCCTCTTACCCGTATAGCCTCGTAAAAACACCAAAACGTAGTCAGGGAAAAGACCTGCTCTTGCGACGGCCAAAACGCGTTGCGGCCCCAGAATAGCCCGGAAGGGAAAGTAGCAAAAATCAGTGCGGCCGTCAGTCCAACCCGCCAGCCCATCATTCTCCAGCCGACGACTCCGATAAGCGCGATGGTCAGCGTCGACAAAATCACGGCTGGTGTCCGGTAGACGATTTCGCCTTCGCCAAAGAGTTGCCGGGCGACCGCGATTCCATATGAAACGAGCTCGTAGGTGGTCACTTCCTTCTCAAAACTACCTAGCTGAATGAAAGGATAACCTTTCGCTGACACGCCGTGCGAAAACTGGGTCACGCCATATTCATCGACGTCAAGCGACATGGCGGTGAGGTTATTCGCCCTTAGAAAAAAACCGAGAATGACGATGCAGATTAGTGCTACCACCTTCCAATACCGGCTCAACCAATGTGCCGGTGGCGGTTCAGCCGGGGTCGCTTCCAAAGGCGGCAATTTTTTTCGCGGGAGAAACAACAAGAGCCGCCCGGCAAAGATCACGATCACCAAATCGTAGACAACTTGCGGTTTGAAACACCAACTAGTGGGGAAACGAACATCGAAGCACAGAAGCCAACCCAACAGCATGACTGTTAACACGCAGAGATGGAATAGGGCATCATCAGTCCAAAGCCTTTCAACCGGGTGCCGAGTGACAAAGCTAACCAAACGCGGGATCAGAAGCCAGGAGAGCAGCACTCCACCCAGCACAACGCTGAATACCTCGACCCAGGTAATAGCCCTTTGCACGTCATAAAGCGGAGTGACCACGGGAAGAGCCAATCTCTGCGGCAGTATGCCCCACGGTTGATTTCCATAATTCGCCAGCACTAGGGCCGATCTTTCCTCGCTTGAATACGAGAGAGTCTGCCAATTTCCATCGGTGTAAAAAGTCCGCAGACTGTGGTCCGGAAGAACCGTGTAACCTTCCGCCAGCATCGCCGCCGGTTGCATGGATTGAGAGCTAACCCGGACGAGCAAAGTGTTATCACCGGTATGTAACCAGCGGGTAATATCATAGGCCAGCAAAGGCGGCGACAGCGGCAGCAACTCCTGCTGCACCTTCGTCAACGGCGCCGCTGGCCCGCCTATCTCGGTAGTAATCAGGCGCCCATTGATTACCAGATCGTAATTTCCTAGAGCGGCGATCTGAAACCAAGTCTCCCTGCGATCTTTTGGGAGCATTAAATGGTACTGGAATGAAGCCTGTCGTGGCGACCCCTCGGCCGGCGTAATCCACTTTGCGACCGGCCGGCTCGCAAGTAGCCGAGGATCCATGGGAACCTGCTCGATGATAGGAAACCGCTCGCTCTCTACGCCGGCTATCGGTAACGGCCAAAACGAGTCATCTAGAAGCGGATTCTCCCACGTGTACCCGCCGAGGATTCCATCCGGAGTTTTGGAAGCCCGCCAGCTTTGGTCTCCGAGATCCGACCAAAATTCCTGCACCGGCGAACCCACGATCCCATAAAAGCCCCGCACCAATAGTTGAGCCGAGCCTGGAAACGAGTAGCGGACAACGTGGATGGCGATAACATTCTTACCTGGCTTTAAAAGCGACTTAAGGTCAAAGATCCCAGCCACGCACGTGCTGTTAAAGATTCGGTTCCCAACGGTGGAGTTATTAACGTAAAGTGTAAAATTGTCCGTCGCCGCAACTTGAATCCAAGCACGATCGATCGGTCCAGAGATATAGAGCGTTTTGCGAAAATAGTTAGTTTGGGAAGGCGTCGTCGATTGGATCCACTCCGCTCTACCAAAATCGAGGCGATAAAGGTGCTCCGGTGGATCGAAGAAGGTAATCGTAGTGAAAAACGCGAGCGCCAGGCCGCACGACACGACTAACAAAAGCGAGAAGCGTCCTCCCTTGGTCTTCAGATACTCGAGCAGTCTGGATTGATTCGGCATTCCACTTAGGCCAGTTGGACCTCGGCTAGGACAGGGCAAACTTGGTCGGGGGAGTTAAGCATTGATCAGTCAGACATCTCTAACGAGATTCCATTCTGGGCGCCGATCATATCGCTTAGTCCGCGCCAGTTTAATACATAGTCAATTAAATAGGAGTGCCGATAGGCCAGCTTAGCCGCGGCGACGTCACCGATCCTGATATAGTCGTCTCCCAGATTCGTGTCCAGCGCAGCCCGAAATTCCGGATCCCGGATTAGCTTCGTCATCGGCAAAATAAGCTCAATCGAGTCCCGATAGCGCCCGACCTCGAAATACGCTCGGGAGAGGGCAAACCCGGCGAACCAGCTGGCCGGATCATGCAGCAAGGCCTTCTGCCAGGCCGGAATAGCTGCGGCGACGGCACCTTCTGCGTACAGAGCGGCGCCGTAGGCCGTCCATCTGTCCGCTAGCAAATCATGCACGAGTTTAGTCTGGCTACCTGCCTTCGGCAGAAGCCCTTCTAACTCCTGGATGGCGGGTAAATAGTTCTTCTGACTAAACAGCAACTGCGAATGATAGAACCCGTACTCCAAGGTATCCGTTCGCCCAAAACTAAAGTCAATGGCTCCGATACGCACGTAGAGAGCCGCATGGATAGCGAACCATTCATCCAATCGCATCGCTTCACGATATCTATTGATCGCTAAAGCCGGCTTTCCTTCGGCCTCTGCAATCTGACCGCGAGTCACTGCTATTTGGGCGGCCAACGGCCGGGCCAAAGCGATGGCGCTTGAACTGAGTACGAAAACCACTGTCCAGATAGTTAGTCGAGCGCGACCCCGCGGCGACAAACGGGCTCTGCCATAAAAGAATGCCAGCAATCCAATCACCACGGTCAAATACCAGCCTCGCCCCATGAAGTACCGAGCGACAATCAATCTATCCCAGACGGTCACTATCGACGTTGACAACGGGGCTCCTGACGCATTGTCGGGCTCGACCCCCTGATTGACGGGTAGGTATTTCTTCTGGTACACATTAACCGAAGAGGCCCATTCCGCCTCTTCGTCGCCGATCTCTTTTAGCAACTCCGGTTCACCAACCGCAACCTGCAACAGTCCGCCTAAGGTTAGGAGCAGCAAAGCGGCGCCTGCTAGCGAAAGACTTCTCCATAGCCTGAAACGACACGTGAAAGCGCTGACCGCGATCAGCAGTGCGGCGGCGACTCCCCACGACAACAATGCACTACCAGGCTGCTCGCTCTTGTACCCGAAAAGAGGAGCATGCAGACCCGCCAATCGATTCGTTATCGTTAGAGCAACCCAGTGGGAAATCAGCACCAGCGCTGCACACGCCACTCCCGCAAAAAGGGCCCAATTGTGCAGGAACCACATCAAAATCCTCTCGCCCAACCTAGCGAACCAAAGGCCGATGGCGATGAACCAATCTAGCACCTTCATTTTAGCACAGGTTGCCGTGACCACTTGGCCAGAAACGGCTCTAAAAATCCCAATCCTTCCTTCGCGAGTTTAAGATCAGTTTTAGAAAACGTACCTAGCAACAATAACATGAGCAGGTAAATCAAGAAGGCTCCCAACGAGACCGGCATCAGCCAAAGGATCGATAAACCTCTAAGAAAGTATAACCCCACACCAATGGATAAGCTCGCCGCCAGCGGGCGCCAGACCACCCCAACCAACGACAGAGCGAACCCGAGTCGATTCAGTTTACCTGACCAAACCACCAGCATCAAAGTCTCGCTCGCTAGAAATGCGATACACGGCCCCAGGTAGCCAGTAAACGGGATCAACAGAAAATTGAGCCCAATTCGCAGACCAAGAGAAAATAGCGAAGTAACCAGCAAGTAACGCTGCTGATCGAGAGCGGTTAGAAGAAACGGAAAGGGACTCGAAACAAAAAAAGGCAGGAAAGCAACACCTAACACCTGCATCGCCGGTAGTGCGACTTGGTACTTATCGCCGAGAAGTAATGTAATCAGCTTGGCGGAAAAAACAAAATAAAAAGTTGCTATAGGAAAACCGGCTAAGATAAATACTTTTACGCTGCGTTCATAGGCATCCTGCAACTGAGGCTTCGCTTCTGGGCTGGCCCCCAGCCGTGAGTACATCGGGTAAAGCGGGATAGCTAGCGTCTGAGGGATAAATCGAAGAGCCATCGATATTCGATACGGCCCGCTAAACAACCCCACGGTCCGAAGATTGGTGAGCCAGGACAGAATCATCACATCAACCTGTTGCGCTAAGAGGCGCACCATGGTCGCTCCACCTACCGGGATCGAATTTGTTAGCAAATACTTCCACATGGGAAGATCAATCCGCATCTTGGGAACGGCATATCGGCGCACGACCATCCAGCGGTAGTAAAAACAGAGCAAAACATTCGGGATCAGGTGAGCAAACACGATCCCCACTAAAGCGAAACCCATCCTCAGACCGAGGAAGATAAAGCCGCAAAAGACGATCTTATGAACAAGAAAACCGAGCGCATGGAGCTCGTTATCTTCCTGTGAACGCAAGGCGGAACCGTAGCCGGCGCAGTGAAACAGCGAGAGCGTGGCCGCCCCCATCGCCAGCGTTAGCAGTTTCACTTCTAAGCTGAAATGGAGAAACGGCACGATTGCCAAGATGATGAGTTCAACTGCGATCGATAACACCCAGATAAGCGCGAGAGCCGCTCCGAGAATTTCGGCCAGTTTTTCCGGCGTCTTCGCCAGCTCGCGCATCAGGATATTGCTTAATCCGGTATCGGCTAAGAGCTGGAAAAAAACCGCAAAAGCGAGAATAAACGAATAGATGCCGAAGTCGTTTACACTCACCGAGCGAGCAATCAACACGATGGCAGCAGCCTGAAGCAATCCGCCAAGGCCAACGGCCACTCCGCCAGCCAGCACATTCTTAACAATGCGCTGGGATTGCTTCATCGGTTCCACACCCATAGGCCGCCACTTATTCGCTGCAGATTGGCGTACTCTATTCGTAGCTGGAGCCGGGCCAAAAGCATTTGATCTTTGACCTGCCACAAATTGAGCTGAGCATCTACTAGCGCGAGCTGCGTGCTGATTCCTTGATCGTGTTCAGATTGAATCAGTTCGAGATTGGTTTTTGCCGCCACGTAGGCCCGCTCAAGTTCGGCTAGATCCGCCTCCGTCGTATGAATTGATTCGAGCTGATTCAACACCGTCTCCCGCAAAGTCAAGCGCACTTCTTCCAACTCTGCCTGGGTCGCCTTGTAGTGGTCCAGAGATTGGTGTTCGGCCGAGAGTTTGTGACCGAAGTCGAAGATGGGAACTTCGACTCCTATCCCGGCATAATACTGATCAATCGGAAACGGACCAAAGGCACTTGCGCCCTCATACTGGGTTTGAAAATTCACGGAGGGAAAAAGCGCGGTCTGGGCGAGCCGGTACTGCTGTTTCGCTTCTTCAATGACTGCCTGCTGAATGGCGACAGATGGATGTTGCTCGGTAACCTGGCTGAGCAAACTATCAATCCCTGGCAACGTAGGCATCAGCGGGTCTGAAGTATCAATCTGAACGTTCGGTTTCCCCGGGCGGCCTAAGAGCTCTAGTAATAGCCGCTCGCTTGCTTCTGCTCGCTGTGCACTCGTCTGCAGCAACTGCTGGCTAGCGGCAAGTTGCTGTTTCGCGATCTCAACATATTGAGGTAGCGTGAGATTAAGCTTCAGCTCCTCTTCCAAGATCTCGAGTCGTTTCTGGTTAAGTTCTACGTTTTGTTTATCCAGCGCAACTTTCTGCAGATAGGCGACAGAATTGTAGAAACTACCTACCACATGCGCGATCACATCCTGTTCAGTCAGGCGAATTATCCACCCTTGCTTATTGAAATTGGCTTTCGCGATCGCGACCGCGGGAGGAGTGTTTAACCCCAAGATACTTCCGTTTGAATAGATTGGATAGTTCAGGGTCAGCGTACCGAGACCCACCCAACCCCAATCTAGACGGAAAGGAGACCGGGTAGACTTGGTGCCACCCTTGGTAAGAAATACGCCAGTCAAATTGGGATCATTGATTCCAAGAGCCGACCAGTACCCGGTTGGACTGCCCCTATAGACCCTGAAGTCTGCCGCGCCATTCACCTGGGGGTAGAAACTAGATTTCTCTTTCCAGATACTCTCTTTGTCGCCTTGTAACGTGAAATGTTCAGACAGCAACTGCGGATTTTGTTTCAGGGTCTCGGTGATACATTCGTGCAGGGTTAATATCTTCTCGCCAGCGGCCTCTACGGTATGCTGAACCAACAAACCAAAAACCACCAGTAACGGCACGCGTAGCTTCATTTATTCCACGGACCGGAATGGTTCACGAGTAGCCGATCGTTGTCGTGCAACTCAAGTTGACCGACCGTTACAACATGTTCTCCTTCCTGCACGCCGTCGAGCAGTTCTGTCATCCCGTCCGCCATAAGACCCCGCCTGACGGTTCGAGTGTGGGCGCGGTTATCATCGCCGGCGACAAACACCGTCGCGCGGTCCCCCACAGGATCGATTACCGAAGTGCTCGGCACCGCTAGCGCCATGTGATTGTTCTCGATTCGCGCATAGCCTGTGATTCCCGGTATCAAACGTCCATCCGGATTTGCAATACTGAGGTAAACTCCGAAGCATCGGGTGAGGTCATTGACGCTGCCATCTGCTTTCACCACTTTGCCTTTAAAGATAACGCCGGGAAACCCGTCCGTGCTCACTTCGCCTTCCATTCCCATGCGAATAGACCCCATCTTTTCCTCCGTGACCTGTGCATCCATATAAATCGGGTCGATGATCCCCAGTTTGAAAGCGGGGTTGCCTACCGAAGTGATTTCGTCGGGATTAATCGTTCGCGCCAAGACGATCGCCGGAGCCGGACTGACCATCTTCGTATTGTTGAGATTAAACTCGGCCAGAACCACTGCTTCTTGTGCCGCCGCATCGGCCGTCCGGGCTTGCTCCACTTCGACCGCGGAAGCAAAACTCTTAGCTTGCAGCGCCAACATTCGTTGGAGTTGCGCCGAGGTGTGATCGCGTTCGATTCGAGCGTGATCAAGCGCTGACCGGAAAAGCGTGTCGTCCAATTGGACTAGCAAATCCCCCCGTTTCACTACATTGCCGACTTCTACCGGCACTTTGAGGACTTTTGCTACCACCCGGTCAGTCAGAAACGCATCTCGGCTCTCCAGCATCGTTCCGCTGGCGCCTATGACTTCATGCAACGTAGTAACCTTCGCCTCAACCGTTTGCACTGGTATTGCCAAACCAACCGGTCGCGCCTTAGTCGCGTCAGTAAAGACGAGATATTTTACCGTTATCCCAAGGGCCAACCCAGCGAGTCCGGTGAGACCTATGCCCAGCATGATGTCGAACCATCTTCGGATTATGAATTTCCGTGCCTCGTGTGAATCAATCATGAAAAATGAGAAACCTAGTGTTCCTCGCAGAACGGCCCAAACGGGTACTATATATCGGTTTTGGCGGCAACCTACTTTGTGAGTGCATCGTGTGCGTAACGGGCCGCACCCGGAAAATGCAAAATATCTTGTTGATAGATTTCCATGTACTGCATCTGGTAGGCTAAGCCGGCATCGATCGCTCGGCGCAAAACAGTCTCGGGATCGCCCGGCTGCTTACCGTTGTTCCGATAAGTCTGATCTCCGTAAGAGAACCACAGCATTTGTCCGGCAATGTCAGGATGAAATTCCCAGAGCAGTTCGAACTTTCCTAAGTTAGGCGAACCTGGCAGAGGTATAACCGCAGACAAGCCGTTCTTCTGAATGATGAAGCGACCGGGATAGCGCGAGCGGCCATATTTCGTCGCGGCGCGACAAACGTAATACGGATCCGGGTCCAGCCTCCCATTTTCTCCTACCGCCAACGACAGGCATTGCCGCGGAAAGCTTTGTCCCGTGACTTCGATATCGTCCTTGACCACGTCGATCAGTCTGTCCGACGTGTATCCGACTGAGTGCCATTGGGCCATATCCGGACGCCGATGCGGAACATTCCAATCTCCGCCGCGCGAGCTTGCTCCCGTAACGGCGACAACTCGAACCGCAGGATTTCCAGATAAGTGTTCTCCTGCGGCCTTGATCATGGCCCGCTTAGCAGCCAGAAACATGCGATCCCAATACACGACCAATTGGCCGGTTTTCTCCCGGTGATACTGGTTCGGGTCCTCGAAGCTGAAGGTCTGCACCCCTTTGGCATACATCCATTTAGGAGCTGCGGGACCCTCCGTTAGGATCCGAACCAACACCATTTTGCCTGCCTTTGCCGCTCTCGAAATCTCAGAATCCAGAAAGCCCCAATCGAAGACCCCTGGTGATTTTTCAAGATAGTTCCAGGGTTGGCGAATACTGATGCCGTCAACATCCGGGTTAGCTAGCACCTGGGCATCTGCTGGTTCTGAGCCTGGACCCAGGCTGAAAACTCCGCGGGGAATCATCTTTAAATTCTCGGCAGAGACTTCACCTGGCCGGACTAGTGGTGACAGAAGCACAACCAGAATCAATCTAGCGTCTGGAAGTGATGGAAAGCGTCCTAAGATCCCTTTTAGAAAGGGATAGACAGACAATAACTTCCTATTAACCATACTACGATCGGTGGCTGCTGCCGCGAACGGAAAAGATTTCATCCCGACAGCTTACTCGATGTAGCCGAGCGCCTTTAATCGCGCCTCGATTTGGGCCGCGTCTTCGGGGGTATAAGAGGTGTTGTTTACTGATTCACTCGCCTCTGGCGACGATTTCTCATGTTGGACTGGGTGCTGTTTCGTGAACTCTGGCTCGAAGGCTTCCTCTAACACTCGGCCGTCCATATCATCAGGGATCCTCTGTCCCATCAGGTGAAGTAATGTCGGCGCAACGTCCACCAGACGCGCTCCCTCAATTCGTGCGCCTTTCTTAAAGGCCTGACCTTTCATCACAAGGACGCCCAACTTGCGGTGGGTACCTCCCCACTCCGGTTCGCGGACCGGTCCACGAGGCAGGATTTGCAAATGGGGCTGATCGTTCTCCTCAGGAAAGCTAGGCTTGATTGAAAAGGCGTTTTCGCTCCACCAATCGAGAATCAAGTCGGGCGCTTCCTTGGCGAATGGTCCATGAAATAACTCATCGCGGCGATAGACTCGGGGTACGACAGGTTGCCCGGTGCGTGGATCTTTGATTTCGCTCAGCTTTTCAATAATAAGCGCCAAAAGCGGTTCGTATTCTTCCTCCGAGACAATCCCAGCCGGCTTTTCGTTCTTCAAATTGATCCAGATACTGGGTGGCGAGGCCAGGATCTCGCTACAGTACGCTTTGGTACCGGCCCAATCGATATTCGCAAACGAAGTATAGGCGCCTTCAAAACGCTCCCGAACACCAGGAAGTAATCCGGCCAGAAATTTTTTCTGATCGGGTCCGAGAGTTCCATAGAGAACTTTATAGGCTCCGCGAACGACTAGCTCCTTTGCTTTCGTTAATGGAGACTTTCGTTGTTCTCGATAACGCAATAGTCCCAATTGGGACAAGAACCGGTTCAAATAGAGAACTCGATCAGAAACTGGACCTCCCCCATGGTCAGAGACGATGATCAGCGTGGTTTCCGGGGGCAATTTTTCTACCAGCGTCCCAACCGCTGCGTCCAGCCGTTGATAGACCCGCAGAACCGCATCTCCGAATTTCTCCGCGGCGGCCGGATCGTACATAAAATGATTGGGATCCAGATATTGCCAGAAGTGATGCTGAACCGTGTCGATTGACATGAATGTAAACATCATCAGATCGGCCGGATGCTTTTCTATCAGATAAAGGGCTAACTTCGTCCATTGCTCGTCGACCTTTCCCATGTCGGCCAATACCTGCATCCGCCGCTTGTCGGTCGACATAAAACCGAGGTGCGTGATGTCGAAACGAAGCTTGCCCACAATATTCTCGACCTCCTCTCGGAGGGTCGGCGGATGGATAAAGGCGCTTTTCTCGGAGGGAGCGTCAAATCCCGAGATTTGAAACCCATTCAGCGGCTCTGGCGGGTACGTAAATGGAACATTGACCGAACCGACGCTGAGTCCGGCATCAGAGAGCAACCCGAAGAATGTCCGAGAACGGCGTGAGCCGCCGTTAGCATAGCGCATGGCATAACTGCCCGGCTGCGGCTCCAGAAAATAGAATATGCCGTGTTTGCCAGGATTTTTCCCGGTCATGAATGAGGTCCAGGCCGGCGGTGTCAGCGGCGGAATCGCGGATTCCAGCTCTCCCCGCACCCCACTCCCTATTAGACGTGCGAGGTGGGGTAACTTACCCTCCTCTGCCCAGCGCCCCATCAGATCCCAGGTGGCTGAATCTAACCCAATTATTACAGTCTTTGGACTTCGCATCTTTACCCTAGTCAGCTTTTGCCGCACCGCCCGCTAAAGGCACAAGAAGGCCCGACACTTCCTTGACGGATCCTTTGTTCCGGCAATCCGGCATGGCAAATCGCTCCGGAGAGTGTCCCGCCCCGAGAGTCCCAAGCCGTCGATTTCTTTTTGACCGAGTACTGCATTATGATGTCGGGCTGGATTGCCGTAAAGACGAAACGCTCGCCCGTACTTCGAGTCGCGCAGATCCCATACAAAAATGAGTTTTGATTCGCAAGCTTCTCTTTACGCGGGCAACAAAAAAGTTTAGGGCGCTCCGCGGTAGCTGAATCCTTTGACGTTGATTATCGAATGCCCTCTAGCCGGCGGAGAACCGTCAAAAATGCCCCCTCTGCGTAAACCCAGCATTTTAGTCGTGTATCCATCTCCAAGCGATAATTGCAACGATCAAAAGAGATTGCTGATCGAACGCGGCGCGGGGAGACGGCACCCTCCCAGCTTTTTACGTTTCACGTCTCACTTCTCGCCAGCTGAATCGCTGGCAGCTCTCGTCGCCAGAGTCGGAATCAACGTCTGCGCCAACGCATAATCCTCGGGAACACCAATATCGATGAACGCTTGAACGGCTCTAAACGCAATTGGTTGCAATAACGCCACTAGTTTTGTTAGAAAATCACGCTCAAAAGAAAATTTCTGAGGAACCGGATATTTTACGAAAATATCCCGGCGCAAACAGTAGATCCCAGCATTGATGTAGCCAGCGGACGAACCTCGTTTCTCATCGAAACCAATAATTCTGTTCGTCTTTTCGTCCATTACGATGGCGCCGTACCGAGCGACATCGTTCAAATGCGCGACGGCGATGCCGAGATCGGCTCCAGCAGATTCTAATTCGGCCAGGAGCTGCGGCGCATTCACTTCGGTGTAAGTATCACCATTCAGAACAACGACTCGCTCTTGTCCTGCCCGCTCCAACGCAAGTCTGATGGCACCTCCCGTTCCTAGCGGTTCGCTTTCGTTGGAGTATGCGATCTCCATTCCGCTAAAGACCGTCCCGAAATAATCTTGGATAACTTCGGCCTTGTACCCAACCGAGAGAATAACTCGATCGATTTTCTGCTGGCTCAACCGTGTCAATAACCACCACAGAAAAGGCCGCCCGGCAACCTCGGCCATCGGCTTCGGCACATCCGCAACCACCGGTCGCAATCTCTTCCCTTCTCCTCCAGCAAGAACGATCGCTTCGATCATCGGATGAAAAATTGGCCTCTCAAGTTCGGTAGGGATGAGCTCCTGCTCACCGGATTTAGTCACGCGCCCGTTCTAAGCGACTCTCCAGGAGTGCGCGCCATGCTCGACAAACATGCAGGTAGAAACCGACCCGGAAAATTGCGATAAACGTTTAATCACGTAGGGCCTCTTGATCGGATCGACTATGAACATCATAAAGCCGCCCCCACCCGCCCCTGAAACTTTTCCGGCACGGGCCCCCTGCTGAATCGCCGCTTCGTAGATCTCATTTATTTTCTCATTGCTGATCAGCTGAGCCATTTTCTTCTTCGCCTCCCACGACCTGCGCATCGCGACGGCCAGCGCCTCAAAGTCCCCTTTAAGGACAGCCTCTTTCATATGTACAGCCTCCGCCTTCAGATCATGCATTGCCTGCAAGGATGCTTGGTTCCCAGTTTCAACGTTGCGTACCTGCTCCTTGATAATATTGGCGGATTCTCTAGACACGCCGGTAAAGAAAAGTACGAGCGATGACTCTAGCTCGGCTCGATGCTCTGGCTTGATGCGTAATGGATTGACGATGACCCTATCTTCATAGAACTCCATGAAATTCAGGCCACCGAACGCTGCCGCGTATTGATCCTGTTTTCCCCCAGCCAAACCCAAATCAACCCGTTCGATCTCATAAGCTAGACGCGCGACATCATATTCTCCTAGGGGCAAGGTGAGGTACTCGCGGAAGGCCTGGAGCAATGCGACGACCATGGTGGACGATGAGCCTAAGCCTGAACCCGGTGGTGCTTCGGAATGAGTTGCGATCGAGATCGATAAAGGCTCTTTCGGGGCGAACTCCTTGATTATCCGATTGAACACCCCGGCGTGCAGCTCTAGGCCTTTCACCGCCGGAAGCAATTCGGTCGCCGGCCCGTTCCACGACAATTCCCGGTCAGCAGCGACCAATTCTACCAAGCCGTCATTGCGCGGAGTGATGGTAACGTTGGCATACTTCGCAATCGTTACGTTTAAGACGAATCCACCGAATTCGTTCGAAAATGGTGAAACGTCTGTACCTCCGCCCGCGAGGCCTAAGCGTAGTGGCGCTCGCGCTCTAACCTTTTTTGAGGATTCTTTTGAGTGCATCTATTTAGCTTCTCTTTTTACCTCTCTCATTCTGCGCGGAAGGAAGCCCCACGATACCCAGCCATCTTATTCCCGCTTACGGCCAACTCTGTTCATGATACTCTCGTAGACTGCGGCGACTTTCTTCCCGATCACCCGCCAGTCAAAGTTGTTGATAGCATTCTCTCGAGCACTTGAGCCTAACCTTTTTGCCAGTTCCGGATCGTGCAAGAAAGTCAAAATCGCCTCACCCATCGCCTGCCAGTTGTGATCTGGCACAATCAATGCATCCTGCATATGGGTGAGCCCCTTCGCGCCGCCCGCGAAACAAACAATCGGTTTGCCCGAAATCATATAGTTCAAAAGCTTAATCGGGTGGCCCGGACATTCCGGACGAGGAGCAACTGTCACGGTTGCCATAGCCAGGTAATCAGGAAGTTCAGCTAACGTATGCGGCCCTACAAAGCGGACGTTATTCGCAATTCCCAATTCTTGGGCGAGCGCTTTGTGATTTGCTATATCTGGCTCATCTTCTATCGGATTCACAATCATCAAGATCGCGGACGGCACCTGCTTTAACACCACGGAGAAGGCTCTCAGCAAATAATCAATTCGCTGAAAGTGATTGGTGATACCAGTGTACATGACGACCGGAAGCGAGCCCAGATCATACTTTTTACGAAACCGGTCCGCATCAGGATGATCAAACATCCCGGGGTCGGTGCCAGAGGTGATCATCGACAATTTTCTCTGCGGAACTCCCCTTTTAGCCAGAAAATCGTAAAGCTCCTGCGTGACCGCAATCGTGTGGTCTGGAAAAATCGGAACAAACCAATCTAAAATCCCGCCGAGCCATTTTGCCAGGAACGCTGGCCTGATGAAGCGATAACTAGCTAATTCATCCGTCATCAAACACACGGCTTGGTAGATCATTGGCGTTCTCGTCGCGAACTTTCCAAACAACCCGATCAGAGCACCCTCGTAATTGTGAGCATGGATGATGTCGATCTTCTCCCGCCAGACTGTTTTACAGACTTCACCTAACATCAAAAAATCGAAGTACAATTTCTCGCCGGATGGTCCCGCAGCCGGGGGACGATATCGGCGATTTGTAGCCACCCGGTGAAATTGAGCTTTGCCGACTGATAGGTCCTCACCATGAGGATAGGTAACGATATGAACATCGATCCCCATCTCGGATAGCGCCGCGGTAAGCTCACGAATCGCACCTGGTGAGCCGTAATTTACGGGAAATGGACAGGCCGCTACAACCGCTACTTTGTAAGATCTCATGAGTCGAATTCTCTAAGAATGTCCGAGGAAAAAGTCTCGCTTAAGGAAATCCCTCTTATATGTCAACAAATCTTGTGTAAAACATAAACCAAAATCGAGTGCCCGAGCAAAGTGCCGTGCATGACGTTCGAGCGCATTGAACTGCGAACTCGATCGGAAAAACGGTTGAAGAGTTTAGGAATTTAAAAGGCGACGCCGGGCCAGCGCGAGCCGATAAGAAGGGCGCAGGTGCCATACGCGTGATTAAGGATGCCACCTCCCCGAGAGCAGTTGAATTCTAAGAACGTTTAGACTTTTCTGCCGGCCGCAGCTCGCGCCCCACCGCAGGAAGCTAGCAACGACCCGGCATCCGCAATATCCGCGTTATAGACTTACTCACCCGACGCCGAATGCGATGATCTGGCACTCGACGA
>Ga0213878_10000280_pt1 | contig 19925 bp, 15 predicted proteins | sample VelepicoBEBS_R02_FD_161053 | JGI IMG/M metagenome (GOLD analysis project Ga0213878, IMG submission 161053) | Vellozia epidendroides bulk soil microbial communities from rupestrian grasslands, the National Park of Serra do Cipo, Brazil - BS_R02 | ecosystem: Environmental > Terrestrial > Soil >... | reverse complement strand
GGTAACGACCGCCTCTATCCAGAGATTCCGAAAAGCGGTGCCGCGAGTCGATCTCCTCGCGGCACCCACCCCGGAATCGAAGCGCAGTGTTCTTATTGTAACACTTCCAGATAATGACGGTCGAATGCGGCCAGGAGGCCTTCGCCGTTCGCGTAGGGCCCCGGGGTGTACGCGCGCGATGACGTCCCGAGTTGCGAGAGCTCGTTGATCCGCCAGTCTTGGCGGTTGGTGAGATCCCAGAAGCCGACCGCGTCGCGTGGATCGAATCCGGGCTCGGCGACAGCCGACGCATCGAACAGCCATACGCAACGCACCTTCGTGCGATCCGGGGCGAGCGGGATGACGTAGTGCGCCATGACGTAGTCCGGGTGCAGGCTCAAGAGCAGCGAAGGGAAAATCGTGTAGTAGTAGACCCGGCTCAGATCGGCGCCGTGGAGACGGCCGAGCGGCGATCGCGTGGTGGCGCCGGTGCTCGTCAGGCTCGTGCCGTCGCGGCGGAGCTCGGAGTAGCCGCCGAGGAACGCGCCTTCCGAAAGATCGTTGCGGCCGCTGTCCGAGGGTGACAGCTCGTCGAGCTGCGGGTGCAGCAGCGGGCAGTGATAGCATTCGGAGTAATTTTGGAAGACGAGCTTCCAGTTGCAGGCGATCTCGTAGTCGATCGCGCGCGCCGTGCGCAGATCGGCGATCTCCCAGCGGCTGAAGCGGCCGATCAGCGGAGAGAACACCTGCGCGAACGGCTCGGGTTCGTCGGCGAGGTTCACGAAAACGAAGCCCTCGAACGTCGCGATCGCCGCTTCGTGCAGCGGGTAGTCGGCGCGCTCGAAGCCGGGGAGCTCGTTCATCGTGCGCGCGGCGAGCAGCGTGCCGTCGAGCGCGTACGTCCAGGCGTGGTACGGGCATTGGATCGAGCCGCTGAAGCGGCCGGCCGGCTCGGTGCAGATGCGCGTGCCGCGGTGGCGGCAGACGTTGTAGAAGGCGCGCACGCGCTCGTCCTTCCCGCGCACGACGATCAGGCTCTCACCGGCGACCTCCGCCACGACGTAATCGCCGGGACGTTGGAGCTCCTCCAGGCGGCCGGCGCAAATCCATTCGCGCGCGAAAATACGCTCTCGCTCCCGCCCGAAGATCTCGGGTGAATGGTAGTACCGGCCTTCCAGCGTGTGCGCTCCCGGCTCGACGCGCGCCTTTACGAACGGCTCCATCCCGCGGCGTTCGCCGCGAGCGCGCGAAGGTCCGCGCCGTTGCCCGCGGTAGTGTAGCGCATGTCGGAAGCGTACATCGTCGCGGCGGCGCGCACCGCGGCCGGGCGCAAAGGCGGGCGGCTCGCCGGATGGCATCCGGCGGACCTCGCCGCGCACGTCATCGACGCGGTCGTCGAACGCGCCGGCGCCGATCCGGCGGCGATCGACGACGTGATCTTGGGCTGCGTCGTGCAGATCGCGCAGCAAGCGATGAACGTCGCGCGCAACGCGGTACTGGCGTCCAAGCTGCCCGAGCACGTCCCGGGGACGACGATCGACCGGCAATGCGGGTCGTCGCAGCAGGCGCTGCACTTCGCGGCACAAGCCGTGATGTCGGGCGCGATGGACGTCGTCGTCGCCGGCGGCGTCGAGAGCATGACCAACGTTCCGATCACGCTCTCGACCAAGCTCCCCGCCGACAACGGCTACGGCTTCTACAAGAGCCCGCACATGGAAGCGCGCTATCCCGGCGTGCACTTCAGCCAGTTCACCGGCGCCGAGATGATGGCGCGGAGCTACGGCCTTTCCCGCGACGAGCTCGACGAGTACAGCTACGAGAGCCATCGCCGCGCCGCGGCCGCGACCGAGGCCGGCTGGTTTCGCGACGAGATCGTCCCGGTCGAGATCGTTCGCGAAGACGGCTCGCGTGACGTGCACGCGGTCGACGAAGGGATTCGCTTCGACGCGAGCCTGGAGGCGATCAAGTCGGTGAAGCTGCTGCACCCCGAAGGCCGCATCACCGCCGCGAGCTCGAGCCAGATCGCGGACGGCGCGTCCGCCTGCGTCGTCGTCAGCGAGCGCGGCCTGAAGTCGCTCGGCGTAGCGCCGCTCGCGCGCATCCACCACATGAGCGTGATGGGGCACGATCCCGTGGTGATGCTCGAAGCGCCGATCCCGGCGACGCGGCGCGCGCTCGAAAAGACGGGGCTCACCGTGGACGACATCGACCTCTTCGAGGTGAACGAAGCGTTCGCGCCGGTCCCGCTCGCGTGGCTGCGCGCGACCGGCGCCGACCCGGCGAAGCTCAACGTGCACGGCGGGGCGATCGCGCTGGGTCATCCGCTCGGCGCGTCGGGGACGAAGTTGATGACGACGATGCTGCACGCGCTCGAGCGCCGCGGCGGCCGCTACGGCCTGCAGACGATGTGCGAAGGCGGCGGGCTCGCGAACGTTACCATCGTCGAGCGCCTGCCGCGCTGATTGCCCCGCCCGTTCGGCGGGTAAGCAAGCCGTACATCACCGTAACCGAAAGGCACTCATCGAATGGTAGAACGCGACTCCACTGCGAGCAGCAACAACGCACCGATCCTGATCGCGGTCATCGTCGTGGTACTCATCGCGATCGCGCTCTTCGTGTGGCAGCCATGGAACAACCGCTCGACGACGCAGTCGACGACGAACGGTCAGACCACGACGACGACCACGGGCGGCGGGACCACCGGCGGGACGTCGGGCGGCTCGACGAGCGGCGGCTCCACCAAGCCGTAGCTCGCTAGAGCACATCGCGCTTCGCGTGCGCTCCGGCGCGCGCGAAGCGCTCGGGTGAGAGCGCCGAGACGTCGAGCGACGTCGCGCCGCCGTCGAGGATGATCTCCGCGACGAGCTGTCCGAACGCGGGCGCGTGCATCACGCCGTGCCCCGATGCGCCGTTCGCCAGCGCGAGGTTCGGAACGCCGGGCGCGATGCCGACGATCGCGTGACCGTCCGGCGACATCTCGTACAAGCCGGCCCAGCACGCGGCGCGGTCGATCTCGACGTTCGCCAAGCACGGCACCCGCGCGCACGCGGCGCGCGCGACGCGCTCGACCCACGCCGGTTCGACGCTCACGTCGAACGGATCGGTGCCGCCGTCGCTCGGCAGCAGCAACAGCACGCGCCCGTCGCGCACGCGCAGGTGAAACCCGTCGCCGGCGAAGATCGTCATCGGCATCCGCGGCGGCAGCGCCGCCGTCGGCGCCGTCACCGCGACTTGCCGCCGTAGCGGCGTCACCGGCAGATCGAAGCCGGCGACCCGCGCGACCGAACCGGCCCACGCGCCCGCGGCGTTCACGACCCACCCGGCCGCGATCTCGTCGCGTGACGTGCACACCGCGGTGATCCGCCCGTCGCGCGCGCGGCGAAATCCGGCGACGGGTGAATCCCACACGAACCGCACGCCGCGCCGTTCCGCCGCGCGGCGGTAGCCCTCGAGGATCTGCAGCGGGCGGATGAAGCCGTCGCTCGCGCCGTACGTTCCTCCGACGATGCCCTCGGGCCGCAGCGCGGGATTGCACGCGAGGACCTCTTCCGCGCTCAACTCGACCGCGTCGCCGGCGCCGTTCGCGCGCTGCACGGCGAGGGCGTCGCGCAGCGCGGCGAGCTCGTCGTCACGCTGCGCGACCCACAGATACCCGGCGGGCACGAACCCGCAGTCGCCGCCCGTCTCCTCGGCGAAACGGCGCAGCTTCTCGCGCGCGAGCAGCGACAAGCGCACGTCGACCGCGCTCGCGAACTGGACGCGAAAGCCGCCCGTCGCGCGGCCCGTGCTCCCTTCACCCGGCCGCGCCGCGCGGTCGAGCACGACGACGTCGCGCTCGCCGCGCGCGGCGAGATGATGCGCGACCGAAGCGCCGATCACGCCGCCGCCGACGATCACGACCGCCGCTCCGTGCTCCACGCCGCGCGCTTCGCCGGTCCGGAACGCCGCCCCGCCGCGCGCGAGGGGCCGCGTGCGCGCGGGCCCGAACTGGTCTCCGCATGCTGCGGGTCCGGCTCTTCGGGCGCCCCCGCGTGGCGCTCGGCGACGTTCCGATCTCCGTCGCGGCGCGGCCGAAAGTCGTCCCGCTGCTGGCGTATCTGCTGCTGAACCGGCACGCGCCGGTCGCGCGCCGGACGATCGCGAGCGCGCTCTGGCCCGACGACGCCGACGAGGACGCGCGCGCGAACCTGCGGCGTCATTTGAACTACCTGCAGCGCTATCTGCCGCCCTCGCCGCCGGACCGGCCGTGGCTGCTCGCGACCGCGGCGGACCTTCGCTGGAACCCGGACGCGCAGACCGAGCTCGACGTCGCCGAGTTCGAGCGCCTCGCCGCGCAGCCGCACCGCCTCGCCGAGGCGATCGCGCTGTACGACGGCGATCTGCTCGCGGAGAGCGAGGAGGAATGGCTCGCGCCCGAGCGCGAGCGGTTGCGCGGACTGTTCGTGCGCGCGCTCGGCGCCCGCCTCGCCGGTTTGCGCGCGGCGCGCGAGCACGGCGCAGCGATCGCCGTCGCACAGCGCCTGCTGCAAGCCGACCCGTGGCGCGAGGACGCGCTCCGCGCGCTGATGGCGCTGCGCTACGAGACCGGCGACGCCGCCGGCGCGCTCGCCGAGTACGAGCGCTTTGCGCGCGTGCTGCACGACGAGCTCGGCGCGCAGCCGATGGCCGAGACGCATGCGCTGTACGAGTCGATCCGCCGCGACGACGTCGCGCTGCCGCGCCGCGGCGGCTCGGCGCTCGCTGCGGCGCGCGGCGGAACGCCGCACGCGCTTCCGTTCACCGGCCGCGACGACGAGCTGGCGATGCTGCTCGAGTACGCGCGCGCCGCGGCCGCCGGGAGCGGGATGCTCGTGCTCGTCGGCGGCGAGGCGGGGATCGGAAAGACGCGCCTCGTCCGCGAGCTCGCCGCGGCGTGCGAGGCGCGGGGCGCGAACGTCTACACCGCAGCCGCGGCGTATCCGGAGGCGCTGCCGTACCAGCCGTTCGCGGATCTGCTGCGCGAAGCGGCGCCGCTGCTCGTGAGCGTCCGCGTCGATCCGCTGTGGCTCACGGCGGTGAGCGCGCTCGCGCCCTCGGTCGCGGACTACGCCGGCGAGCTGCCGCCGCTCCCGCCGGTCGACACCGCGCGCGAGCGCGTCCGCCTCTTCGAGGCGTGCGCCGACGTCTTCGAGGCGATCGCGACGCGGCGGCCGCTGGTGCTGATCGCCGAGGATCTGCACTGGGCCGGCGCGGCGACGCTCGCGATGCTCGAGCATCTCGCGCGGCGCGCGAGCGCGTCAGGGATCCTGGTCGTCGCGACGTACCGCGAGGACGAGCTGGACCTCGCGCACCCGCTCCGCGCGATCCGCCGCCGGCTCGAGCACGACGGGATCGCCGCGCATCTCGCGCTCGCGCGGCTGACGCGCGAGGCGGTCGAGGCGCTGGTGCGCGCGCTCGGCGACGCCGCCGACTCCGGCGCGCTCGCGCGGCTGCTGCACGAGCGCAGCGAAGGCAACCCGTTCTTCCTCGGCGAGATCGTGCGCGATCTCAACGAGCGCGGCCGCCTGCGGATCGCCGAACACCGCTGGATCGCCGACGGAACGCTAGAGGACGCGCTGCCCGACGCGGTGCGCGCGGTGCTCGCCTCGCGGATCGCGCGGCTCGACGACGATGCGAAGACGCTCGCCGAGGTCGCCGCCGTCGTCGGCCGCGGCTTCGACGCGGAGCTGCTGCGCGAGACGACGGGCTGGCTCGAAGCGGCGGTGCTCGACGCGCTCGGCACGCTGATCGACCGCCGCATCGTCGGCGAGCGCGGTTACGGGAGCGGCGGCGAGTACGCGTTCACGCACAGCCTGATCCGCACGGTGGTCTACGACGCGATCGCGCCGGCCCCGCGCGCGCGGCGGCACCGCCGCGTCGCGCACGTGATGGCGCAGCTGTACGCCGAGCAGCACGACGACGTCGCGGCCGCGCTCGCGCTGCACTGGGAGCGCGGGGACGAGCCGGCGCTGGCGGCGGCGGAGTACGTTCGCGCCGCGCGCCGCGCGCTGAGCGTCTACGCCAACGACGAAGCGGGCGCGCATGCCGAGCGTGCGCTGGCGCTCGGGACGGAGCGCCGGCTGCGCTTCGAGGCGCTGCTGCTGCGCGAGCGGCTCGCCGCCGCGCGCGGCGAGCGCGACGCGCAAACGCGCGACCTCGCGGAGCTGACGCGCGCCGCACACGAGATCGACGACGACGAGCTGATCTGCGAGGTGCTCGAGAGGCGGATCGAGCTCGCGAACGTCACCGGCGAGCGCCGCGCCGAGCGGGTCCTCATCGCGGCGCTCGAACGCCGCGTCCGCCGCTCCGGCGCCGTGCGCTGGAACGTGCGCGCGCTCCAGGCGCGAGCGCGCTACCAGCGCTCGATGAATGCCTTCGACGCGGCGCGCGCGACGTTCGCCGAGCTGATCGCGCTGAGCGGGCACATCGGTGACCGCGGCGCGCTCGCCGCCGCCCGGCTCGCGATCGCCGACACGTACGTCTTCGAGGGCCGGCTCGACGAAGCGCGAGCCGCGCTCGCCGAGCTGCGCGCCGACGTCGAGGCGAGTGGAAACCAGAGCGCGCTGGTGCGCACGCTGATGGCGTTCGCGCGCACCGCGCTGATCCAGCAGGACTACGCCGCGATGTCGCGCTTCGCCGAGGAGGCCCACGCGCTGAGCCGCGCGATCGGGGACCGCGAAGGTGAGGCGCTCGCCCTTCACACGCTGGCGAACGGGCTCGTCTACACCTTCCGGGTCGGCGACGCCGCGTCGTACTATGCGCGCGCGCTCGAGCTCTACGAGCGGATCGGCCACCGCGTCGGGCTCGCGAGCATCGCGGTCGACACGGGTCTCTTCCACACCGAGCTCGGCCTGCTCGACCGCGCGCTCGAGCTGTACGCTCGCGCTCGCGAGATCGCGAACGAGATCGGGTTTCGCTGGGTGATTTGCGTCGAGGCGGTCGACCGCAGCTACTGCCTGCGCCTGCAAGGCGCGTTCGAGGACGCGAAGAACGCGGCGCGCGAAGCGCTCGCCGTCGCGCGCGAGCTGCGCTCGCAGCCGCTCGAGTCGGCCGCGCTCGGCACGCTCGGCGCGGCGGAGTCGGCGCTCGGCGCGCACGACGACGCGATCGCGCATCTCGAGCAGGCCGTCGCGTTGCGGCGTCCGGCCGGCGAGACGCCGCGGCTCGGCGAGAACTTGTGCGCGCTGGCGCTCGCGCACGCGCGCGCCGGCGACGCGGAGCGCGCGCGCGAAGCCGCGCGCGAGCTGCTCGACCTCTACGAGTCGAACCCCAAGCTCGCACCGCAGCCGACGGAATGGCTCTGGGCCGCAGCGCAAGCCGAATCGCTGCGCGGCGGAAACGACGCGGCGAACGCGCTGCTGCGCCGCGCCGACTCGGTGATGCAGGCGCGCGCGGCGGCGATCGAGGATCCCGCCGCGCGCGCGGCATATCTCGCGCTCCCGTTCAACCGCGCGGTCGCGGAAGCGCTCTCGGTCGGAACCTGACCGCTAGGGCCGCGCCTCGAAGACGAGGTTGAACGGCGTCTCGGTCGCGCGCCGGAACCGCGTGAAGCCGGCCTCCTCGAAGACCGCGCGCAGCCGCGCCTCGCCCGCCTGGGCGCCGAGCCCGAGCCCGACCTCCTGCGAACGCGACGCCGGCGTGCACAGCATCGTCGAGGCGGCGAAGAACACGCGGCCGACCGGGTTGAGGTTTCCCTCGAGCGTGTCGTTCGCGAACGGCTCGACCATCATCAGCGTTCCGTCCGGCGCGAGCGCCTCGCGGATGTGCGCGGCCGCGCCGACCGGATCACCCATGTCGTGGATGCAGTCGAAGCAGGTGATGAAGTCGTAGCCGCGCCCGGGGAACGCCTTCGACGCGGCGACCTCGAACTTCACCCGGTCGGCGACGCCTTCGCGCTCGGCGGCGGCGCGCGCCGCCGTGATCGAGCCGCGGTGATAGTCGAACCCGGTGAACGAGGACTTCGGATATTCTTTCGCCATCAGGATCGTCGAGGTGCCGAGGCCGCAGCCGACGTCGGCGACCTTCGCTCCGGCGCGCAGCTTCGCTTCGACGCCGTCGAGCGCCGGGATCCAGCTCGGGATGATGTTCGCGTTGTAGCCGGGCCGGAAGAAGCGTTCCGTCGCGCCGAACAGCCGCTCGTCGTGCTCGTGCCAGCCGAAGCCGTTGCCGGTCTTGAACGCGTCGGCGATCGCCGGCTCGTCGGCGAACATCGTCTGCGCGATCTGGTAGAGGCCGCACAGCAGCACCGGGCTCGACTCGTCGGCGAGGACCGGCTGGTGCTCGGGCGGCAGCGTGAACCGGCGCGTCGCCGAGTCGTAGCTGAGATACTCGCTGGCGGCTTGGTTCGCAAGCCATTCTCGCACGTAGCGCTCGTCGGTCCCGGTCGCCTCGGCCAGTTCGGCGGAGGTCATCGGGCCGTGCTGCGCGAGCGCGCGGTACAGGCCCAGGCGGTCGCCGATCAGGACCAGCGCGCCGCTCAGGGTCGCGCCGACGTCGCCGATCATCTTGCCGACGAACGCGTGCAGCTTCGCCTCGTCGAAGGCGGCCGGTGCGGTCGCGGTGGTCATGAGCGTTCCTCCCGCAGGCTCGAGCGGAGCGCCTCGAGCAGCTCTGGCGCGTCATGGTGGCCGTGGCTGCTGATCGCGTGCTCGCGCGCTGCGGCGAGCACCTCTTCCTCGGTCCCGGAGATCTTCAGCGAGCAGTTCTTCTCGCTCGGAAACTCGCGGCAGTCGACGTATTTACGGACGGAGACGGGCATGACGGTTCTCCTGGTCGGTGGTGGGTGGCCCCGTGCCCACGACGATACCGGCCCGCCGTCTCAAAAGCGTCTCAAATGCGGTCCGAAAAAGGAAGTTCAAACCCAGCGGAAGGTTCGGGCGCTGATCGCGGCTCCGGCGACCGCCCAGAGCGCGAGCGCGACGAGCCAGACGCCGTAGCCGGCGAGCGGGGCGCCGTAGACCGAGACGTCGCGGAACGTCTCGATGAACTGCGTCGAGGGCAGCAGGCGCAGCGTCGCGCTCACCGCGTGCGGGAAGCGGTCGATCGGGATGTAGGCGTCCGAGAGGAACGCCAGCGGGACGGTGAGGATCGAGGCGACGTTGTTCGCGCTCTCGGTGGTGCGCGCGAGCGCGCCGATGATCGTGCCGAGCGAGCCGAAGGTCGCCGTGCCGAGCAGCAGCACCGCGAGGATCTCGAGCGGGTTGCCGACGATCCGCACGTGGAACAGCAGCGCGCCGACGCTCACCAGGATCACGGCCTGCGCTGCGAGCAGCAGCATACGGTAGACGATCAGCGAGGCGAAGAACACCCACGGCGGCATCGGCGTGACGTAGACACGGCGCAGCAGGTGCTTCTCGCGAAACGTCGCGAGCATCACGCCGACGCCCCAGAAGCCCGAGCTGAGCACCTGCGCGCCGATGATCCCCGGCACCAGGAACTTCGACGATCCGCTGTTCGGCCCGCTCGAGAACGCGAACGAGAACAGGACGAGGAAGAACACCGGCATCGCCAGCGTCCAGAAGACCATCTCCCCGTCGCGCCGGAAGTACCAGACGAAGTTCATCCGAGTCTGCACCAGGAACATGCGCAGCAGCTTCATTCGTGCTCTCCGAGCGTCTCGCCGGTGATCGCGACGAACGCGTCTTCCAAGGTCGGGCGGTGCAGGTCGAGCGAGGTGATCTTCGCGCCGATCGCGTTCGCCTCGGTGACGACCGCCGCGAGCGCGAGCCCAGGCTCGCCGTGCGTCGCGAGCTTCCACTGCTCGCCGGTCTTCGTCCACCTGCCGAGGCGCTCGAGCGACGCGCCGGGAGCGAACCCGTTCGCGCCGATCGTCACCGACGCGTCGCCGCCGTGCTCGGCGACGAGCTCGGCGGGACTCGCTTCGGCGACGATCTTCCCGCGCTGGATGATGCAGACGCGGTCGCTGAGCCGCTCCGCCTCCTCGATGTAGTGCGTCGTCAGCACGATCGTCTTCCCGCGGTCGCGCAGGCGCTCGACCTCGGCCCACAGGATGCGGCGGCCGAACGCGTCCATCCCCGCCGTCGGCTCGTCGAGGAACAGCACGTCGGGATCGTGCTGGAGCGCGAGGGCGAGTGCGAGCCGCTGCTGCTCGCCGCCGGACATCTGCGCGATCTGCCGGTCGAGCTTGTCGTCGAGCCCGACGCGCGCGGCCATCTCCTCCGCGCGGGCCGGGATGCCGTAGTAGGCGGCATACAGCTCGAGCACTTCGCGCACCGCGGCTTTCTCCGGCAGCGAGGTCGCCTGCAGCTGCACGCCGATCTTCGGGCGGAGCGCGGCGAGATCGCGCGGTCGCGTCGGGTCGAGCCCCAGGACGCGGATCGTCCCGGAAGTCGGCGTGCCGATCCCGATGCAGCACTCGAGCGTCGTCGTCTTCCCCGCACCGTTGCGGCCGAGCAGCCCGAAGATCGTGCCCGGCGATACGGCGAAGCTGACGCCGTCGACAGCGGCGAGCGCGCCGTAGCGCCGCACGAGGTTTTCGACCACGATCGACTGCTCCACGCGCGTGCGATTTTTCCAAGACGCGGCGGTGGCCTCCGTGGTACCGTTGCGGCATGACCGAAAGCAAACCGCTCACCACCCAGCGCATGTTCGCCGGTCTCCGCTACGTCGACGCGCACGCGGGGATCGCGTTTCTCGAGCGCGCCTTCGGCTTCACCCGCCAAGCCGTCTACGACGACGGCGCGGGCGGCGTGGCGCACGCGCAGCTCGTGTTCGAAGGAGCGATCGTCATGCTCGGCAGCTCGCGCGAAGGCCCGTACCCCGTGCAGTCCCCGAAGGAGGCCGGCGGCACCGTCACCGCCGGCGTCTACGTCGCGATGGATGACGCCGCGGCCGTCGACCGGCTCCACGAACGCGCGCGCGACGCCGGGGCGGAGATCCTGATGCCGCCGCACGACCAGGACTACGGCTCGCACGACTTCATGGCGCGCGACCCCGAAGGACACGTCTGGACCTTCGGCACGTACCGCCCGGAAGCACCGTAGGGTAAGCCTAGGGCCGCATGGAACCCCTCGGACCCGCGCTCGTCAGGGCGCGCGGTCCGAGGGTGCGTCGATGCCCGAGCAAAGGCCCACCGCGACGCCGGCGGCGCGCGGTCTGCACGCGATCATCATGTGGATGCTGCACGTGCAGCGGCGCTTCGACCCGTTCTTCCGGCCCGCGTTCGACGCGACGCTGCGCGACCCGACCGCGTGGCTGATCCAGGCGCTGATCAACCTGCGGCGTCCGAACCAGCATCTCGCGCTCGCGCAGGAGCTGCCCGAGCCGGACGAAGAGGCGCACCTCGACTCGATCATCGACTCGATGGGCGCGTACATGAACGCGCACTACACGCCGGGGAACTACGAGCGCGCGGGCAACACGAAGACGCACGGCATCGTCCGCGCCGAGTTCACCGTCCGCGACGACGTGCCGGCGGCGATGCGGTTCGGGATCTTCGCCGAGCCGAAGACGTACCGCGCGTGGGTGCGCTTCTCGGGACCCGGCCCGGACAGCCCGCCCGACATCGAGGACGTGGGCTTCGTGAGCTGCTCGATCAAGCTGATGGGCGTCCCCGGCCCGAAGCTCTTCGAGGACGAGAAGCTCACCCAGGACTTCCTGATGATCTGCACGCCGACGTTCGTCACGCCGGACACCGACGCGAACGCGCAGCTGCAGCTCGAGATTCTCAAGGGGACGCCGTTCTTCTACTTCGTGAACTTCACGCGGACGCATCTGCTCGACGGCTTCATGCAGTCGCTCTGGAACAAGACCCAGAACAACCCGCTCCAAGCGCGCTACTACAGCACCGTGCCGTACCTGCTCGGCGAAGGGCGCGCGATGCAGTACGCGGTGCGCCCGCGCTCGCCGAAGCAGGACCGCGTGCCGCGGCTTCCGTTCCGCCCGCCGGACAATTACTTGCGCGAGGCGATGGTCGCGACGCTCGCGCGCGAGGACGTCGACTTCGACTTCATGCTCCAGCTGCAGACCGATCCCCACCGCATGCCGATCGAGAACGCCGCGGTGAAGTGGCCGGAGCGGCTCTCGCCGTTCGTCCCGGTCGCGACGCTGCACATCCCGAAGCAGACGTTCGACTCGCCGGCGCAGCTGCGGTTCGCGAGCTCGCTCTCGTACAATCCCTGGCACTGCATCCCCGAGCACCGCCCGATCGGCAACCAGAGCCGCGCGCGGCTGCGGCTCTACTCGACGCTCGCGAAGCTGCGGCAGGACCGCAACGCGACGCCGCACGTCGAGCCGACCGGCGACGAGACGTTTCCGTAGCGATGCGGCGGCGGCGGAAGGCGGACTACGAGTACGTCGTCGTCGGCTCGGGCGCCGGCGGCGGGACGCTCGCGGCGCGGCTCGCCGAAGCGGGGAAGCGCGTGATCCTGCTCGAGGCGGGCGGCGACGCGCCGGCGAGCGCGGACGGGACGGAGCCCGGCTGCGACCGCCTGCCGTACGACTACGACGTCCCGGCGTTCCACGGCTTCGCGTGCGAGAACGACGCGATGAAGTGGGACTTCTTCGTCCGCCACTACGCCGACGACGCGCTGCAGCGCCGCGATCCGAAGTACACGGAAGAGTTCGCCGGGAGGCGCGTCGACGGCGTGCTCTACCCGCGCGCCGGCACGCTCGGCGGTTGCACCGCGCACAACGCGATGATCTTTGTCGCCCCGCACAACGAGGACTGGGACGCGATCGCGCGCGAGACCGGCGACCGCAGCTGGCGCGCGAAGCGGATGCGCCGCTACTTCCAGCGCGTCGAGAACTGCCGGCACCGGCCGCTGCAGCGGCTCCTCGCGAAATTCGGCTGGAACCCGAGCCGCCACGGCTTCGGCGGCTGGCTGAACACCGAAGTCCCGCTACCGCTGACGCTGCTCGAGAACCGGACGCTCGCGGCGGCGATCGTCGACTCGGTGCGCGAGGCGCTGAAGCTCGAGCGCGGCTGGCTTCGCCACGTTCGCTGGTTCCTCGAAGGGAATCTCGATCCGAACGACTGGCGGCTGGTGCGCGACGACGCGGTCGGCGTCCGCTACACGCCGATGACGACCAAAGGACACCGGCGCGTCGGCGCGCGCGAGCGCGTCCTCGCGGTCGCGAAGCGGCATCCGAAACGGCTGCGGATCGTGCTGAACGCGCTCGCGACGCGCGTCCTCTTCGACGAGAAGCAGCGCGCCGTCGGCGTCGAGTATCTGCACGGCGAGCGTCTCTACCGCGCGCACGCGAACCCCAGCGCGGCGAGCGGCGAGCTGCACACGGTGCGCGCGTCGCGCGAGGTGATCCTGTGCGGCGGGACGTTCAACACCCCGCAGCTGCTGATGCTCTCGGGGATCGGGCCGCCCGAGACGCTGCGCGCGTTCGGGATCCCGGTTCGCGCCGCGCTCGACGGGGTCGGGAAGAACCTGCAGGACCGCTACGAGATCGGGATCGTCAACAAGATGCGCGCGCCGTGGGCGGCGTTCGCCGGCGCGACGTTCGCGGCGGGCGACCCGCAGTTCCGCAGCTGGCAGCGCGGCGGCGCGGGGATGTACGGGACGAATGGCTCCGTGCTCACGGTGTTCCGCGCTTCGCCGGAGGCGCAGGGTCCGCCCGACGTCTTCTGCATGGCGCTGCTCGCGAAGTTCTGCGGATACTACCCCGGGTTCTCGCGCGCGTTCGTCGAGCACCACGACTATCTGACCTGGGTGGTCCTCAAAGCGCACGCGCGCAACCGCGCCGGCGTGGTGACGCTGCGCTCGGCCGACCCGCGCGACCCGCCGCGGATCGAGTTCAACTCGTTCGCGGAGGGCGCAGCCGAGGATCTCGCCGCGGTCGTCGACGGAATCGAGCTCGTGCGCACGATCACCGCACCGCTCGTGGCGCGCGGCCTCGTCGACCACGAGGAGCTCCCCGGCGGCGACGTGCGCGGCGCCGACCTCGAGCGCTTCGTGCGCGAGAACGCCTGGGGACACCACGCCTCGTGCACGTGCCCGATCGGCGACCCCGCGCGCGGCGGCGTCGTCTCGAGCGACTTCCGCGTGCACGGCGTCCGGAATCTCCGCGTCGTCGACGCGTCGGTGTTCCCGCGCATCCCCGGGTTCTTCGTCGCGAGCGCGGTCTACATGATCGCTGAGAAGGCGGCGGACGTGATCCTGAAGCGCCGCGGGCGATAGCCCTCTTGGGCAGGACCCTTGCACCGGCGGGCGTTCTGTGCCAAGATACACGGACGAACGGAGGTACCGGGTGATGGTAGCAGTCGACAAAGCGCAATTGCTCGAGATGACCGGCGAGAAGCTCGACGAGCTGTTCGCGCAGAGCCCGCCCGGCCCGATCCCCGACGGCCCCGCCGAAGGGACCGCGATCATCGCGCCCGGGACGAAGTTCAGCGCCGACATCGCGGAGTTCATCAGCGTCTTCGGCTGGAAGGGCAAGACGTTCGACGGCAAGCGCGGCGTGCTGACGAACCGCATCACCCCGTTCGGCCTGAACGCGATCGTCGCCGAAGTGTACGTCGACAAGAGCTGGTACGACCAGAAGGACTGCATCGTCCTCGACTACTCGAAGACCTCGCTGGTCGCGCACTGGATCCGCGACGAGATCCGCCTGATCGCGCCCGGCTTCTATCTCGGCCTCGTGTACTGGGAAAAGAAGCGGCTGATCCATTTCTCGCTGCAGTTCCCGACCACCGGAGCGGCGACCCCGACGGTGTGAGATGACCCCGCAGTCCAGCCTCATGATCTTGGCGCCGATCGACCGTCGCCGTGAAGCTGAGCTGCGCGCGCTGCTCGCGTCGATGAACGACGGGCCCGGCCGGGTGAAACCGCGCAACGCGCTGATCCCGTTCGCGCGCTACGACGCGCTGCACTTCGCACGGATCCTGATCCTCGACGACCAGACGCTCGGCGACGGCGCGCTGTATGGGTTGCCGCCGTTCGATCCGCCGCTCTGCGTCGTGCTGATCTTCGAGATCGACGGTGAGGAGGACGCGTTCCTGGCCGAGCTCGTGCGCGGCTCGGAGCAGGGTCTGCGCGCGATCTTCGCGTGCTGCGCGGACTTCACGCCGGGCGCCGATCTGCTCGCGTGGATGCGCGCGCACCTCCGCCCCGCCTCGGCGGTCTACGTGAACACGCTCGGCCGGACCATCGCGCGCATCCGCGAGGACGCCGCGCTGTACGACGCGCTCGAAGCGTATCTCGATGCCAACGCGGCGGCGCCGGCGGGCCGGTCCGCGGCGGCGGTTCACCTCGCGCTGCGCGGGTTCGTCGAGGGCGAGAAGGCCGCGGGGCGCTTGAGGCTTTCGCCGGAGCGCCCGACGCCGCCGGACTGGGAGCTGCGCAATCTCGTCGATCTCGTCCTCGTGCCGCTGCTGCTGCTGATCTTCTGGTTCCCGCTCGCCGTTGCGGCGATCGTGCTGCTGGTGCGGATTCGCATGCTCGAGCTGAGCGATCCGGAGTACTGCCCGCGACCCGACCCGCGCCACGTCGAGCTGCTGACGTCGTTGGAAGATCACGACGTCACCAACCAGTTCAGCGCGATGGGAACGCTCAAGCCGGGATTCACGCGCCGCGCGGTGTGTCTCGGAATTCTGTTCCTGCTGAACTACACGCAGCGCCAAATCTACACGCGCGGGCGGTTGGCGCGCGTGCGGACGATCCACTTCGCGCGCTGGACGTTCGTCGACGACGAGCACAAGCGGCTGCTCTTCACCAGCAACTACGACGGCAGCCTCGACAGCTACATGGACGACTTCATCAACAAGGTCGCGTTCGGGCTGAACGTCGTCTTCAGCAACGGAATCGGGTACCCGAGCGCGCGCTGGCTCGTCCTCGACGGCGCGAAGGACGAGCAGCCGTACAAGAACTACATCCGCCGCCATCAGCTCGCGACCGAGGTGTGGTACAACGGCCATCAGGGGCTGGGCGCGAACGACCTGCAGCGCAACGAGCTGGTGCGCGCGGGGATCGAGACGGCCTCGATGACGGAGGAGCAGGCGCGCGAATGGCTATCGCTGCTCTGAACGCCGCGCCGGCTCGGGTGCGCGCGGTCGACTACGCCGACGTGCAGGGGATCGTGCGCTACGGGTACGGCGCGTTGACCGAGGCGTGCTTCTTGCTGCTGCGCGTGCGCGACGCCGCAGCGGCGCGCGCGTGGCTGCGCGCCGCTCCGGTGACGAACGCGGTCGAGCTCCCGAAACCACCGCAGACCGCGCTGCAAGTCGCCTTCACCGCACGCGGGCTGCGCGCGCTCGGCGTCGCGGAGCCCGTCGTCTCGCAGTTCTCGCTGGAGTTCCTCGAAGGGATGGGCGGTGATGCGAGCCGCTCGCGCCGCATCGGCGATCTCGGGCCGAACGCGCCGTCCGAATGGCGCTGGGGCACGGGCGACGGCGTGCCGGACGTGATGCTGATGCTCTACGCGCTCCCGGGCCGGCTCGGCGACCTGGAGCGCGCCGTCTGTGCGCCGCCGTTCGACGAGGCGTTCGCGCTGCTGCGCCGGCTCGACACGTCGAACCTGGGTGACCACGAACCGTTCGGCTTCAAGGACGGGATCAGCCAGCCGAAGCCCGATTGGACCTTCGCGCGCGACGCCGCGGGCGATCAGCTGGAGTACGCCAACCTCGTCGCGCTCGGCGAGTTTCTGCTCGGCTACCCGAACGAGTACGCGAAGTACACCGAACGGCCGCTGCTCGACGACGACGCGTCGACCGCGGCGCTCGCGCCCGCGCCCGATGCGCCCGGAAAACGCGATCTCGGTTTGAACGGAACGTATCTCGTCGTCCGCGATCTCGAGCAGGACGTGCGCGGCTTCCGGCAGTTCGTGCACGACCGCGCGCGCGAGGCGGGGATGACGCCCGAGGCGCTCGCGGCCGCGTTCGTCGGCCGGACGTACGACGGCGAGAGCCCCATGCCGCGCAGCGCCGAGCCGATCGCCGGGGTCGACCCCGACGAAGCGGTGCTGAACGCGTTCACCTACGGCAGCGATCCGGCCGGGACGCGCTGCCCGGTCGGCGCGCACGTGCGCCGCGCGAACCCGCGCAACGCGGACTTCCCCGGGAAGCCGGCCGGCCTGCTCGCGCGCATCGTCGCGCTGCTGGGGTTCGGGCCGCACGGCTACCGCGACGACACCATGTCGCCGACGCGGTTCCACCGCGTGCTGCGCCGCGGACGCGAGTACGGCCCCGGCTTGAGCGCCGAGGAGGCGCTGCAGCCCGCGCCGCCCGGCGATCCGGAGCGCGGGCTGCACTTCATCTGCGTGAACGCGAACATCTCGCGCCAGTTCGAGTTCCTGCAGAACGCGTGGGCGATGAGCGCGAAGTTCGACTGTCTGAACGCCGAGACCGACCCGCTGCTCGGGACGCGCGTACCGAGCCCCGGCTGCCCGTCGACCTCGCACTTCACCGTCCCGCACGAAGGCGCGCCGCGCACGCGGCTCGCCGGTCTGCCGCGCTTCGTGACGCTGCGCGGCGGCGCGTACTTCTTTCTCCCGAGCCTGCGCGCTCTTCGCTACTTCGCCGGATCAGGTGACCGCTGATGGGTTTCTTGCGGAAGTTCGTTCTCGTCGTCGTCGTCGCGGGGGCCGTCCTCGGCGCGCTCGCCGCCGTCAAAGGGCTCTGGCCGCGCCCGCAGATCCGTGACGAGGCGCTCGCGGCCGGCCGCACCGCGGAGACGTTCACCGCGGCGCCGGACGACTATTTCCGCGACATGGACGGCGGGATCGCGCTCACGCCGGCGGAGATCCGCGGGCGCAACACCTGGATCGTGTGGAGCGCGGGGAACGACCGGCTCTGGGACGGCCTCAACTCGACCAGCTTCGGCGCGCTCGACTTCATCAAGACGCTCTCCTCGCACCCGGCGCTCCCGAACAGCCGCGACAACCGCTGGGATTATCTCGGCCTCGTCAACGAGCCGTGCTTCGAGAAGGCGACCGGTCCCGACACGGCGCGCTGGGGCCTGTGGCTCGACAAGCGCGTGGTGAGCCCCGACTGTCCGCCCGATCCGTTCGAGGACGCGACGAAATACCCGGGCGTCAAGACCGGCGCGCGCGGCAGCACCGTCGACGTCGGCTCGTACTACGGCTATGCGACCGGCGTCGTCGGGCTGCGGCTCTTCCCGAACCCGGCGTTCGACGAGAACGCCAAGAAAGCGTGGGACGCGAACCGGTACTACACCGATCCGACGTATTACAACCGCAAGGATTTGATCAAACCGTACCGGGTCGGGATGTCGTGCGGCTTCTGCCACGTCGGGCCGAACCCGGTGAACCCGCCGGCCGATCCCGAGCACCCGAAGTGGGCGAACCTCAGCTCCAACGTCGGCGCGCAATACTTCTGGTTCGACCGCATCTTCGTGTTCAAGCCGGACGAGCGCAACTTCGTCTCGCAGCTCTTCCACACGTCGCGCCCGGGGACGCTGGACACCTCGCTGGTCTCCAGCGACAACATCAACAACCCGCGCACGATGAACGCGCTCTACCTGACGCTCCCGCGGATCATGCACGCGCGGCGCTGGGGCCAGGAGAAGCTCGCCGGCGGGCAGCTCGACAACAAGCAGCTCAACGACTACGTCCCGAGCGGGCCGCTCACCACGCTCTACGAGAAGCCGGACACGGTCTATACGGCGCGCATCCTCAAGGACGGCGCCGACTCGGTCGGGATCATGGGCGCGCTGAACCGCGTCTACATCAACATCGGCACCGACTCGGAGGAGTGGCTGACGCACTTCAACCCGCTGGTCGGCGGGAAGCCGATCACGCCGATCCCGATCAGCGTCGCGCGCGCGAACTCCGCCTACTTCGCCGCGACCGAGAACCAGACGTTCGACATGGCGCAGTTCCTGGTCCGCATCGGCGCGCCGCACCATCTCGCCGACGCGCCGGGCGGGCGCGCGTACCTTACGACCGACGACGCGCTGCTGACGCGCGGAAAGGTCGTCTTCGCCGAGACGTGCGCGCGCTGCCATTCGAGCAAGGTGCCGGCGAAGGTCGAAGGGCTCGACCCGAACGGCTGCGCGGGCCCGCAGTACCTCGACTGCTGGAACCGCTACTGGGACTACACCAAGACGCCCGAGTACAAGCAGCAGATGCGCGACATCGTGCTCGCGAAGGATTTCCTGGACGACAATTATCTCTCGACCGACGTGCGCGTCCCGGTCACGCTGCTGCGGACGAACGCGTGCAGCCCGCTCGCGACCAACGCGATCCGCGGGAACATCTGGGACAACTTCTCCTCCGAGACGTACAAGGATCTTCCGTCGGTCGGCGACATCACGTACTACCACCCGTACACCGGCGAGCCGCGCGTCTACCATATGCCGGCCGGCGGGCGCGGCTACACCCGGCCGCCGTCGCTGATCAGCCTGTGGTCGACCGCACCGTTCCTGCTGAACAACTCGGTCGGGACGTTCGAGTCGAGCCCGTCGGTCGAGGCGCGGATGCGCTCGTTCAACGACTCGATCGACAAGATGCTCTGGCCCGACCGGCGCGAGCACGACGACCTGCTCGGCGCGAAGATCCCCGGCAAGATCGACCGCACGACCGCGACGAGCTACGTGAACCTCGCGTCCGGCTATCTGCCCGAGGCGGCGGAGCTGCTGCGGCTCGATCCGAAGGCGAGCAAGTTCTTCGATGACGGCGGGATCCGGCTGGGTCCGATCCCCGCCGGCACGCCGGTGAACCTGATCGCGAACCTCGATCTGCTCCACGAGGACAAGGCGCAGCTCGGCGGCGTCGTGTTCGCACTGATCCACGACCTGCGCTCGCTGCCGAACGACGCGACCGACGAGCAGGCGAAGGCCACGTTCAAGAACCTCGTCGACCCGCTGCTCTCGGTCAGCAAGTGCCCCGACTACATCGTGAACCGCGGGCACTACTTCGGGACGGGCTTCGTCGAGCCGGGGACGGATGATCCGATCAAGGAGCCGGCGCTCAGCGACGACGACAAGCGCGCGCTGATCGAG
>Ga0213878_10000279_pt1 | contig 19978 bp, 15 predicted proteins | sample VelepicoBEBS_R02_FD_161053 | JGI IMG/M metagenome (GOLD analysis project Ga0213878, IMG submission 161053) | Vellozia epidendroides bulk soil microbial communities from rupestrian grasslands, the National Park of Serra do Cipo, Brazil - BS_R02 | ecosystem: Environmental > Terrestrial > Soil >... | reverse complement strand
GGGCGCGCCGATGACTGCGCGCCCGTTCGACGATCCCGAGACGATCGAGGTCCGCGACGAGGAGCGCCTCGATATCACGCGCCTCGAGCCGTACCTGCGCGAGCATCTCGACGGCGCCGAAGGACCGCTGGCGCTGCGCCAGTTCGGCGGCGGCCACGCGAACCTCACGTACTTGATCAGGTTCGGCGAGCGCGAGTGGGTGCTGCGCCGCCCGCCGCTCGGCCCGGTCGCGCCCGGCGCGCACGACATGCGCCGCGAGCACCGCGTCCTCTCGCGGCTGTACCGCGGCTACCCGCTGGCGCCGCGGAGCTACCTGATCTGCACCGACCACGAGATCATCGGCGCCGACTTCTTCGTGATGGAACGGCGCCACGGGATCGGCTTGCGCGCGCGCATCCCCGAGCCGTGGGCGCACCGGCCCGACGTGCTGCGCGGGATCGGCGAGGCGCTGATCGACGACCTCGCCGCGCTGCACGCCGTCGATCCGGCGAGCGTCGGCCTCGACGATCTCGGCAAACCCGACGGCTACGTCGAGCGCCAGCTGGCCGGCTGGATCGAGCGCTGGTTCAACGCGCTCACGCCCGACGTCGGCGCGGCGGAGCCGTTCATCGGCTGGCTGCGGCAGAACCGGCCGAAGCAGCGCCGCGCGACGCTGATCCACAACGACTACAAGCTCGACAACACGCTGCGCGACGCGAACGACCCGCGCAAGACCGTCGCGGTGCTCGACTGGGACATGTGCACGCGCGGCGAGCCGATGATGGACCTCGGCTATCTGCTCGGCCTGTGGGCGCAGCAGGACGATCCGGACACGCTGCTGCACGGCCGCATGCCCACCGGGCTCGACGGTTTCCCGACCCGCCGCGAAGCCGCCGACCGCTACGCGCGCACGAGCGGCATCGACGTCGACGACCTGCACTGGTACGTCGTCTTCAGCGTCTTCCGCTACGCGGTGATCCTGCAGCAGATCTACATCCGCTACGTCCGCGGCCAAACGCACGACGAGCGGTTCAAGGACTTCGGCGCCGCAGTCAACCAGCTCACCCAGCGCGGCCTGGATCTGATCGATAGCGGCGACGTCTGAGTCTCCGATGTCGTGACATGAAAAATATGCAACGAAGACACCGCGCGTGGATCGCGGTGCCTTCGCTGCAGCCGCCGGGTGGAACCCTGCGAGTTCCCGGCGGCCGCTTTCGGTGGCGTGTTGCCTCTACTGCGCGATCGTCGCGTTCAGCGCGTCGACGTCGAGCGTCCCGAGGCCGGTGGTGTAGTCGTAGTTCGGGAGCGCGGTGTACGTGCCGTTTCCGCCGCTGATCACGTCGTGGAATCCACCCACGTTGATCGTCGGCGGCGGCCCGAGCAGCTTCGTCCCCGGGTGCGCCGCGCTGAAGGCGTGGTAGAGTGCGGGCGGCGCGTATCCGATCCCGGGATGCGCCTGCAGCATGCGTGCCCACACGCCGGCCGCGAGCGGCGAGGCGAGACTCGTCCCGCCGGTCGTCGTCCAGCCACCGCCCTCGTAGATGGTCATCCCGGTCTGAATATCCGCGTCCATCGCGATGTCCGGAGTGCCGCGGAACGTGAAGCCGGCCGGTGTGCTGCTGACGGGCTGCACGCCGCTCTCCCAGTACGGCGAGTACTCGAACTGGCTCAGCCCGCCGCCGCCCGCGTCCCACGCGGACTCACCCTGGTACGTGCCGTCGGGTTGCGACAAGAGTGTCGTTCCGCCGACCGCGACGACGTACGGCGATGCGGCCGGGTACTCGACCAACGGCGCGCCGCCCGGGACGCCGTTCGGGTTGCCGACGGAGCAGAAGGATCCCGTGTCGCCGGTCGAGGCGAACATCGTCTGGCCCTGCACCGCGCCTTCGAGGAAGATCTCGTCGTCGATCAGCATCGAGCCGTCGACGTACGGGAACGCCTCGCAGATCCCGAACGACGCGTTGCCGACCTGCGCGAGGTCGTCGCTGACCCAGTGGTTGAAATCGAGCGCGAGGTCGCCGTCAGTCATCGACGTCGTCGCGTACACGTAGAGCGCGCTCACGTTCCCCGCCATCCCGGTCGAGGCCGTCATGTCGAGCGTCCACTCGCCGACGCCGGACGTGTCGGGGCTCGGCAGACCGACCTGCTTCACCGTCACCGGAACTTGCGGCAGTCCGTCACCCTGCTCGTTGACGCGAAAATCCGCGATCGCCGGCTGCACGTTCCCTTCCGCCATGATCGCGACGCTGATCCCATCGGCGCTCGGTGTGGTGTTCGCATCGTACGCGCGCCAGTAGTCGGAGGGCGTGTAGTTGCGCGGGCAGCCGGTCGTGTACGACGCGGGCGTCGGAATCGGCTGCGGCGAGGACAGCCCGATGATGAACACGCTGTTGAGCTGGCACGGGGATTCGGGCTGCGGCGCCGGCGCGGATGCCGTTACCGGAGCGTGGTTGATCTGCACGCCGCTCTTGCGCGGGGCGACCGTCGCGACGGCGGCGTTGTTCAACCCGAGCACCGCCACGACGATCCCGTTCAGCGACGTCGGCACGTATGCGGCTGTCGTGTTCGCGTAGACCGTCGCGCCGTTCAGAGAGAAGCCGTGCAGCGTCGTGTTGAACGCCTTCGTCACGTTGGCCGCGCTGCCGGTCGCGCTGACGATCAGGTTGTTCGGCTCGACGGTGACGTTCGTGAGCCCTTGGCTCTGCAGATAGCTCGTGACCGCAGCGACCTCGCTCGCGGTCGGGCCGAACTGCGCTTTGACCTGGCTCGGCGACATCTTCACGTGCGAGGCCGCAGCCTGTTTCATCTGGTCGACGTTGTGCAGCTGCAGGCCGAGCCGCACGGTGAGCGTCTTGGCGGGATCCAGCGCGCCGAGATCCGACGCGTTCTTGAGCGCGATCGCCTGCGTCCCGGTCGCCGCCCAGCCGGACGGCGCGGTCCCGGTCGTCGCGACGGCGCGGGTCGAGTGCGTCCCGGACTGCATCGCTTGGCCGCTGCCGCCCATCTGGACGCCGCCCGGCGGCATCATCGAGCCGACGCTGTGCGCGCCCGAGCACGATGCGGTCAACAGGCCGAGCGCGAGGGCTCCGGCGGTGAGTCTCTTCATACGGGTTCCAATCCTCCTCGTCCGCAGCGTACGGCCCGCGAAGGCGACCCCGACATACCGAAAACCGGGTACCGCCCGGCGCCCGCCCGCCGCGAACGCAAAGAGGGCACCGCGCGTCCGCGGTGCCCTCGCTGCAGCCGGCGGGGGAACCCTGTCCCGCCGGCTACGCGATCATCGTAGCGGTACCGGCTGGGGACAGGACATACCGAAAACGGGGTAGGCGCCCGGGGCGCCCGGTCTCAGAGGCCCGATATACCGAGCGGCGAGCCGATTCCGGTGAGCGGCTCATAGCCGGCGCCGTCGATCTGCCGAAACCCGGTGCGCCAGTGCAGATAGGAGAACCCCGGCGACTGCGGATGACCCGACAGCGCGTACGCCGCGGCGATGAGCGGTGCGCCGGCGCTCGTCCCGCCCGCGACGTACCAGCCGCCGCCCGCCGTGCTGAAGGTCGCGACGCCGGTCTGCGGGTCGGCGACGGCCGCCACGTCGACCGCGTCGCGCGTCTTGCAGCCGAGCTTCGTCTGGAACCACGGCTTAGCGGTGAACCTGCTGCAGCCGTGGCCGGTGTACTTCCAGCCGGTCTCGCTCCACCCGCCGCCGGCGCGCGCCAGCGACGTCCCGCCGACCGCGGTGACGTACTGCGACGAGGCGGGGTATGAGGGGTAGCCCCGGTCGCCGGAGCTTGCCGTGATCGCCACGCCTTGGTGCCGGTAGTGCGCGTCCTCGGTGCCTTGGCCGGACCACTCGGTCGCGTAGTAGCTGTTGCTGACCGCGATTGCGCCCTGGCCCACGGCCGTGTCGACCGAAGCGCCGAGATCGTCGAGCGAAGCCGAGTCCGCCTCGACGAGTACGATCGAGCAGCGCGGGCACGCCGCGGAGACCATGTCGAGGTCGAGGGCGGTCTCTTGCGACCACGCGGTGCTCGCGGCCGGATAGGTGCCGGTCCGGCCACGCTGGTCGATCTTGCGGAAACAGCCGTTGGCGCTGGTGCATGCCGGTAGCCCGAAGGCGGCGCGGTAGACGGCCAGGTCGGACTCGGCGGCCGGGTCGTCGTAAGCGTCGACGACCGCGACGATCCCGCCGGCGTTCGAGGCCGGCAGCGCGTACGCGCTCTGCAGGTCGGCGGGATGGAAGCCCGGGATCGCGGCAGCCGGCAGCGCCGGGTTCGCGACCGGCGGGACGTTCGTGTTCACCGCGATCGTGCATGATGCCGAACCGGCCGCGGGAGGCCCGGGACACGGGAGCGCCGCGCCGGGAAGCGCGTTGCTGGCTTCGCCGGGGAGCGCGTTGCTGGCTTCGCCCGGGAGCGCGTTGCTGGCTTCGCCGGGGAGCGCGTTGCTGGCCTCGCCCGGGAGGGCATTGCTCGCCTCGCCCGGCAGCGCGTTGCTGGCTTCGCCGGGAAGCGCGTTGCTGGCCTCGCCGGGCATCGCGCTCGTCGAGTCGTGAAGCGCGCGAGCGCCGGCGGCGAGCGGCTGCGGGCCGTGCATCGAGGCAGGGACCGTCCCCGCGCCGGAGCACCCGGCAAGGGCGATCACCCAAAGAAGGGCTAGGGTTCGCTGCATGTTCGTCGGGCTCCAAGAACGAGCATGATCGGCGGAAGGCCCCTCGGCGGGACCCGAAAGGCGATATACCCAGCTTGGGGAAGATGCGGGGCCGCTCAGCGGCGAAAACGCCGTGATCCCGCTCACTCGTCTGCTGCGCACTCGCCTGAACGACCGCCTGAACCGTGCGGCGCGCTTCCCCGTTACGCTGATCGTCGCGCCCGCCGGCTTCGGGAAAAGCGTCGCACTCCGGGATTTCGTCGAGACGGCCCGGCTCGAGGCGGTGCGGTACGACGTCGTCCGCGAGGATCGGACGCTCATGGCGTTCGTCCATGGGCTGAGCGCCGCGCTGGCTCCGGTCGCGCCGAGCGCGCTGGCCGCGTTTCCGGCGATGGAGCAGCGCGTCGCCGGCTCGGCCGATCCGGTGCGCGAGCTCGGGAACTGGTTCGCGGAGCACCTCAAGCGCACGGTCTGCACGATCATCATCGACGATCTCCACCACGCCGCCGTCGAGCCGAGCACCGTCAAGCTCCTGGTCGATCTCGTCGAGCGCAGCGGCGAGCGGATCCGCTGGATCATCGCGACGCGTTCGGACGTCGGGCTGCCGATCGCGTCGTGGATCGGCTACGGCCGGATGGACTACCCGGTCGGCGAGGACGATCTGCGCTTCACCCCGGACGAAGCGCTCGCGACCGCCGACGAGGCCGAGGCCGATGCCGAACCGCGGGAGATCGAGGCCCTGCGCCAGCTCACCGGCGGCTGGCCGATCGCGCTCTCGATCGCGCTCCGGACGCGCACGCACGCCTCGGATCTGCGCGCCGCGGCGAGCGGGACGCGCGAGATGGTCTACCGCTATCTCGCCGAGCAAGTCTTCGCGGCCCTCTCGCGCGCGCAGCAGCGCTTTCTGCTGCGAACCTCGGCGTTCCCGACGTTCGACGCCGAGATCGCCGAGGCGCTCGGCGCATCGCCCGACTTCCTCGCCGATCTGCGGCGCGTGGTGACGTTCCTGAGCACCTCGTCGGCGACGGAGTACCGCTATCACGATCTGTTTCGGGACTTCCTGGAGCACGAGCTGCGGCGCAGCGGTGCGAGCGAATGGTACGGCGCGCACGTCGAAGCCGGCGAGCTGCTCGAACGCCGCAGCGAATGGCCTGCCGCGCTGGCGCTCTACGCGAAGGTCGGCGCGGTCGACCCGATCGTGCGAATCCTCTCGGTGCGCGGCATAGAGTTGCTCGAGCGCGGTCACAGCGAGCTTCTGACCGCGTCGCTCGAAGCGGTGCCGGAAGAGCAGCGCCGCGACCACGCCGCGCTGATCGGCGTGCGCGCGATGCTCGACGCGAACCGGGGTCGCTTCGATCTCGCGGAAGGCGGCTTCGCCGCGGCGATCGAGCGCGCGCGGGACACGGCCTTGCGGGTCGCGCTCGTGCACCGCTACGCGATCGAGCTGGTGCGCCAAGGCCGCGACTGCGTCCCGCTGCTCGAACCGTACGCGCACGACGAGTCGCTTGCGATTGCGTCGCGCGTCCCGATGCTCGGGACGCTGGCGACCGGCTACGTGCGCGCGGGGCGGATCGATGCCGCGCTCGGGAGCGTGCAGCGCGCGCTCGATCTGCAGGACGCGCTCGATGACGACCGGCGCGCGCGGCTGTACCAGCAGGCGGCCTACGTGCACCACCACGCGCAGATGCGCGAGAAGGTGCGGACCTACGCGACGCGCGCGGTCGAGCTGGCGACCGCGCGCGGTCTGTTCGAGGTCGCGGCGCGCGCCTACAGCGTGCTCTACCTGGAGGCGTTCGAGGACGGCGACGATCCGATCGCGCTGCTCGCGATCCTCGACAAGCTGCAAGAGGCGGCGCGCAAGGGCGCGAGCCGGCAAGCGCGGATTTTCGGCATCGTCGACGCGTACGCGATCCAGGTCGAGCGCGACGACGAAGCGGCGATCGAATCGCTCGAGCGCGAGCTCCTCGCGGACGATCCCGAAGTGCTGCGCGGTTACGCGGCGCTGCTGCCCGCGCAAGCGCTCCGCGCCGCATGGGAAGCCGATTTTCGGCGTGCGTACGAGCTCCTCGCCGGAACCGCCGAAAGCCAGACCAGCGCCGAGCGCGGCGCGCTGCGCGCGGCCGAAACCGCGCTGTACGCGTTCGCGGGCGGGATGAACGAGGAAGGCGACGGATCGCTGCGCGAGGCGGCGGCGCTGCTGGAGAAATGCAAACCGTCGCTTCGCGTCGCGCGCGCGCAAGTGACGCTCGCGATCGCGGAGCTGCTGCGCGGACGCGCGTCGTCCGCGCACCGGCATCTCGCCGAAGCGGAGCGGCGCCTGACCCCGCAGACGCGACGTCTGCGCGCGCTCGTCAATACGGTCCGCACGCTCGCGCGCGTGCAGCTGGGACAGGCCGAACGCGCCACGTTCGCGTCTGCGCTCGAGCGATTGCGCGCCGAACATTACGGCGGGATCGCGCGCATGCTGGCCGCGCTCCCGACGGGGCGCTCGGAGGAGCCGGGCTACACGCAGCTCACCCCGAGCGAGCGTGAGATCCTGCAGCTCCTGGCGAAGGGCGCGAGCACGAAGGACGTCGCCGCGAAGACCGGGCGCAGCCCGCAGACCGTCGACACGCATATCCGCTCGATCTGCCGCAAGCTGAACTGCAGCGGCCGCCGCGAAGCGATCGCGATCGCGACCGGCGCCGGCTGGGTCAGCGTCTGACCTACCGAAAGGGGCTCCATGGAACCGCTCGATCTCGAATCACGTCCGCCGCGCGGCCCGCGCGAGCAGCTGCTCGGATTCTGCTTCCTGCCGCGCACGATCGACAAGATCCGCGCCGAGCTCCCCGGCGGGAAGATCGGCGGCTATCTCGTCGCCGAGAGCACGATGAGCTCGTACCTGCTGCACAAGATGGGCGTGAAGCTCGACGAGCTGCGCGCGGTCGTCGCGCGCGCGGCCGACGAGAACGAGGTCGTCGAATGGCTGCGCGAACGCGTCGATCCCGCGGTCGCCGAGCAGGTGAACGCGAAGCTCGCGAGCTCGTCGATCGCCGACGCACCGCCCGAGAAGCAGCAGATCATCCGCGACCGCCATCCGGTGCTCGCGGAGCGGCCCGACGTGGTCAACGCGTTCGAGATGCTCGAGCTCGACGACGCGCGGACCGTCAGTTCACGATCAGCTCGATCGTGATGAACGCGCCGGTCTGGCCGGCGGTCGACGAGGCGGCGTTCGGGCTGAGGTTCACCTGCACGTCCTCCGCGCCGTACATCGAGACGACCGCGCCGCCGTTCACCGTCGGGCCGGCCATCGTCATCATGGTGAGCCCGGAGGTCGACGGCGAGTAGAACTGCAGCCCCGGCGCGCCGGGATTGCCGGGCAGCGTCCCGGCGTTGGCGGCACCGCCCGCGCCCGGCGGGACGATGTTCCCGCCGGCCGCGCAGCCGGTGAGGTTCTGGCCCGCGTAGGTCCCGGCGGCTGGGTTCCCGCCGCGGCCGGAGGCGACGACCGGCGCGATCGCGGGAGCCAGCGGAAAGCTGGCGCCGCCGTTCGGGAAGGCGCAGATGCCGATCCCCGTCGTCGGCGCCGCGTCCAGGTATTCTTGGACGCTGAAGCCGCTCGCATCGTTGGTCTGCACCCCGACGGCGATCGCGTTCTTGTACAGGCAGCCGGTCGGGGCCGCCGAGTTGCGGGTGAGCGCGCCGAAGCTCAGCGTGAAGTTCGCCTCGGCGCCGGCGCCGGCGCACACGCCGGCCGCGCTCGGCAGGAGCGTCGGGACCGCGTTTCCCTGCGTGGGCGTCGTGCTGTACTGCGTGACGATCGAGAGCGACGACGTCGCGGCGCTCGTCCACTGGATCTGCGCTCCGCCGGTCTGCGTCGTGGACGCGCGCGCATACGACGCCGGTGCGAGAAGCAGCACGGCGGCGAGGGCGGACGCGGCGATCGGACGTTTCACGAAGGGCAAATCCTTTGCATCCCGGCTCGGGCCAAACGCCGAGCCCGGCATCGCCATCCTGGCGACCCGAGAGATCAGACGCTTACGATGATCGGACGCGCACGCGGCCCAGTTTAGCCTAGTCGGCCGCCGCGCCCGCGGCGAGCGGCCGCGGCCGCGCCGCCCGGCGCGCCTGCACCAGCCCCATGACGAACGCCGTCGCGGCCAGGCCGAACATCACCGCCGCGGCCGGCGGAACTCCGAACGCGCCGAGGACCCCGGTCGTGACCGGCGGCATCACGAAGCCCGCGAGGCTGTCGAGCCCGGAGACGACGCCGAGGACGGTACCGCGCCGGTCGTCCGGCGAGACTTCCGAGGCGAGCGCGGGGAACGCCGTGTTGAGGAAGCTCATCCCGGTCCCGAACAGGACCAGCAGCGCGACCGCGAGCGGGAACGTCGTCGCGAACGGGACGAGCGCGAACGCGCCGGCGCTGAAACCGAGCCCGACGTTGGTCGCGGCCCGGTTCCCGATCGCGTCGACGACGCGTCCGACGAGCGCGAGCTGCAGCACGACGTTCATCGCACCGAACGCCGCGAAGACGTACGACGTCTGCCCGACGTCCCAGCCGAGCTGTTTGTGCAGGATCAGCGTCATCGCCGCGAACCAGCCGTACATCGCGAAGGTGTAGACGAGGCGCAGCCAGAGCACCGGCGCGATCGCCGGATCGCCGAGCGAGCGCGCGATGTCGCGGAGACCGACCGCGCTGCGCTCTTCGTCGGTCTTCGCGCCGCGCGACTCCGGCAGCATGAAGATCGTCACGACCAGCGTGAGCGTCTGCAGCAGCGCGGCGACGAGGAACGGAACCGCGTACCCGTAGCGCTCGGCGAGCCAGCCGCCGATCGCGGGGCCGAAGACGAATCCCGCGCTGAACGCGGCGCCGAGATACCCGAACGCGACGCCGCGCCGCTTCGGCTCGACGAGATCGCCGACGTATGCTTGCGTGACGCCGATGTTCCCGCCCGAGAACCCTTCGAGCGCGCGCGAGACGATCACCACCGCGATCGACGGCGCGAACGCGAGCATCGCCCACGCGATCGTCGAGCCGATCTGCGAGACGATCAGCACCATCTTGCGGCCGATGCGGTCGCTGACGTTTCCCCACACCGGCCCCGCGATCAGCTGGCAGAGCGAGAACGTGGCGAAGACGACGCCGACCGCGACGTCGGGCGCGCCGAAGCGCTTCACGAAGAACGGCAGCAGCGGGATCATGATGCTGAACCCGAGGATGTCGATGAAGGTGATGCCGAGGATCGGCAGCAGCCGCACGATCATCGGCGCGCCGCGCTCAGACGGGGACGAAGAACGCGAACCAGATCGCCGCGAGGCCGGCGCCGCCGCAGAGCCCGAAGACCGCCCACTCGACGGCGCGCTTCGTCGGGCCGGGGACGACCTCGTCGAGCGGCGGCGGAGGCGGCGCCGCCTTCGGCGGCGGCGCGAAGACGAGATAGGTGCGGCCGCCCGGGCCGCGCAGCACGCTCTCGCCGCGCATCTCGAACCGGAAGTCGGTGATCGCCAGATCGCGCGGGCGGCCGAGATCGGCGTTCTCGCGCGCGAACGCGCGCAGCCGCGCCGCGGCGCCGAGCTCGTGCGCACGGACGCCGGCGAGCAGCTCGTTCACCCCGGCGACCAGACGCGCCCAGGCGCGCTCGCGCGCGGCGGGATCGGCGGCGTCGAGCGCGGCGCTCATCCGGCGCTCGATCTCGGCGACCGAGGCCGGGGCGCGCCCCGCGGCGCAGCGCCGCACGTCCGCGACGAACCGCCGGTAGAAGATCGCCTCTTCCGTCACCACAGCGCCACCAAGAACCGGCCCACGATGCGGAAGGATTCGCGCGCCGCCGCGAGCGCGCCTCGGCGCGCCGGATCGTGTGATCCGGCACGCCGAGATCGCCCGCTCGGGACGCAGCGGGCCTAATGCGCCAGGCAGAACGCCACTTGGGCCGAGGCGTCGAGCCCGACGCGGTACTCGCCGTTGATCGCGGTCGACGCGACGTAGAGCTCTTCCACGAAGCCCGCGGTCGTGCAGTACTGCGGCGGCGCGGGCGGCGGCGGGTTCACCTTGCGCAGCAGCGTCGTGAGCGCGATCGTCTCCGAGGCGGGCGAGGCCGGGAGCGTGTGGCCCGCCGGGATCGTGAACGCCGGGAGCGAGAGCGGGTAAATGCCGCGCTGCACGCCCCACGAGAACGTGGCGTCGTCCTGCTTCGTGACCGGGTTCGGATCGGTGTTCGCGTGCGCGATCTGCAGCGCGAGCGTGACCGTGTCGGCGTTCAGCGCGTTGTAGTACAGCACGCCGCACTCGTCGCTCGCGGTGATGTGCGAGCCGCCGGTGTTCAGCACCGGCAGCGCGACGCTCGCGAAGCACGGTGAGTTGTTGAAGTACACCGCGTGCTGGCCTTCGCCCGCGTAGTGCATGAAGTTGCCGGCCGCGTCGAAGAACTGCACTTCGAGCATCGAGACGCCGTCGTGCGGGACGACCGTCGTGTCGGCGCTGTTGACGCGCCCGCCGAGATCCGACTGGAACCACAGCATCAGGCTCACGAGATCGCGGACCGGGAGCACCGAACCGCTCGTCGTGCCGGACGGCGGGTGCAGGGTCATCGTCGACGGCGTCGTCTGCACGAGGTCGAGCAGGTTCGTCACCGGATTGCGCTTGTAGTCGTAGAACGGATCCGCGAGCGGCGTGCCGTTCAGGACGAAGCGGTACCAGCGCGCGCCGCCGAGCCACGCCGAGAGGTGGTTGATGCGCATCGGCAGCGAGCCCGCGAACGGCGCATTGTGGAACTGGTACGGGTAGTTCGGGTCGACGCTGGTGTCGGCGCGCCCCGCCATCTGCTGCAGCGGCCCGCCCGGCGTCGCGCTGTACGGGACGATCCGCTCGATCGGGACGAACCCGATCCCTTTCCAGAGGTCGCCGACGAAGATGGAGCCGCCGATCGCGACCTCGTCGATCGCGTCGTTGCAGGTCACGTAGACGCGGCCGTCGCCGATCACCGCCGGCGCCGAAGGCCGGAAGTCGAGCCCGGAGACCGGGCGCGCGACGCGGTTCGCGTTGCCGAGGTCGATCGTCGCGAGACGGTTCGCCGGATCGCGCTCGCACAGCACGATGCGCTGCCGCGAGTCGTCGAGCCACGCCATCATGAACGGCGCGGTGAACCCCGTCGCTACCGGCGTGATCGCGCCGGTCGCGATCTCGACGCGGCGCACGCGCCCGCCGCTCGCCGGCTGCTCGGAGACGTACGCGTACTGGTCGCCGGCCGAGATCACCAGGCCGATCGCGTGATCGAGCCCGTTGGTGACCACGTGCTGCGTCCCCGTCGCCTTGTCGACGCGGATCAGGCGCCCGGGCGAGGCGAACTCGACGACGTAGATCGCGCTGCCGTCGCCGCTGAACTGCATCTGGTGCGGTGCGTTGAAGCCGGTCGCCAGCATCCCGGCGCCGCCGGGGACGTGCGAGGAGAGGTCGACGCGCAGCAGGTCGCCGTCGCGCTCGGTGACGTACGCGTGGATCCCGTCGGGCTCGACGAGGATGTCTTCGAGCACGTCGAACCCGGTCGCGGGATAGTGGAGGCGCGAGCCGAGCTGGTAGGTCGTCCACGCGATGTGGAGGTCCGCGCCGGCCGCGGTGACCTGGACCTTCGCATAGCGGTCGCCGTTGGTGTGGACCGCGAAGACGTCGTTCACCGCGGGGTTGTCCGACGCATCATCGGTGAACGGAAAGACTTGGAGCGACGCGCTGGTGAGGCCGGCGTAGTCCGCCGCGCCCAGCGCGAAGATGCGCGCGTTCCCGCGCGGGTACAGCCGGTGGGTCGGGCCGCTGCTCTCCCACCAGAGATCGGGGTTCGCGCCGCCGACCGTCCCGGTGTCGCAGGCGAACGTGCCGCCGGCGGGGATCGTCGCGTTGCCGTTCGCGACGCCGGTCATCGGCGCGATGAGGTCCATCATGCCGATCTTGCCGGAGCCGAACTCGACGAACGCGAGCTGGTTGGTCGCGCGCAGGTAACGGCAACCGATCGCCGCCGCGACACCGGACTGCACGTCGTCGGCGGTGGTCAGATTCAGCAGAATCGGAGGGAAGTGCGGGAGGATCTGGGTGACTTTGCTCACGCCGACCGGCGCGGCGATCTTGGCCGCGACGGTGGCGCGGTTGATGGTGGTCGACATATGGTTCGGGCCTCGCAGGGTGATTGGTGGAGGCCGTCACCATAGAGCGGCGCAGTGACGCGCCGCTTACACCCGGTCCGGAGCAAAAACTTACGAGCCGATTACGCGCGCCGAGAAAGCAAGCGGGCCCGCCGGATTGCTCCGGCGGGCCCGACGCCTTTAGCGGGCAAAGCTTCAGCTTTGACCGATAAAGGCTTTAGTAGCTCTGGACGCAGCTGCTGCTGGCGTTGCTCCACAGCGGCTGGGTCGGGTAGTTGCCGACGTACGGGTTGTCCTCGAGCCCGGTCCACGCGCACTTGTCGCCGTTCTCGCTGTTATTGGAGAGATCGACCCAGCCGGTGTTCGGCTGCGGATCGGTCTCCGTCTCGCCCTGCTCGTGGCCGCCGACGATCGAGACGCCGTCGAGCGTGCCGGGGCTGTTCACCGAGCCGACGCCGCACGAATAGCCGGCATCGCTGATGTAGGGAAGGTTCGTGTACGCGATCGTGCCCTTGCCGGTGACCGTCGCGGCGCTGTGCCACGCGCAGTACTGCGTGCCGAAGCCCGACGGAACGATGCCGTGCGGCATCGCGACGACGTAGCTGGCGCTGGCCGAGTAGTCGCCGTAGTGCGCCGCGGCGCGCGCCGCTTCGTTCGCGATCTGCGACTGCGTCGGCGCGCTCGGCGGGTTGCTCCCGGTGTCGATGTACGAGCCGACGAAGCTGCCCGACGAGTTTCCGACGTGCGCGCCGTTGCTCTGCGTGTACTGCGTCACGCTGTTGAGCCACTTGCTGCCGCCGACGAGCGAGATGAAGGAGTTGTAGTACGAGCGCTCACCGTTCGGATCGCCGCTGCCGTTCCACGCATTTCCCCAGTACACGACGTAGATCTTGGGCGCGGTCTGGACCGGGCCGCCGTGATAGGTGAGGTTGCTGCCGGACATCGTGTGCCGGGCGGAGTCGGACGCGCGCAGCGCGTCGAGCACGTTCTTGGTCGGGAAGATGCGGACGAGATCGCCCGTCGCGTTGTTCTGCGCCGAGAACGTCGAGACCACGCGAAACTCGCTCGAAGCGGCAGGCGCTTGTGACGTGCCGTTGTTGCCGTTTTGCGACGGGACGATGGTCGAACCACCGCCGGAACAAGCCGCGAGCAAAGCCGCCGAAGCGGCTGCGGCTGCAAGGAACCGAGCCTTCAAGAAACACCCCTTGTTGTAAGGAGAAAGAGTTGCCCACACCACGGGACATTGCGGACCGTCAGACGACGGCCGCGCATGTCCTTGGACTTTCAGACCTTTCCCACCTTCGAGAAAAGTCGTGTGTCAGATAAAAATCGCAAAAGCGTTACAGAACACACACCATGCTGCTGCTGTGCGCACGCTTGCATCACGAGCACGCCGCAAAAAAAAGAGCCCGCCATTTACGGCGAGCTCTTCGTCTTCGATTGCGCGAGAAGCGCTTTAATAGCTTTGCACGCAGCTGCTGCTGGCGTTGCTCCAGAGCGGCTGGGTCGGGTAGTTGCCGACGTACGGGTTGTCCTCCAGCCCGGTCCACGCGCACTTGTCGCCGATCTCGCCGTTGCTGCTGTCGAGCCAGCCGGTGTTCGGCTGCGGATCCGTCTCGGTTTCGGCCTGCTCATGGCCGCCGACGATCGACACGCCGTCCAGCGTGCCGGGGTTGTTGACTGAACCGGCGCCGCATGAGTAGCCGACATCGCTCATGTACGGAAAGTTCGTGTACGCGATGGTGCCTTTGCCGGAGACCGTCGCGGCGCTGTGCCACGCGCAGTACTGCGTTCCGAAACCGGACGGCGAGATACCGTGCGGCATGGCGACGATGTAGCTGGCGTTCACGGAGTAGTCGTTGTAGTGCGCGGCCGCGCGAGCCGCTTCGTTCGCGATCTGCGTCTGCGTGGGATGCGAGGGCGGCGTGCTGCCGGTGTCGACGTAGGAGCCGATGAAGCTGCCCGGGGCGTTGCCGACGTGCTGGCCGTTGCTCTGCGTGTACTGGGTCACGGTGTTGAGCCACTTGCTTCCGCCGATGAGCGACACGAACGAATTGTAATACGAACGCTCACCGTTCGGGTCGCCGCTGCCGTTCCACGCGCTTCCCCAGTACACGACGTAGATCTTCGGCGCGGTCTGCACGGGGCCGCCGTGATACGTCATGTTGCTGCCGGACATCGTGCGGCGGCCGGAGTCGGACGCGCGCAGCGCGCCGATCACGCTGGTGGTCGGGAGGATGCGGACGAGATCGCCCGTCGTGTTGTTCTGCGCGACGAACGTCGAGACGGTGCGAAATTCGCCGGAAGCCGTCTGAGACTGGCCGGCGCCGCTGCTGTCATTGTTCGTTTGAGACGGGACGATGGTCGAACCGCCGCCGGAGCAAGCCGCGAGCAACGCCGCCGAAGCGGCTGCGGCTGCAATGAACCGAGCCTTCAAGAAAACACCCCTTGTCGGGAGGAGAGGGAGAGGCTGCCCACACCACGGGACATTGTGGGCCGTCCGTAGTCGGAGGCCGCGCGGGCTCTTGGACCTTGCGACTTTTCTCACCTTCGAGAAAAGTCGTGTGTCCGATAAAAATCGGAAAAGCGTTCCGAATCACACAGCATGATGCTGTCGTACGCATGCTTGCCACGTTGGGCATGCGTGTGCAAAAACAAAAGAGCCCGCCGAATCGGCGAGCTCTTCGTTGCGAATGCGCGAAGCGCTAGTAGCTCTGCACGCAGCCGTTGTTGGCGTTGCTCCAGAGCGGTTGCGTCGGATATCCGCCGGCGTTCGGGTTGTTCTCGAGGCCGGTCCACGCGCACTTGTCGCCGTTCTCGGCGCCGCTGCTGTCGAGCCAGCCCGTATTCGGCTGCGGATCGGTCTCGGTCTCGCCCTGCTCGTGCCCATAGACGATCGAGATGCCGTCGAGCGTGCCGGGACTGTTCACCGAGCCTGCGCCGCACGACGCACCGACGTCGGGGAGATACGGATCGTTCGTGTACGCGATCGTGCCCTTGCCGGTGACCGCCGTCGAGCTGTGCCACGCGCAGTACTGCGTGCCGAAACCGGAAGGACGGATGCCGTGCGGCAGCGCGACGACGTAGCTCGCGCTAGCGGAGTAGTCGCCGTAGTGCGCGGCGGCCTTCTTCGCCTCGGCCGCGATCTGCGATTGCGTCGGACGGCTCGGCGGATTGCTCGTGGTGTCGACGTACGAGCCGACGAAACTGCCCGCCGCGTTACCGACGTGCTGGCCATTGCTCTGCGTGTACTGCGTCACGCTGTTGAGCCATCGGCTGCCGCCGATGACGCCGAAGAACGCGTTTGCGCGCGCGCGCACGCCGTTCGGGTCGCCGCTGCCGTTCCACGACGATCCCCAGTACACGACGTAGATCTTCGGCGCGGTCTGGACCGGGCCGCCGTGGTAAGTCAGGTTGTTGACCGCTTGCGTCTCGCGCAGCCCGCCGGTCGCGCGCAGCGTGTCGATCGTGTCCTTGGTCGGGAAGATGCGGACGTACTCGCCCGTCTCGACGTTTTGTGCCAGGAACGTCGAAAGCGTCGTGAGCTCACGGTCCGAGGCCTGCGGGCGCGCGGGGAACGGCGGGACGCTGTTGCCGGGGTTGCCGCCGCCGCCGCAGGCGGTCAGGAGCGCGGCGATCGCCGCGGCGCCAAGAAGCCGGGGAATTCTCAAGACAAAGACCTCCACACCCCATCAATGAGGGCAGCGTGCATTGGTGGCTGCTACTTTTGCCGCCCCCTGGGGCCAACCTTGGAAAAAGCCGCCCGAGGGCCAAAATTGTGACGAAAGTCTGAAGACGACGTAGGAGAGACGATGCTGCCGCTGGTCCTCGCGCTGACCCTCACCAGCCCCGACGTCCACGACGGCACGCCGGTCCCGAAGCCGTACGTCTGGAACCGTGACGGCTGCGGCGGCGCGAATCGTGCGCCGCGGCTGCGCTGGGACCGGGCGCCGCGCCGCACGCGGGCGTTCGCGCTGACCGTCGTCGACCCTGATGCGCCGAAGCCCGGCGGCTGGGTGCACTGGCTCGTGTTCGGGATCTCGGGCGAGACGCGGAAGCTCGACGGCGCCCGCCCGCTGGGCGTCGTCGAAGGCAAGAACGACTTCGGGACGCTGGGCTGGGGCGGGCCGTGCCCGCCGCCCGGACCCGCACACCACTACGTCTTCACGCTCGACGCGCTGGACTTCGCGCCGGCGCTCGGCGCCGCGACGACGCTCGAGGCGTATCGCGCGCGGGTGCGCGGGCACGTGCTCGCCTCGGCGCGGATGACGCCCGTGTACAAGCGATGAGCCGGTGAGCGGGCGCTGGCGCGTGCTCGCGCTGATGACGGCGGCGCAGGCGGGCGCATCGCTTGTGCAGCAGGCGCTCGGATCGCTCTCGCCGATCCTGGTCGCCGAGTTCGTGCTGACGAAGACGCAGCTCGGCGCGATCTTCACCGCGCTCATGCTCGGCTCGGCGTGCTTCACCGCGGCGGCCGGCGTGATGACCGACCGTTTCGGCGAGCGCCGCATGGTGCTCGGCTCGGGCGTCACGATGACGATCGCGCTGCTCGCCGCGACGGTGGTGCCGAGCTTTCCGTGGGTCGTCGCGTGGATCTTCGTGTTCGGTGCGAGCTATGCGGCCTCGACGCCGGCCGGCGCGCGCGCGGTGCTGGCGTGGTTCGACCGTGACCGCGGCCTCGCGATGGGGATTCGCCAGACCGGCGTCCCGGTCGGCGGGCTCGCCGGCGCGATCACGCTGCCGCTGGTCGCGCACGTCGCGGGCTACCGCGGCGCGTTCGTCTTCGCCGCGGCGATCGTGCTGATCTCGACGCTGATCGCGGTGCTCGCGTACCGCGAAGCGGAGGACGCGCGCGCCCCGTCGGCGTCGCTCGCCTCGCTAGCGCGCGGGATGCGGGTGCTCGCGCGCGACCCGCGGCTGATCGGCGTGACGCTGACGTGCATGATCCTCGTCAGCGTGCAGCTGGCGCTGAACGCGTTCCTCACGGTGACCGGCGTGGTGGTTGTCGGGATCTCGCCGGCGCTCGCGGCGGCGGCGTTCGCGTGCGCGCAAGGCGCCGCGGCGGCGGGACGGCTCGCGTGGGGCTTCATCAGCGACCGCACGCTGCACGGCGAGCGCCTCGTCCCGTTCGCGATCATCTGCATCCTCGCCGCGCTCGCGAGCGCCGCGCTCGCGACGCTGCAGTCCGGCGCGGTGGTGCCGCTGTTCGCCGCGGCGATCGTGCTCGGGTTCAGCGGCGCCGGCTGGAACGGCCTGATGGCCGCGGCGCTCGCCGAAGTAGGCGGCGTCGAGCGCGCGGCGAGCGCGCTCGGCCTCGCGCTGACCGCGATCTTCTTCGCCTCGTCGCTCGCGCCGTCGGCGTTCGGCGCGCTCGCCGACCACACGTCGCTGCGGGTCGCCTGGCTCGCGACGTCGGCGCTCGCGCTGGCCGGCGTGGTCCCGGTGCTGCGGCTGCGCGCGCACCTCGCTCCCGGCCGGAGGTCCGCAACCCCGGCGGGCTGAAACGGGGTCGGTCCATCTGCGCCCAGGTGGCGGAATTGGTAGACGCGCTAGTTTCAGGTATTAGTGACCGCGAGGTCGTGGGGGTTCGAGTCCCTTCCTGGGCACCAAAAAAACGAACGGATCGGGAATCCAGGGGCTTTTTGGCCACTATGCGTGCGGGACACGGATTCGACAGTTCCATAGGTGCCGTTTTGCCGCTGCGATGTCGTCCGGCGTACGACCCATGACGAAGGCGCCGGCCACCGTGCGGTCTTGGTCGCTCGGACCGAGCCAGTATCCGTAGAGGTAGCGCCCCTGGGGGTGGATTGCGAAGTCGAATACGCCTTGAGAATGCGACGCGCGCTTCAACGAATGCCAGACCCCGATGATATAACGGCCGTGAATCACGTCAGCATACCCTTTCCACAAATAGCCTCCGGTATTCTGGCTGTTGATGAGGCATAATCGCTGCCGATATTTCGCGAGGTTGAACCAAAGGCTGCGCCTGTTGAACTGAATGTCGACGATCTCGTCGACCCATGATGCGTCACCCGGATTCGGTTGCCAGCTCGACTGCCACACGCCGTAAAGCTGCCGATTCCGAGAACGCACGCCGCGTTCGGCCAACCAAGACGCGACAACCGTTCCCGCGACCGTGAACGCGACAGTGATGCTGATCTCGATAATCTTTTCTATCATGATGCCAGCGAGTAGGTAAGCCGGTGGAATCTCGACGAGCTAACCCTCCCCATGACCGCGGTTCGTCCGTGCAGCCAGCGCCGGTCATCGATGAGATAGCCCTCACCTCGATGTAGCGCGATAGAGGATTGTCGGCGCTGCAGCGCGCCGCGCAGCGGCCAGTACCACGGGTTTCGCTTGGAATGCAGGAACGTGAAGAGCTTCCCAAATGAGTCGCGCGCGATTGGCTTCGTCATCAACTGCGCGATGGAGCGCGCCTGTTCTTCCGGGATCGCCGGAATCGATCGTATCGAACGTAGCACTTCGCGGCGCGATAGGAACAGCGACGCGCCCCTCCCGTCATCTGGGACGTCGTCGAAGATCAGCCAAACGCGGGTCGTCAGAAATAGGTCGGCATGGAGTTCGAATCCGGGGTCGCTCCGCTCGGTCGCGACCGGTGAATACAACGCTGCTCGTTCATCGTCCGCTTGCATCACGAGCGCCATACGGAGCATGGCGAAGACGACGCGAATTCGTCTGGTGTCGAACGGAGGGCCGAGCATGTCGCGGAAGAAGTACAAATCTTCGCGGTACGGTCCGTCCCGCAATTGTGCGGCGAATGCGAAAAGCTTGTTGCGGTCGCGCTCGGTCAGCCGCTCTATGGATGTGCGATACGACGCTGCGTACGGCGCGCAACCCCGGACGTGTTGCATTGTGATCCGGCGTTGCAACACGCCTAGCGCGTGCAGCTCGGCGATGAACTCGCGAAAGGCGGCTGACCACGTGAACCATGGAGCTGAGTGAGCCAGCGAATTCCGCGCATGTCGGCGAGGTGGCCTGACGCGCTCAAAGAGCCGTTGCCCGGATGTCTCGTGCGCGGCGTGGCGACGCATGGCGTTTGCCCGTCTCGGCATGCAAACCACCTAGTAAAGAGGCGTGGCAATGTTTCCGCACTCACCGGCGTAGGCTCCTCCGCTGACAACCCTTTCGATTTCGCGTCGCTTATCCGGCGAGCACGGTCTCAAACACGCCCGATGTCAAGGCCGCGGTCCGACGCCACGAGAACGCCGATGCGCGCAGC
>Ga0213878_10000278_pt1 | contig 20037 bp, 19 predicted proteins | sample VelepicoBEBS_R02_FD_161053 | JGI IMG/M metagenome (GOLD analysis project Ga0213878, IMG submission 161053) | Vellozia epidendroides bulk soil microbial communities from rupestrian grasslands, the National Park of Serra do Cipo, Brazil - BS_R02 | ecosystem: Environmental > Terrestrial > Soil >... | reverse complement strand
CAGGAGGCTCGCCGGCTCAAGCCTAAGCCGAATCGCACGCCGACGCGCCGACGCCGCCAGCCGTCACAGCGAGAGCGCCGTTCGCGGGCTCGATGGAGAAAACGGATTTTGCAGGGCCGACCAGATAGCGACGGTCGTAACAAGGGCCAGACCTGACTGACCCAGTTCAGCACAGCCTTGGGCTTGGCCTCCCCGGGTAGCGCTGGGTCATTTCAGCGGTCAACTCGCCTCGCTGCTGCAGCTTGGATAGGTCAAGGTTCAGCTCATCCCAGGTCACATAGACCCGCCCCTCTCTGCTTCGGCAGGGAAGCTGCTGAGGTTTTTTTGTTGAAGTCATCGACCGACTCGATCTGGATGAGCTGACCCGACAGTACTCGGGCAGAGGCTCAGCTGCCCATCATTCGGCCATGCTGCTGGGGCTGCTGATCTATGGGTACGCCAACGGCGTGCATTCCAGCCCCAGCGACCTCGCGTGCGACGTCCTTCGTCGGCCGCCATAGGCATGCAGCACATGCGACTTCAGCGCCAGCGACGCACACTCCACGAACAGGCGATCCGCCTCCTGGGGCGCGCCAGCACCGGAAGCACGGCACGCCCCAGGTTGGCAATCACCGGGTCGAGAGTGCCGGCATCGCAGCACAGTCCCTCCACGCGCGGCTCCTCCACCTCCTCGGCGAACGCGTCCAACGCCGCACGCGGCAGGTGGAAGAACATCGACTGGAAGGGACGGCAGACGTAGGCGGAGGCCGGCTCCGACAGGTCCGCGATGTGGACGGCCCCTTCCTGCTGCAGGCCCATCTGCAGAGATTCGCCGTCGCGGACGATGCGCCGGCTTCCGCCGGCATCGATCTCCACGCCCAGCAGGAAAGCATCCTCGATGGGTAGGGGCTCGAGCACAAACAGATGAGGCAGGTCGTAGCGCAGGTGCACGATGCCGATCTCGGCGCCGCTGCGCGATGCACTCGCAAGTGACTGGGCGGCGTCGATGCCGTACTGGCAGGTCAGCCGCCGGCCGAACTGTGAGTCAAAGCGGGAGGTTTCCTGCATGTCCGACATGCATACGGCGCTCGAAGACAGGGGCAGGCCATCGACCCGCCTGTGGACAGGCCCATCACACCCAGCAACTGCAGCCGAGCGCGCCCCAGAAGCCCTGCATGTCCGACGTCGGGAGCTGGGCTCGCGCGACCGCCGCGTGGTCGTGCCCATGCAGGCCACAGGTGCTGGCGCAGCCGCACATTGCCGCATAGCGCTGCTGCGCGCCGAAGGCCAGCTTGCGCGCCTGGTAGCCGCCGAAGGTGCGCACCGGCGACCAGCTCGGCGAGGCCTCGGGCAGCGGTGGCGCGAGCGGCGCATAGGAGCCGCTGCCATGCACCACTTGACCCGCCACGATGGTCAGGACTGAAGTGATGTCCTGGATCTGGTCCTCGGCCACGTTGAAGTAGTCGCGATCCAGCACAGCCAGATCGGCGTAGGCGCCGGCCTTGAGCACGCCCTTCTTGCCGCTCTCCCTCGAGAACCAGGCGCCATCAGCGGTCATGTGTCGCAGGGCGGTCAAGCGGTCCAGCCTCTTCTCCTCTGGATACAGCGCAGTGCCACCAATGCTGCGACCCGACACCAGCCAATACAAACACTGCCAGGGGTTGTAGCTGTTCACGCGGGTGGCGTCGGTGCCGAGGGAGACGGGCACCCCCATCTCGATCATCCGCTTGACGGGGGGCGTCTCCGCCGCGGCCTTCCGTCCATAACGTCGAATGAAGTATTCGCCTTGCATCGACATGCGGTTCTGCACAGCGATACCGCCGCCGAGCTTCTTGATGCGCTCCAGGTTCGCGGGCGTGACCGTCTCACAGTGATCGAAGAACCAGCCCAGCTTGTCGATGGGGATGTCGCGGTGCACCTTCTCGAAGACGTCCAGCGAACGGCTGACCGTCTCGTTGTAGGTGGCGTGCATGCGCCAGGGCCAGCCGTTGCCGGCCAGGAAGCGGACGACACCTTCGAGATCGGCCTCCATCGCAGCGGGCATCTCCGGCCTGGGCATGAGGAAGTCCTCGAAATCGGCCGCCGAGAACGCGAGCATCTCGCCACCGCCGTTGAGCCGGTACATGTCGCTGCCGTCGCCCGGCCGGCCCATCTTGGCCCAGCGCTGGAAATCGGCCAACTCCTGCTTCGCCTTCTGCGGGAAGAGGTTGTAGGCGATGCGCAGCGTGAGCTTCCCCTCCTTGGCCAGCTTGTCGATGACGGCGTAGTCCTCGGGGTAGTTCTGGAAGCCCCCGCCGGCGTCACCCACCGAGGTCACGCCCAGTCGGTTCTCCTCGCGCATGAAGTGCAGCGTGGAGTTGATCTGGTCTTCCGGCGCCAACTTCGGCGCCATGTTCAGCGTGTTGTAGAGGACGAAGGCGTTCGGCTCCGCCAACAGCAAGCCGGTGGGCTCGCCGTTCTTGTCGCGCTCGATGATGGCACCCGGCGGCTGCGGCGTGTCGCGGTTGTAGCCGACCACCCGCAGCGCCGCCTTGTTCAGGAAGGCCTGGTTGTAGAGGTTGAGAAGGAAGACCGGGGTGTCCGGCGCCGCGGCGTTGATCTCGGCCAGCGTCGGCAGCCGCTTCTCCTCGAACTGGAATTCGGTCCAGCCGCCGACGACACGCACCCATTGCGGCGGCGGGGTGACGCGGGCCTGGGCCTTCAGCATCTCGAGCGCCTGGCCCAGCGAGCGCACGCCGTCCCAGCGCAGCTCCATGTTGTAGTTCAGGCCGCCGCGGATCACATGCATGTGAGAGTCGGTCAGGCCAGGTATCACACGGCGCCTGCCCAGGTCGACCACCTGGGTGAGCTTGTCGGCGAGGCGGCTGATCTCCGCGTCGCTCCCCACCGCCATGACGAGGCCGTCCTTCATTGCGATGGCGGTCACGTCAGGCTTGGCCGGGTCCAGGGTCGAGATCCGCCCATTGCGCAGCACGAGGTCGGGCGCCGCACGCTTCGATCCCGTCTGCGCGGCCAGCGGGCCGGCCATGACGCTCAGGCCGAGCGCCGCGGCCGCTTCAAGAAAGCGGCGGCGTTCTGCGGATTGCGCGCTGCCGTCGACCGGAGTAACCAATGAACTCATGGGCGATCTCCTGGAGGTGTTGGATCTGTGACGCGGAATGCGTCCTGACTCAGGCGGGCGGTTCGCGCGTCGACGCGCGCTCGATCAACGCCGGGCGTAGCAGCACCGTGGCTGCGCTGCTTCCCGGCGTATCGCTCAAGGCCTCGAGCAGCAGGCGTGCGGCCCTGAAACCCATTTCGTAATGCTGGATGCGGATGGAGGTGAGCGGTGGGCTGATCTGGTCGAGCAGCGGCATGTCGTTGTGCCCGATCAGCGACACCTGCTCCGGCACCGCCACGCCGCGCGCCTTCAACACCTGCAGCGCGCCCAGCGCGATCAGGTCGTTGGCCGCCACGATAGCCGTGAAGCTCGGCCTGGACCTTCGCCTGCCGGACCCTTCGAGCAGCGCTGTCGTGGCAGCCACGCCAGCCTCGATCGAATAGGCCGGGCACTCGACGATGCCCGCGGGCTCCAAGCCCCGCTCCCGCAGCGCCTGCTCGAAGCCCAGGCGACGGGTCATGCCCGTGGAGAAGTGGCCCGGACCCGCGAGGTGCACGATGTGGCGATGCCCCAGCCCAGCGAGATGCTCCACCGCGAGCCGCATGCCGAGCAGGTCATCACTGAGCACGGCAGGAAGTTCGCCGCGACCATCGGTCCGGTTGACGAGCACGATGGCACTGCCTGTCTTGTGCAGCCCTCTCACCCAGTCGTCGTCGCGCGTCGCCGATGCGATCAGAAATCCGTCGACTCGCTGCTGACGCATCTGGGCGACCGCCTGATGCGTCGCCTCATCGCTGCGCGCGGTGTTGGCCAGCAGCGCGAAGTAGCCCGCCGGCTCCAGTCCGTCCTCGATGCCTCGCAGGATGGGCGGGAAAAGCGGGTTGGTGATGTCGGGGAACAGGACGCCGACCGTTCGGGAACGCCCCGTCGACAGCGTCGCTGCAGCGCGGTTGGGTTCCCAGCCCAGTTGTTTGGCCGCCGCCTCCACCTTCTGCAGCAACTCGGCACTGATCATGTGCCGCCGCGCCGGATCCATGGCGCGCGAGACGGTGGACTTGTTCACTCCCAGGTGGGCAGCGATCTGTCCGATGGTGACGGGAGCATCTTGACGGGGCATTGGCGAATGCTAGCGCAACCGGATGCATGTAAATAAGCCCTAGATTCATCGGTGTTTACCCTTTGATTTATTGACATCTTTGGCTTGTTCGCAGAAAGTAAATGCAACCGGTTGCGCTATAGTTGCCATGACGACCCCAACACCCCAACCCACCCTGTCGCTGCCCGACACGCCCCAGTCCCTGCTGCCGCTGGTGCTATCGGCGATGGCCGATACGCCCAGCCCGCGGCTGCGGCAGTTGATGGCCTCGCTGACGACCCACCTGCACCACTTCGTCATCGAGAACGCGGTGACCGAAGCAGAGTTCGAGCGGGCGGTCGACTTCCTGATCGGCATCGGCCAGGCGACCGGCCCCAAGACCAACGAGGTCATCCTGGCGGCCGACCTGCTCGGCGTATCGACGCTGGTCGCCCTGCTGAACAACCCCGGCGGCGAGGAGAGCGCCGACTCCCACGCCGCCCTGCTGGGCCCGTTCTGGCGCGCCAATGCGCCGGCCTGCCCGAACGGCGCCAGCATCGCCCGCAGCAACTGCGATGGCTTCCCAATGGAGGTTCGCGGCCGGGTCTTCGGCGCGGACGGCCAGCCGCTAGCCGGCGCTGTCGTCGACGTCTGGCAGGCCGACCCCAAGGGGCTGTACGAGAACCAGGATCCCGCCCAGCCCGAGATGAACCTGCGTGGCCGCTTCGAGACCGATGCCGACGGCCGCTTCTTCTTCCGCACGGTCACGCCGTCCGGCTATCCCGTGCCGACAAGCGGCCCCTGCGGCGAGTTGCTGGCTGCGCAGCGCCGCCACCCCTATCGGCCGGCCCATCTGCACTTCATGGTCGCCAAGCCCGACCACAAGGTGCTCATCACCCAGGTCTTCACGGCAGAGGATGCGCGTCTGGAGAGCGACCCCGTCTTCGGCGTGACCCGCGCCCTGGTCGGCCGATTCGAGCGCACGAGTCGCGACGGACATCCGCTGATGCAGTTGGCCCACGACTTCCACCTCGCCGCCGGAGAGATGGTCTACCCCAAGCCCCCCATTCCCTGAACCAAGCCCCCCAACACCGTCATGTCCTCTACGCCCTTCTCCCCTGCCGACCGGCTCGATGGCCGAGTCGCAGTCATCGCCGGCGGCGCCGGCGCCATCGGCTGGGCCACGGCTCGCCGGCTGGCGGCTCTCGGTGCCCGGTGCGTCCTGCTTTACCTCAAGGAGTCCCCGCAGGAGGCGCAGTCCCGTGCGGAAGCCCTGCCCGGCCAAGGCCATCTCGCATTGCAAGCCTCCATCACCGACAGCAACAGCCTGCGCGACGCAGCCGCTGCCGTGCGCAGGTCCTGCGGGCGCACCGACATCCTCGTCAACAGCGCCGGCTACACCCGCGCCGTCGCGGCGGCCGATCTCGACGCGCTGACGGACGAACTGATCGACGAGATGCTGCAGGTCAATTTCCGCGGCGTCGTCGCGACGATCCGCGCATTCCTGCCCCTGCTGCGCGAGAACGGTGACGGACTGGTCGTCAACATCTCCTCGATCTCCGGCTTCACCGGCGTCGGCAGCAACCTCGGCTACGTCGCCGCCAAGGCCTCGGTCGACGTCGTCGGCGACGCCCTGGCACGAGCGCTGGCGCCGTCGGTGCGCGTGCTGTCGGTGTCTCCGGGTGTCGTCGACTCGGGATTCGTCCCAGGTCGCGGCGCCGACTTCAACGAAAAGGCCGCCGCCGGCATTCCGCTCAGGCGCATCGGCAGCGTCGACGACATCGCAGCCGCCGTGCAGGCCTGCGCGACCACGCTGCGCTACGCAACCGGAACCCGCATCGTCGTCGACGGCGGTCGCCACCTCTGAGGCATGATGTCATGAACAAGACCCTCTTGACCTGCGCCGTCACCGGCAATCTCACGAAGCCGGAGCAGACACCCCATCTGCCCATCACGCCGGAACAGATCGCCAGCGAATGCCTGGCCGCCGGCGAGGCCGGTGCCGCCGCCGTGCACATCCACGTCCGCGACCCGCAGACCGGTGCGCCCTCGATGGATGTCGATCTCTATCGCGACGTCGTCCATCGCATCCGCCGCCATGACACCGAGCTCATCATCAACCTGACCACCGGCCCCGGCGGCCGCTTCATCCCCAGCGAACACGACCCGCGGGTCGCCGCGCCCGGCACCACGCTGCTGCCGCCGGAGCAGCGGGTCGAACACATCCGCCTCATCCGGCCCGACGTCTGCTCGCTGGACTTCAACACGATGAACTCCGGCGGCGACGTTGTCATCAATACACCGCGCAATGTGCGGGTGATGGCCCGGGTCATCCGCGAGGCCGGCGTCGTGCCGGAGCTCGAGATCTTCGACAGCGGCGACATCCATCTCGCCCGCGACCTGATCGCCGACGGCACGCTCCAGGGGCCCGGGCTGTGGACCTTCGTGACCGGCGTGAAGTACGGCTTCTCGGCTCAGCCCGAGACCCTTGCCTATGCACGCGGCCTGCTTCCGCCGGGTGCGATCTGGTCGGCCTTCGGCGTCGGCCGGCACGAGTTCCCGATGGTGGCGCAGAGCTGGATCCTGGGCGGCCATGTGCGCGTCGGGCTCGAAGACAACATCTATCTGGACAAGGGCGTGCTCGCCCGCAGCAATGCCGAACTCGTCGCCAAGGCCCGCCACATCGTGCAGGACCTTGGCGGCACCCTGATGACGCCCCGCGAAGCGCGCGACGCGCTCGGTCTCGCCTGAGGAACCCCGTGATGACCCAAGACCTTCCCACCCTCGATGCCGTGCGCGTGCTGGCCAAGGCTGCCAGCCTCGACGCACTAGACCTGCAACTGCAACGCACCCCGCCGCCGCGCCCCGCGCCCGGGCAGGCGCTCGTGCGTGTGCACAGCGCCGGCGTCAATCCGAGCGACGTCAAGGCGACGCTCGGCCTGATGCCCCAGGCCACCTGGCCGCGCAGCCCGGGCCGCGACTACGCCGGCGTCGTCGCGGATGGCCCCGCCGAATGGGTCGGCCGCGAGGTGTGGGGCTCGGGCGGCGACGTGGGCATCACCCGCGACGGCTCGCACGCCGGCTGGCTCCTGCTGCCGACAGCCGCGCTGCGGGAGAAGCCCCGGGACCTGGACTTCAATGCCGCAGGCAGCGTCGGCGTCCCGTTCGTGACGGCCTTCGAGGGCTTGCGCCGAGCCGGACATGCGCAGGCCGGCCAGGTCGTCGTCGTCACCGGTGCCAACGGCAAGGTCGGCCAGGCTGCCGTGCAACTCGCCGCCCAGGCCGGCGCACGCGTCGTCGCGGTGCAGCGTGGCGCCGAGCTGGCCGGCTGGGCCAGTTCACCCGTGGAGATCGTCGACTCCCGCGGCTTGGCGGCTGCCGAGCTTGCGTCGCGCATCCGTGACGCGGCCGGTGGACGCGGCGCCGACATCGTCTTCAACACCGTCGGCAGCCCCTACTTCGAGGCGGCCAACTTGGCCATGGCCAAGGGCGCAACACAGATTTTCATCGCGACCGTCGAACGGCCCGTCCCCTTCGACATCTTCACGTTCTACCGCGGCATGCACACCTATGTGGGCATCGACACGCTGGCGCTGGACTGCGTCGCGACGAACGAGCGGCTGGAGGCGATGCGTGCGGGCTTCGAGGCCGGCACGCTGCGTGCCTTCCCGGTGGAAGCCGCCAATGTCTACCGCCTGCCCGACGCCATGACCGCGTATCGGCGCGTCCTTGGCGGCGACGCGGCGCGCATCGTGCTCCAGCCCTGAGACCGCCATGGACATCACACGGTTCGAGACGGCGCCGGAGTACACGGCGCCCGCCCACGAAGGCATGCGCTGCCGGCGCCTGCAGGGGCATGAGGCCAGCCCCGCAGAGCAGCTGTGGCTCGGCGTGTCGGTGGTCGAGCCCGGCGGCCGCACGGGACTGGACGCCTCCCCCTTCGAGAAGCACTACGTCGTCCTCGACGGCGAGCTGACCCTGGTCGCCGAGTTGGAGGGCCGCCGCGAGGAAGCCGTGCTGCGCCGCCACGACTCCTGCCGCTTTGCGCCCGGCGAGAAGCGGCAACTCGTCAACCGCAGCGACCGGCAGGCGATGGTGTTGTTGGCCATGCCGCTGCCTGTCGCTCCTGCTTGAACGGTCCGGCGGGCACCCGAACGCATCAATCCAAGGAAGACTCCATGTCCATTCGTACGTCCATCCGCAACGCCCTGCTGATTGCCACAGCGCTCGCGCCGCTGCACGCGGCCCTGGCCGAAGCTGACAGCCAAGTCACGCTGTACGGCCGGCTGAACGTCGCGCTCGAGGCGGTCGGCTCCAGCGGCGCGCCGGTGAACCGCGATGTCAAGCGAGAAAGCAACAACCGCTCGGTTCTTGGCTTTCGCGGCATCGAGAACCTTGGCGATGGCTACCAGGCGCTGTTCCAGATCGAGGGCGCCCTGTCCGTCGACACGGGCGCCGCCACGTCGTTCGCGAACCGCGACACCAGAGTCGGCCTGTCGACGCCATGGGGCCTGGTCTTCCTGGGACATTGGTCCACGCCCTATCTTCTGGCGACAAGCGGCTTCGACCCCTTCTACCCGACAACGGCGGGCTACATGTCGCTGATGGCCAATGGCTCGGCTGCCACGGCCAACAACATCAGTGACCGCTCTTCCTTCGACCGCCGCCAGCAGAACAGCGTGCACTACTGGACCCCGAGCTGGCAAGGTTTCAGCGGCCGCGCCGCCTACGCCTTCAACGAGGGCGAGGTTGGGCCTCGCGGCAGCAGCCCGCGCCTGTGGTCGGCATCGCTGAACTACGACGAGGGTCCATGGAACCTGGCGCTGGCCCGCGAAGAGCACCGCGACTACCAGGGCCCGGGCTTGAACGACAGCGGCACCAAGCTCGGCGTCGCCTATCGCTTCGGCGACTGGCGCCTCGCCGGCGCCGTCGAGCAGCTGAACTACGAAACGCTTGCAGGGCACCTCAAGCGCGACTCCTTCTACCTATCGGCCACCTGGCAGCTCGGCTCCGGCAGCGTGCGCATGGCGTACACGCGGGCCGGCCAGGGCAAAGGCCCGGCCGGTGCCAAGGTGGGCTTCATTGCGGCCGGCTCCGGCACAGGCTCGAGCCAGTGGACGGTCGGCTATGACTACTCGTTGTCGAAACGCACCGGCCTCTATGCCTACGCGAGCCGCATCGACAACCAGGCCCGCGCTGCCTACGACTTCGCGATCAACGGCCTCGGCGCCGGTGCCGGGGAACGGCCTCACATCGTCGCGACCGGCATCCGCCATAACTTCTAGACCTGCTCCGCGGCACCAAAGGAGTCCTTATGACCCCGCCCCCAGCGACGAGCCACAGGTCTTCCCGACAGTGCGCGCGTCAGGTGTTGCGCACGTGCGGTACCGGCATGGGCCGCACTCCACGCGCCGCTGATGCGAAGAAGCCTCGAGTCCGAGGCCCGGAGGGCGCTCGCCTCGGAGATTCCGGCGGCGCCTGCGCAACGGTCGCCACACCCGGCCCGCGCTGGCGCCACGTTGTCCGGCTGTTCAACGCGGCGGCGCTTGTCGAACCATCGCCCGCCTGTCGGGTCGGGGAGAGCTGCGAATGACCTCCCGGGATACGCCTTCGCCGCGTGCTGCGATGGATCAGCCACGTGACAGCCTATCGGCACCACACGCCGGCATCGACGCGGTACTCCATCGGCTGCAGAAGCCGTTGCAAATCGATCCATCGGCCTTTGTCGCGGCCAGCGCGACGCTGATTGGCGATGTGGAAGTTGGACGGGGCTCGTCCGTCTGGTTCGCTGCGGTCCTTCGCGGTGACGTGGGTTCCATTCGCATCGGGCAAAACTCGAACGTCCAGGACGGCTGCATCCTGCACACCAGCACCGATGGGCCGCCATGCCTCTTGGGTGACTACTGCACCGTGGGTCACGGAGCCATCTTGCATTCGTGCCGGCTGGATAACTACGCCTTCGTCGGATTCGGTGCACGAGTCCTCGATGGCTGCCACATCGCTTCGGACGGCGTCCTGGCCGCAGGCGCGGTGCTGCCGCCAGGCAAGGCCGTCAGCAGCGGAGAGCTTTGGGCGGGCAACCCCGCCCGGCTTCTCAGAATTCTTGCGCCCGACGAGATCGAGCGACACCGACTCGTCGCGACCCGCTACGTCCAGCTCAGCCGAGCCTACATGCAGTCCATAGCACGGCCTGGCTGAGCGCCAGCCGACCACCCCAGCAACTTCGAAGCGTTGCCCCAGCGGGCAGCTCAGGGCGAAGCCATGTCCAGGTTTTTGTGACCTTAATGCGTAGAGGAGACTGAAATGAACTTGACGTCGACCCAGACGGTTGCCGCCTCGAAGAAATCGAGCAAGCCCTGGTACCGAATCCTGTATGTGCAAGTGCTGATCGCGATGACCATCGGCATCTTGCTGGGCCACTTTGACGCTGCGGTCGCCGTCGCGATGAAGCCATTCGGCGACGGCTTCATCAAGCTGGTCAAGATGATCATCGCTCTGGTGGTGTTCTGCACCGTCGTGTCGGGCGTAGGCGGTATGCGCGACATGCGCAAGATGGGGCGCGTCGGCGCGAAATCGCTCCTCTATTTCGAGGTGGTTTCCACCCTCGCGCTGATCATCGGACTGATTGTCGCCAACGTCGCCAGGCCTGGCGCGGGCATGAATGTGAAGCTCGAAAGCCTGGACATGAAGGCGGTCTCGGCCTACGCCGGACAGGCGAGGCAACAGGGTATCCCGGAGTTCATTCTCAACATCATCCCCAACACTGCGATCGATGCCTTCGCCAAAGGGGACGTGCTTCAAGTTCTCCTGGTATCCATCTTGGTAGGCGTAGCGCTTGCACGCGCGGGCGACCGATGCAGGCCGGTGGTTGACGCGATCGACACCTTCAGCCATGCGGTGTTCGGCATCGTCGGCCTGGTCATGAAGCTGGCGCCCCTCGGTGCGTTCGGCGCGATGGCCTTCACCGTCGGAAAGTACGGCATCGCATCGCTGGCACCTCTGGCGAAGTTGATCGGCACCTTCTACCTGACCTCGGCACTGTTCGTCTTCATCGTGCTCGGCGTCATCGCCAGGATGACCGGCTTCAGCATCGTCAAGTTCCTGCTGTACATCAAGGAGGAGATCCTGATCGTGCTCGGAACCAGTTCTTCGGACACGGCGCTGCCGACCCTCATGCAGAAGCTGGAAAAGCTCGGCGTCTCCAAGCCCATGGTCGGCCTCGTCGTCCCGACCGGCTACACCTTCAATACGGATGGCACGAGCATCTACATGACGATGGCGGCACTGTTCGTCGCACAGGCGATGAATGTCGACCTCTCTCTGACGCAGCAGCTGACCATCCTGTTGGTGGCCATGCTTACGTCCAAGGGAGCGAGCGGAGTCCAAGGGGCCTCTTTCGTAGCGTTGGTCGGGACCTTGACGGTGATTCCCGACATTCCGGTCGCCGGCATGGCCCTCATCCTTGGCATTGACCGGTTCATGAGCGAAGCGCGGGCGTTGGTCAACATGATCGGCAACGGCGTCGCCACCGTCGTGATGGCCCGCAGCGAAGGCGAGCTCACGCGCGAGCAAATCCGCCAAGCACTGGAGCAATGAGTTCCCCAGTGCGGTGAAGAACCCCTGTCTCTAGCCGTCGCTGCGTCACACCCGGCGCTGCACGGCACTCCTGGATTCGTCCTTACTGGCCTTGCCGTGGCAAGCGGCCAGTGGGGCGTCCATTCCTGCGATCTGGGCGAAAGCCGGCCACCAGATTCCTTCAAGCCCGGCGTGCACCTTGTCATGCAACTTGTGGAGCAACGATTGATGATCTCGAATCTTGAATCCCGACAGAATACTGGGCGGTCCTACGCCGGCCACCATATCGGCAATGGCGCAGCATGGCTGCCCTTTGCAATGGCCATGAGTGCCTTGTGCAGCCCGTTCCCCGCGGGAGCGGCGGAGATCGCCACATGGGGTGATGGGAACAAACTGGAGCTTTATGGCCGAGCACAGCTGGCCTACGAGTTCCTGCGCACCGGACCGACCTATGCGACCAACGCCAACGGGGGCGTGCCCTGCAACACCTGCAGCTCGAACCTCACCTTGAACGGCGGCGGAGCTCCTACGCTTTCCGCGGGTTGGGACTCGCCTTTCATTTCCCAGCAGCAACCGTCTCACGACCGTCTGCGCAATCAGCGCTCGGTGGTCGGGTTCCGTGGCGAGCTGAAGATCAACGACGACTTGAAGGGCGTCTGGCAAGTCGAGAGCAGCTCCGCGATCGATGGCGGCGGCGGACTGCATGTGCCATCACAAACCTGGGCCAACCGGGATTCAGGAGTCGGCCTCGACAGCAAAACCTACGGCCGCATCATGTTCGGCAGCTGGATGACGCCCTATACCCATTCGACTTTCTCGTGGGATCCTTTCTACACCACGACCGGGGCCTATATGAGCATCATGGGCAACGGCTCGGGCGCTTCGATGGATCCTCTGTCCGACAACGCGACCTTCGACCGCCGCGAGCACAACCTGCTGCAGTACTGGTCCCCGGATATCCACGGCTTCAGGTTCCGGATCGCCTACGAGCCGGGCGAACTGAAGATCAGCGACAGCAGCTTCAACTATCCCGGTGGCAATCCAACCTTTGGCAATGGCGGCAGTGGTGTCGGCAGCTGCCCGAACGTGGCGATCACCTCGAGCCCTGACTACACCGGGGCCGACGCCATCGGACCGAACCCGAATGGTCCAGGGGTGGTCGTGTCAGGAAAGACCTACACCCGCTGCACGGGCCTGAACCCCCGGCTGCTCTCGACGGAAGGCACCTACGAATCCGGCCAGCTTCATCTGGCAGCCGCCTATGAAACCCACATGAGCTTCAACTCCAACGGCAACGACTACGGCGTCAAGATCGGGGCGGCCTACGACTTCACACCGAGGACGAGGGTGTCGGTCATCGCGCAGCGGCTGAGCTACAAGGTCTTCGACGGCGACCTGCATCAGAACCAGTTCTACACCTCCCTGCTGCAAAAGCTCAGCGATCAGGACGTGCTGAAGGCCGGCTTCAGCGTGGGTGGCCAGGTCGGCGGCAGCTCGCACACGATCATCGGCCACCTCCGCGCCGGTCCCCACAGTGGTTCGAAGCAGATCACCATCGGGCCGGAGCACCAGTTCAACAAATACGTCGCAGCCTGGGCCTACTACTCGAAGATCCACAACGACGCCAACGCCTTCATGGACTTCGCCATCAACGACGCGACCCCTGCGACCGGCTCAAGTCCATCGGTCATCGCCGTCGGCCTGCGAGCGACTTGGTAGTGAACTCCTGAATCAGGGCGCCGGCAAGGGTACCTAGGCACCCTTCCGGTACCCTGTCGACAGGTTCATTCATACGGGGCGGAGCGCCACGAGGACCCTTCTCGTCAGTCACGACTGCAGCTCCTTCCCCTGAGCATCGATGACCCGGTCCCACAGCTCGTAACTGGCCTTTCGCTGCCGCAAAGCATTGCGACGGCACCCTTGATTCCAGCTCTGGCCGATGCGCGGTTGCCGCGAACACAACAACCTGACGCCATGCGAAAGTAGAAATCAAACACGCGGAGGCAAGGTGCACACTTCCTTCGCGAAGCGCCAGCTCCCCCACTCATGCCGATCGGTCATGGCGAAATGCCCGGCCAACTATCCGGAGTTCACTGAGGCCATGAACAAGTTGGAACGCTACGCCTACACCGCAACTCCTCAACGCGTGCTGTGCGGTGCCGGGACTGCCCGAGACGTGGGCGCCGAGCTGCTGAGCCTCGAGCGGCAGCGCGCGGTCGTGATCTCGACTCCGGGCCAGCAGGCGCTCGGCGTCCGGATTCACGAGCTGCTGGGCAACCAGGGAGCGGGCGTGCTGGCGACGGCACGCGTGCATGTGCCGACCGAGGTCGTCGAGGCCGGTCTCGACGAGGCCAGGAGGATGGGCGCCGACAGCCTGATCGCCGTCGGAGGCGGCTCCGCGATCGGCCTGGCCAAGGCCCTGGCCGTGCAGACCGGGTGGCCCATCGTGGCGCTGCCCACGACCTATGCAGGCAGCGAGGCAACGCCGATCTTCGGGCTCACGCTGGCAGGGATCAAGCGCACCGGCCGGGACGCCCGGGCACTGCCAAACAGCGTCATTTACGACACCGAGCTCAGCGCTGCGCTGCCGAAGCACGTGTCGGTGGCCAGCGCCCTCAACGGGACGGCCCATGCCATGGAAGCGCTATACGCATCGGATCGAAGCCCGATGACCGATGCCCTGGCTCGGCACGGACTGAGGCTCTTCGCGTCGGGACTCGACGCGCTATCAACACACGAGCAGTCGCCGGAGGTGCGTAGCCAACTGTCGACCGCTGCCTGGCTCTGCGGCCATGTGCTGGGACAAACACAGATGGGCCTCCACCACAAGCTCTGCCATGTGCTGGGCGGTCGCTTCGATCTGCCGCACGCCGAGCTGCATGCATTGATGCTGCCTCGAGTGCTGGAGCTGACGGCGGCGCGCAGGCCGGAGCTGGTCGACCAGATGGCCGATGCCATGGGGGTGGCAGACCCTGCGTACTGGTGCCGTGGGCAACTGGCGGATGCCGGGTTGCCGGTGTCGCTGACACAACTCGGGATAGAGGCAGTCGATGTGGGCGAGGTGGCAGACCTCGTCATGTCTCAACCCTATCCGCACCCCTTCACCGTCGGCCGTCAGGACCTCCTGCAACTGCTGCGAGAAGCCGTCGGCGCTTGACCAGCGAGGCAAAGGCAAGTGTGTCAGTCAAACGTGGTCGGCACCTGCACCTTGTCGGGAGCGGCCTGAAGCCCCCCAATCAGCTAACGCCGCTCGAAAAAGTAACGGTTGATCAGCGACCATTCATGGATAGTGCGGCGGCCGCCCTGATCCTCTCCGTCCATGGCCTCGATGCCCGCCCGTTGAGACGGCTCACACAATGCGTTCAAGCCCAGGGTGTTGCGCAACCGCGCGCAGCCACTGCTGTGAACCAGGCGCGCGTGGATGCCGGACGCAAGGTGTACTTCGAGGGGAACATCGCCAACGGCTTGCCGGCGTGCGTCTCATGCCACCGGCCCAACGGCAGCGGTATCGCGCCAGACTTCCCGCGGCTCGCTTGTCAGCAGCCGGCCTATGTTGCCTCTCAGCTCAAGGGGTGGGTGGAGAACCGCGGCGGACCGGCCCGGCCAAGCTGATGTCGATGATCGTGCCGCACCTACAGCCAGAGGAAATCGACGCCGTCGCTGACTTCGTCGCGCAAACGACTGCGAACTGCAGCCGGGACAGCATCAGCGCCGAAATTTCAATCGTCGACATGGGCGTCCTTTTGTCGTTGCCTATCGGAGCCTATAAGGCAGCCCACGCCGTCACGGCCCATAGCAGCTGCCGGTGGAACTGCTCGGGAATGCTGCGCACGAGGCAAAATCATCCTCGCCCCGCACCACGCTCAGTGCGGACTTCTGTACGAGTGCATGTGTGACGTGGCGGCGATGAGCTGGCCGCGTGAACCCGATTGCTCCAAGTCGTGCCAAGCGACGAGCAAGAAGCCGCCGACCAGTCCCAAGTGCTCGAAGAACGAGTTCTCGGCCATGAACCGGTCGTGCCCTGCCATCCCCCAGAACTGGTTGGCCAGTAAAGTTGCGAACAGCGTGAAGCCTGCGAGCGCTAGGGCGGCGAGCCACCGATACCAGCCCGCAAGAATCATTAGCGAGGCACCAATTTCAAAGGCGATCACGATCGCTGCAAATGGGGCGGCGGGCGAGAGGCTGAAATGTTGCATCTCGGCGATGGCGGCGCCAAAGTCGAATGCCTTCACAAGGCCGCCCTGAAGGTAGGCGGCACACAGCCCCAGCAAGGCCATCCATCTCACCCACCGCACAACTAGAACCCGTCGGCCAAGCTCGGTAACGGGGGCCGCCGTGCCGCTCGTCTTCGCTGCGGGCTTCATTGCTACACCGCCCAGCAGGCACAACCCAAGGCGCCCCAAAATCCTTTCAGATCCGCAGCCGGGATACGGCTGCGCGATGCGGCGGCGAGATGGTTGTGACCATGGACGTTGCACTGGTTGGCGCAGGCACACGCAGCGGCGTTTCGGTTCATCACTGCCTGCATCGGCGCGCCTTCCTTGTCACCCCAGGCGCCGTAGCCCCCAAAGCGTCGCACCGGTGACCAGTCCGGCATAGCGGGCGGTGGCGCTGAATCGTCGTGCCTCGCGAAGTCGCCGGCCCCCCAGACGACCTTCCCACCGACAACCGTCAGCAGGGAGGACGTATCAGCGATCTCGGACTCTGGACAGGAGAAGAGGTCACGGTCCGGGACCACGAGGTCTGCGAGCATGCCCTCTTCGATGCGTCCCTTCTTGCCGACCTCATTGGAGAACCAAGTCACCTTGTCGGTCCACATCCGCAGGGCCGTCTCGCGGTCGAGGCAGTTCCGCTGCGGATACATCGACAGGCCACTCACGGTACGTCCGGTGATGAGCCAAGACAGCGAAACCCATGGGTTGTAAGAGGCAACCCGAGTGGCGTCCGTCCCCGCAGAGACGTTAAGTCCTTTAGAGAGCATGCGGGCCACTGGCGGTGTTGTCTCGGCGGCGCCATGGCCATAGCGCTCAACGAAATACTCGCCCTGATAGGCCATGCGATGCTGCACGGCCACGCCGCCACCGAGCGCCGCGATGCGGTCCATCGACACCTCGGAGATGGTTTCTGCATGGTCGAAGAACCAGTTGAGGCCCTCCAGGGAGATGTCCTGGTTCACACGCTCGAATACATCGAGCGCGCGGCTGATGGTTTCGTCATAGGTCGCGTGCATACGCCACGGCCAACGGTTTTCCGCCAAGATGCGGACTACTGCTTCGAGATCGCCCTCCATTTCCGGCGCCATATCCGGACGTGGCTGGCGGAAGTCCTCGAAGTCAGCGGCCGAAAAGACGAGCATCTCGCCGGCGCCGTTGTGGCGGAAGTAGTCATCGCCCTGCTTGTACTTCGAGGTCGCCGTCCACTTCAGAAAGTCGTCCTTCTCCTGCTTCGGCTTCTGCGTGAACAGGTTGTAGGCGAGACGGATAGTCAGCTGATTCGCCGCCGCGAGCTCCTTGATGATCTCGTAGTCTTCGGGGTAGTTCTGGAACCCGCCGCCGGCGTCAATGACACTGGTCACGCCAAGGCGATTCAGCTCACGCATGAAATGCCGGGTGGAGTTCAACTGGTACTCCGGCGGGAGCTTCGGGCCCTTCGCGAGCGTAGAGTACAGGATTGACGCGTTCGGCTTGGCCAGCAAAAGCCCGGTCGGGTTTCCAGCCCCGTCGCGCAGGATCTTCCCTCCCTGAGGTTCGGGCGTGTCCTTGGTGTAACCGACCACGCGCAGCGCAGCAGCGTTCAGCAGTGCACGGTCATACAGATGCAGGATGAAGACGGGCGTGTCAGGCGCTACGGCGTTCAGTTCGTCAATCGTGGGCAGCCGCTTTTCTTCGAACTGATGTTCGGTGAATCCGCCCACGACACGAACCCATTGTGGCGGCGGAGTGATGGCGACCTGGCGCTTGAGCAACTCCATCGCGTAGGCCAGGCTGCGGACACCGTCCCAGCGGACCTCCATGTTGAAGTTGAGACCGCCACGAATGATGTGGCAATGGTTGTCGCAAAGGCCGGGGATCGCTCGGCAACCGCGAAGGTCAATGACCTTCGTTTGCGGCCCTGCGAGAGCCATGATTTCACCGTCCTGACCCACGCGCAGGAACTTGCCGTCCTTGATGGCGACGGCAGATGCGGCCGGCTGGGCGGGATTCAGTGTAGTAATGAACCCTCGATGAAGGATGACATCTGCAGTAGTCGTGCTAGCCATGCGAGTGCTCCCGCGCGTTCACGCTTCGGGTTGTTGGGATGGGGTGGAGGCAGAACTTTGCGCCCTCACTTCCTTGCACTTCGGCAACTCACCGAAGACATGCGGCTGAACCTGGTCGCGCAGCCAAGACGCCTGCTCGGGTTTCCATGCCTGTTTGACGAGTGGTGGGATCTGCTCGCCCAGCAGAATTCCGAGCAGCCCTACCAATGCAATGACGGGCGGCGCAGGGGACCGCACGTTGAACAACGCGTAGATGATTCCGACCAACAGGCCGACTGCCAGTGACACAAGGTAGGGCTTCATTTCTACTCCTATGAAGAAACGTAGGAGCTTCCTATTGGCCGCTCCGTAGGTGCTCAGCCCTCGTGGGCCCCGAACATCGTTTTGGCGTAGATGATGCCAAGACCATAGGCGCCGCCGAACTTCTTGGCGATGCCCGTCGTGAGGTCATAGGTGCCTGTGCGCGCCCAGTCACGCTGCAACTCGAGCATGTACTGCAGCGAGGTCATCGGGTGCGCGCCAGCTTGCACCATCCGGTCCATCGCGCGCTCGTGGGCCTCCTCGGATACGTCCCCACAGGCATCGCCGATCACGTAGACCTCGAAGCCCTGATCGAGGGCGGACAGTGCCGGGCCGACGATGCACACGGAGGTCCAGAGGCCGGCAAGTACGACTCGTCCCTTGCCGATTGCGTTGACCACCCTGATCACGTTGGCGTCTTCCCAGGTGTTCATCGACGTGCGGTCGATCAACTCCTGGCCAGGGAAGGCATCTGTGATCTCGTTGTACATCGGACCGGAGAAGCTCTTCTCGGCCACGGTGGTCAAGATCGCCGGGACCTTGAATCCAGCCGCTGCGTTCGAAACGAGCGCGGCGTTGTTGCGCAGTTGGACTGCGTCGATGGACTTTGTCGCAAACGACATCTGCGACTGGAAGTCGATCATGATGAGCGTATGGTCGGTCGGGGTCAGAAGCTTGGCGCCCGGCACGGGCTTGGCGGTTGGCATATCAGTGTCCTTTCACAGTCTTGCCATTCACGGCATAGGGTCGGGTCCTGTGGCATCGCGGTTCAGCGTACTGGCCCCGATCGCCACGCCTTCAGTCTCACCGCAGTCTCGATTTCAGTCCTACTCCTTTCGATTGAGTGGTTGCTACGTCAGACGCCCAGCGCTTTCTTTTTGGCCTGGGGTCCCATGGAGCGCAAGGTGAGATCGCGCTCCTTTGGCAGGGAACTGCTCACAACAAGGTTTGCGTCGCCGTGGCGCGGGAACTCGCAGGCTTCGTGTGGGCCATTGCCCGCCAAGCCACACCAATACTCAACTGAACGAACGCGAGCGGCCTGCGGCGATGCGGGGCAGCTTCACGATTGGAAGAATCCTCAAAGCTTTTATAACGGAAGGCCTTCGGCAACCCGCGACTCTAGACAGAGGTAGCTTCCACGATGGATAGATGCAGAGCGGTAGCCACCCCGCGGATATCAGTCTGACCCATCGTCGCAGCAGACTTTGTGCTGCATCGCCCCAGGCACGTTAGCGTTCGGAATTAACATGCTGGTTCGACAAGAGCAGCCATATCAGAAGCTGTGCCGGACGCCGGCAGCGAAGACGTTGGGCTTCTCTCCAGCGCCGGCGCCTATCGGATTGATTGCGAAGTCATATGCAGCGCGACGCTGGTTGTCGATTCGGCTGGCATAGGCATAAAGGCCGGTACGCTTGGAGAACGAGTAGTCATAACCCAGGGTCCACTGGCTCGAACCCGTGTCTGGCCCGCCAGCAATGAAGCCAACCCTCGTGCCGACTGGCCCTTTGCCTTCCCCGGCGTGGGTGTAGGCCGCTCGAGCGCTGCCCATGCCGATCTGCCAGGTTACAGAGACGTAGTACGCGTCGCGCTTCAATGTGCCGGTTGGGGTTTCGTAGCGCAGTTGCTCGAAGGCGCCTGGTAAGCGGTAAGCCTGCAGCGTTCTTTCGCCGCGCGATGTCGTTACCCAGAATGCCTGCATCGACAACAGCGGTGAGGCAGGCTAATGCAAGAGTGGCGAGGACGACGGCG
>Ga0213878_10000277_pt1 | contig 20052 bp, 18 predicted proteins | sample VelepicoBEBS_R02_FD_161053 | JGI IMG/M metagenome (GOLD analysis project Ga0213878, IMG submission 161053) | Vellozia epidendroides bulk soil microbial communities from rupestrian grasslands, the National Park of Serra do Cipo, Brazil - BS_R02 | ecosystem: Environmental > Terrestrial > Soil >... | reverse complement strand
TGCGGTGGCCTGCAGCTGGCCGAGCCGCCACCAGCCTTCGCCGGTCACCTCGCTCGCATTCGGGTCCTCGCTCAGCGCGGCCACGAGCCGCTGCTGGTCGCGGAGCGCACGACCGATGTCCTGCCCTCCGCCGCCGATCAAGCGCTCCGCTCGCGTGAAGTCCTTCGCCCGGACGTACGCGTCGATCGCAGCTTGGTCGTCGCCCTCCGACTCGGCAAGCCGCCCGCGCAGATCAGCGCTCTCCGCATCATCCGGCAAACCGGCGACGATCGCGCGCGCCTCCGCCGTGTCCAGGTTATGAAGCGCCGCCGCGGCGCGTGCCCGCGGCCCGCCCAGCAGCGGACGGAACAGCCACGGATCGATCGCGTGAAGCATCCGCGGCAGCGAAGGCCGCACCGCCAGATCCCCATACGCCGCCGAGGAAGCGATCTGCACCGCTCCGAGCACGACGATGATCGCGCCCGCCGCCACGACGGCGGCCCACCGAACCATCCCGTCCCCTACCGGCACGACCCGCTCTCACCCTTCGACAAGCTCAGGTGACGGAACGCACGCCGACCCCACGAGCACGCGCGCGCCGACCCACCCTCCTGAACGACAGCGATCCGCTACTCATCGTGCCTGGCCGCGAGGGCGGTACACCGTCTCGGCGGACCCTTTTGAGGACCCCGGGCGCAGGATGCGCAGGAGGGGTCCGAAAACGGAGCGAGCCCCTGCGCAGGAAGCGCAGGGGCTCGCGTGTCCGACGAGACGGTGTACCGCCCTCGCGGCCCGCCACCATCCTAGAACCGGATCGAGAAGTTCAGATCCTCACGATTCTGGTTGAAGTTGAACGTAGGCAGCACGTTGTCTTGGTACTTCTGGTTCCGGAACAGCGCCGAGATCGAGCTGGTCGTCTTCGGGATGTTGTAGGTCAGCGTCCCCTGATACTGGGTCTTCGTCTGCGCGATGTTCTGCTGCGACGTCGTCCCGTAGGCACCGTGGAACGACTGCTGGTTGTACCCGACGCCGAGCACGAGGTCGCGCGTCAGCGGCACCGTCGCCGCCGCGTCGATCGTGTTGTGGTAGTCATCGACGTAGTTCGGATAGAACAGCGGCGGCGTCGCACCGGTCGCGAGGTACGTGTTCAGCAGCGCCGTCGAGCTCGCGTCCGGACCGCCCGTGTTCGGGTTGAACGGGACGTAGGCGTACGCGGTGCGGTCGTTGCGCACGAGGTGCTCGAACGAGTCGCTCACGTTGACGGCGACCTTCTGGCCGAAGACCGGGACCGAGAACTGCAATCCGCCCTCGATCTTGTCGAACTTCAGCTTCGTCCCCGACGCGAAGCCCGGCCCGTACGTGATCTGACCGAACCCGTTCGGGACCATCTCGGCGAGATGCTGGCCGAGGATGCGGCCCTGGAAGGGCATGTCGCCGACGTGGAACGGCACGGTCACGTTCCCCGTCCAGCCCTGCGAGTTCGGCGCGAACGCGCTGAAGTACTGAGGTCCGCTCGCTACGAACGGGTTGAAGACCGGATAGATGTACGTGAGCGCCGCGTTGCGGCTCGTGCACGCGGCGCCGGCGCACACGGGCGCGGTCGCCCGGTCGAACGTCTGGTTGATCCCCAGGTTGTTCGCGAAGCCGTAGAACTGCGGGAAGAAGTTCCCGCGCCAGAACTGGAACGTCGAGGGCGACGGGCCGAAGTACCGCAGCGGTCCGCCGCTGAGGAAGTTCGGGCCGACGGCCTGGTACTGGATCGTCGCCGTCGCCTGGTAGACTTTCAGCCGCAGGCCGATCACCGCCGCGCTGTCCGTCACCGCCGGCGTGTTGTAGAAGTCCGGCGTGTACTTGCTGTACGCGCCCTCGCCGAAGAGCACCGGGTGCGCGGTGCGGTCGCCGGGCAGGTTGATGAACGCCAGCGGCACCTGCGCGTCGATCCCGAACACCGTGTCGCTGACCACGCCGAAACCGTTCCCGGCGGCGTTCCCGTTCGGCGCCGACTGGAAGAAGTTCGTTCCCTGCGAGTTCGACACGTCGGCGAAGTCGAAGATCCGGCTGACCGAAAGGCCGAGCTCGGCACCGGGCAGCCCCTTGAACTTCTGGTTGATCCGCGCGTTGAAGTGATAGCGCTGGTACTGGTCGTTGTTGTTGTAGGTGAGGCCGACGTACGTGATCGAGACGGTCGTCCCGGCCGGCAGCGGGCTCAGGAAGACGACCTGGTTCGTCGCGTCGATGAAGTAGTAGCCGCCGCCCGGCGCCGCCGCGCTGATCCCCAGACAGTCGCCGCCGCCGACGCGCTGGCCGTTGCTCTGGCACGCCACGCCGTTGATCGCCGAGACGTAGACCGTGCCGGCCACCGCCTTGCGGGTCAGGTAGACCGAGGTGATCGGCGAGCCGTTCGCGACGAACGTGTCGGTGCGCTGCGCGCCGCCCGAGCCGCCCGGCGCGCCGGGCTGGAAGTAGCTCGTCTGCGGCCGCGTCACGATGAAGAAGTAGTTGTTGTTCGCGAACTCGCCGCTCGGATCGGCGACGTTCGTGAGCGTGTTGATCAACGACTGGTCGATGCGCGTCCACGAGAGCTGGAACTCGGTGAGCCCGCTCAGGATCCCGCCGATCTCGAAGCCCTTCTCGTACGGCTGCACCGGGTTCTCGTAGCCGGGGCCCTGCTGCGTGGCGTCGGGCGCGCGGTACGCGAGGCCGAGCCGCGAGGACTTCAGGTTGTCGAGCTGCCCGTCGCGGAAGTAGACGTTGGTGAACGCGCCGACCCGGGCGAGGTTCACCACCACGTCGGGCTGGATCGAGTACTTCGCGTTCGGCGTGAACTCGCCGCCGTACTCGTAGTTGATGATGTGGACGGGGAGCGAGACGGTCAGGTTCTCGTTGATCGTGTACGTGAAGTTGATCTTGTCGTCGAACCGGATCAGGTTGCCGGCACCGGCCTGCTCGAGCGGGCTGTTGTTCGCCGGCGAGGTCAGGAAGACGTTGACGAAGGGATCGATCGCGGCGTGCGCGATCGTCTGCGGGACGCCGTAGCGCTGGCGGAACGAGTTGTTGTCGAGGATCGCGCCGTGCAGCTGGATCGACTGCGCGAACTTCGTGCGCTTGTCGAGCGCATCCAGCGCGTCTTCGAGGTTCGTCACGCGGACGCCGAGCGCGTCCAGCTCGTCCTTGAGCGCGTCGATGAGCTTCTGCAGCTTGTCGAGGTCGGCTTTGGAGGCGTATCCCGCGCCGTTCGCCTGGAGCTTCGCGATGACGCGCGCGACCAGCACGGCCATCTCGTAGCGCGTCAGCGGGCGATCGCCCTTGAACTTACCGTCGGGATACCCCTCGACCAGTCCGTCGGCCGCGAGCGACTGGATCGCCTGATACGCCCAGTGGTTCGCCGGCACGTCCGAGAACGGCGTGGCCGAGGCGCCCTGACCCAACGCCAACAGCGAGCCGATACTCAAGCCCGCCGCGAGGACGAGGGTAGCGAGACGCTTCATCGTGTCCTCCGAGAAAGTGTTGACCTGCCATTCCGTGCAGACCGCCTCTCGCCTTGAGACCGCCGATCGGGTGTCTGAGTTTCCCCTGATCGGACCGGCGCCAAGAACCCGTCGCGGATCAACCGTGGCGGGCACAACGAGGACGCGCTCGGTACGGAACGCATGCCGAAGTCGCTATACCGAAGCGAGCGTGAGGACTCCTCCCTCGATTAAGAAGCCTTGAGGTACCGTTCCGCGATCAGCAGGGCCGCGTAGTCGTCGATCGGGCGCGCCGGCATCAGCATCCCGCGCGGGACCAGCCGGCGCCACCCCCGCGGCGGATGGTCGGCGAAGTACCGCGCCCGGGCCTGGAGCGTCGTCTCGTGCTCGTCGACCAGCTCGGCCCGCAGCCCCAGCGCCCGGACGATCTCGACGACCGCGGCGGAGTTCGTCCCGCGGCCGATCGCGGCGACCGCGACCGGCGTCGCCGCGGTCAGCTCGTGGAGCCGCTCGCGGAGCGCCTCGAGCGGGGCGATCCCGAGCGTGAGCGGCGGCGCGCCGACCCCGGTGACCAGCGCGTAGCCGCACTTCCGCGTCCCCGGGTCGAGCCCGAGCACCGTCACCGCGGCACCAGCGAGAAGGTCAGCAGCACACCGCCGGAATGCGGGTAGAGGTCCGCCCCGGCCTTCGCGACGATCCGGTACTTCCCGCGCAGCCGCGTCAGCTCGGTCAGCACGTCGTTCGGGTTGTTCGCCGGCTGCGGGTTCGCGGCGAACACCGAGGGCATCCCACGGTGGCGGGCCTCGATGCTCGCCGCCGCGATCAGCTGCTGGAGCTGCAGAAAGTTGACGTTCTGGCCGCCCTGCACGTCGAGCGAGGCCAGCACGTCGCCCGCCGCGATGACGCGCGTGTCGGGATACGGCTGGAGCCGGAACGAGATGACGTCGCCCTGGAACAGGTTCTGCGCGACCAGCGGCAGGAACAGCACCGGCTCGTCGCCCGGGAGCGTGGCGCGCACGTTCTTGAGCTCCTGCCGCAGCGCGGCCTGGATCTCGGGCTCGCTGGACTTGTGGCGGTACGGCTTGAGATCGTAGGGCGCGCGCGCGAACTGCTCGTTCGCCGCCCGGACGGTCTGGTCGAAGAACGCCGACAGTTGCGCCATCACGACCGCGTCGGTTTGCGAGGGCCGCGTGGTGAGCCCGATGTTCGCGATCGGGTAGCCGATCGGGAGCGAGAACGCGCCCTTGCGCGTGGTGTCGATGTCGTGCTGCATCGCGAGCGCCTGCGCTTGCAGGTCGTTGATCCGCGCGTTGATCTGGCCGAGCCGGAAGAACGCGGTGCGGACCTGCTGCGAGGCGATCAGCGCCACCATCGTCACCGAGAGCGCGATCAGCATCCCGGTCGCGACCGCGACGACCGTCGACGTGTACTTCGGGCGCAGCCCGAACATCGTGAGGCGCTTGCGGCCGACGTTGTGGCCGACGCGGTCGCCGATGTACGCGATCCCGCCCGCGACGAGCGAGATCAGCAGCACCCACGCGATCCCGGCCAGCACGCGCTACGCTCGCGACGCCCGGCGCAGCAGCGCCAGACCGATGACGGTGAAGAGCACGTTCGGCGCCCACGCGAACGGCCCGGCGAGCCAGGTCGCCGCGCTCCCGACCGACAGGCAGATGGTGGAGATCACGTAGTACAGGAAGATGATTACGACGGCGAGCCCGAACCCGAGCCCCGTCCCGCCGCCCCGCACCGGGCGCAGGCCGAACGGGACCGCGATCAGCGTGAACACGAACGCCGCGAACGGGCGCGCGAGCTTCGCCGCGTAGGTCGCGGTGAAGAGCCGCTGCTGATCGGCGCCGAGGGTGTGGGTGTCGAGGCGCTCCTTGATCTCGGCGCGCGAGAGGTCTTCCGGGTTGGTGATCTCGATCTTCTGCTTCGCGATCTGGTTCGGCCGCTCGCCGATGTCGACCGTCATATGCGCCTGCCGCGAACTCGTCACCGAGCCGTCGGGCGCAAAGTCGTACGTGATCGAGTCGCCGAACGACCACGTCGGCTCGACATACCGCGCGCGGTCCGCGACGATCAGATCGCGCGGCTTCTGCGCGGCGTCGTAGCGGATCACCGTGACGCCGATCAGCGTCTGCGTCGGAACGTCGAGGCCGTTCGCGATCGTCACCTGCTTGCCGCCGCCGGGCAGCGACGTGACGGCCTGCAGGTTCGACGACGCGGGCGAGACGTGCTCGATCGCCTGCTGCCGGATGTACGCCGCCTTGTCGTTGGCGAACGGGACGAACTGCTCTTGGACCGCGAGCGCGAGCAGCGAGATCAGCACGCCGACGATCAGCAGCGGCGTGACGATGCGCAGCAGCGAGATCCCGCCGGCCTTCATCGCGGTGATCTCGCTCTCGGACGAGAGGCGCTGCATCGCGAGCAGCGTGCCGAGCAGCATCGCCATCGGGATGACGAGCAGCAGATAGTACGGCATGTCCCACAGGAAGTACTCGATCGCCGCCCACAGCGGCGCGTGCTGCTCCGAGACGAGCCGGCCGATCGCGAGGATCTGCGTCGCGACGAAGATCAGCGTGAACGCCGACAGACCGAACAGGAACGGCCCGGTCAGCTCGCTGACGAGATACCGGTCGAGGATCGTCGGCGGCCAGTACGGCGCACGCTGCGCCGTATGCCCGAGCGACGCGGTTCGGGTCACAGGCGGAAGCTCTCGCCCAGGTAGAACTTGCGCGCGACCGGCGAGTCGAGCACGTCCTGAGCGGTTCCACTCACCTCGATCTTGCCTTCGTTCAGGATGTACGCGCGGTCGACGATCGCGAGCGTCTCGCGGACCTGGTGGTCGGTGATCAGCACGCCGAGCCCGCGGTCGCGCAGCTGGCGGATCATCGCCTGGATGTCGGCGACCGCGATCGGGTCGATCCCGGTGAACGGCTCGTCGAGCAGCAGGAACGCCGGCTCGGTCGCGATCGCGCGCGCGATCTCGACGCGCCGCCGTTCGCCGCCGGAGAGCGAGTCGCCGCGCGCGTCGACGAAGTGCACGAGCCCGAACTCGGCGAGCAGCTCGGGGAGGCGGCGCTCGCGCTCGGCGTACGGGACGCCGTTCATCTCCCAGATCAGGCGCAAGTTGTCGCCGACGGAGAGCTTGCGGAAGATCGAGTTCTCCTGCGCGAGGTAGCCGATCCCGGCGCGGGCGCGCTCGTGCATCGGCGCGCCGGTGATCTCGCGCGCCTTGCCGTCGCGCTCGAGCACGACCGTCCCGCCGTCGGGGCGGATCAGCCCGACGACCATGTAGAACGTCGTCGTCTTTCCGGCGCCGTTGGGGCCGAGCAGCCCGACGACCTCGCCGCGGTGCACCTCGGCGCTCACGCCCTTCACCACGGTGCGGCGGCCGTAGCGCTTGATCAGATCCCGCATCAGGATGCGGTCCTGCGCCTGACCGTTCATCGCGCCGCGCTCCCCGTCACGCTGACGTTCTCGAGCTTGGTGTCGCCGTCGAGGTGCTGCCCGTCGAGGTGGAAGCCGTCGGGCGCGGTGAGGCTGACGTGCCCCTCGCCGTGGAACCGCTCGGCCGCGCCGTTGTACGTCAGGGTGTCGCAGGTCAGCGTGCTGCCGCTGCTGGTGTGGGCGTGCACGCCTCCGGTCATCACGACGGTCTTGTTCCGCTCGGTGACGTGGGCCTTCGGCGCGTCGGCGATGGTCGTCTTCCCGTTCTTGTCCAGAAAGGTGATGTGCGGCTGGTCGAACACGCCGGTCGCCTGGTTCGTCCCGAAGCGCTCGCCGACGCTGGAGAGCGCGCGGATCGTGTAGACCTTGCGGCCGCGGATCGTTTCCACGATCGTCACGTACTGCCCGTTCTCGCCGCGCGTTTCGACTCGGATCGGGACCTGCGTCGCCGTCGCGCCGGGCGAGGGCCGGACGGCGGCGGACGGCGGCGGCGAGGCGGTCCCGCCGGACGCGCCGGGCCGGGCGCATCCGGCGGCGAGGAGCGCCGCGAGAACGGCCGGCCTAACGAAGCGCATCGGTCCGTACTACGGCGAGCCCGAGCATCACGACCTGGAGACCCAGCGGAAAGACGAGGCTCACCGTGTTGATCGCCCCGTCGACCATCATCGCGACGAACGCCGCCGCGAGCGAGATCCCGAGCGCGCGCTGGAGCGGCGGGGCGCGGCGCGCCTCACCGAGCAGCGCGCGCAAGAGGATCGCGAACGAGAGAACCAGCGTCACGAGCGCGACGATACCCCCGTCGGCTGCGAAGGCGATTGGAAGGCTGTGGGGGTCGAATGCGACCGCCGTCCGGGAGCCCGGCGCGTCCGGCGGGCGCATCACCTCGTAGGTCTTCGGGAACGCCAGCGGGCCGACGCCGAGCAGCGGGAAGTGCTCGAAGGTGGTCAGCCCGGCGCGCCAGGCGACGGTCCGCGCCTCGGTGTCGCGCGGGTTGTGGTGTTGGGCGCCGGCGAGCGCGTTCAGCCCGATCCCGGCCAGCGCCACCACGAGCGCGGCGGCCAGCAGGCCGCGCGCTCGCGCGGCGAGCGCATAGACCGCGACCCCGCAGACCGCCGAGAGCAGCCCCCAGCGCGAGAACGTCGCGGCGAGGGTGACCGCGAGAACGAGCGCGGTGACGGCGGCGAGCCGGTCGCGCCCGCGGGTGCCGAGCGCCAGCGGGACGGCGACGCCCAGCCCCACCAGGGCGTAGGCGGCCAGCTCGTTCGGGTTCAGGAAGGTTCCGACGGCGCGGCCGTTGTCGAAGGCGAAGATCGCCGCGGGCCGGTGCGAGACCAGCATCGCGAGCGCCAGAACGCACGCGAGCAGCGCCGACCACAACAAGACCCGGACGCAGAGCCGGACCGTGACGGCGTCGGCCGCGCGCACGATGAGGAGTCCGGAGGCACCGATCCCGGTGACCAGGACGCCGAGCCCGATCCCCAGCGGCGGGTCGAAACCGGGGATCGCGGCGAGGATCGTCGCCAGCCCCGGCGCGAGGAACGCGAAGGTGAGCGCGTCGCGCCGCACGACCCGGGCGGCCGCGGGCACGACGGTCGCGAGCGCCGCCAAGGCGACGATCCCGATCGCGGCGGCGACGGGTCGGGGGACGAGCGCCGGCGTCCCCGGGCCGGCGGTCAGACCGCCGAGCGTGCCGTAGAGCGGGAGGATCGCGTAGAGCACGACCAGCGCGGCGACGGTCGGCGCGTTCAGGGGCGCGCGGGCGTGTGCACCGGCCGGCGCGGTCGGGCTCGCGGCGCTCACGCCGCCCTCGCGAGCTCGGCGACGGCCTGGGCGATCGCGCGGGCGCCGCCGGGCCCGCCCATCCGGTCGCGGCCGATCGCGCCCATCCGGGCGCGGCGGACGTCGTCGGCGAGCAGCGCGGCGATCGCGTCCGCCGCCCGCGCCGGGTCGCCCGGGACGATGAGGAGCGCCTCGCCGAGGAGGCCCATCTGGCGCTTGCGGTACCAGGCGTCGCGCGGCGCGTCGTCGAGCTCGAGCGCGACGACCGGGAGGCCTTCCGCGGCGGCCGCTTCGTTCGCGGTCCCGCTCTGCCCGATCGCGAGCGTCGCGCCGTGGAGCAGCGCGCCGAGCGGACCGGTCCACGGGCGCAGCCCGCCGCGCTCGAGCGCCGGCGCGAACCGGTCCACCGCGAGATTCGGCGCGACCGAGAGCACCGCGTCCGGCTGCGCGCCGCGCGCGCGCAGCGCGGCGACGGCGTCCGCGATCCGCAGCGCGTCGTCGTACGCGCGCTCGCGCGAGCCGGGGAGCAGCGCGAGCCGCAGCGGCGCGCGCCACTCGACGCGCGCGCCGGTCGCGAGCAGATCGACGATCACGTTCCCGGGCGCCTCGGCGCGGACGCCGTGCGCGCGCAGATCGGCGGCGGTCGCCGCGTCGCGCACGAAGATCCGCCGAGCGCCGCGCAGGATGCGCCGCTCGCCGGCGCCGTAGCGCGCGACGTACACGCTCTTCGCGGTCCCGACGAACGCCAGCGCCGCGCGCGGGATGCGCGCGAGCGCGCACGCGTACGCGTCGCCGACCGCGACGACCGCGTCGTACCGGCGCTCGCGCCGCGCGGCGCGCAAGAACCCGATCTGCCGTGCGAACAAGCCGGCGAATCCGGCTCCGAGATCGCGCACGAACGCGCGCACGTTCCCCATCGCGACCAGACCGCCCGACGGCATCGCCCGCTGCGGCCCGACGTCGGGAAACTCCTCACCGCCGAGCCCTTCGCCGACCAGCGCGAAATGCTCGGTGACGACGTTCGCGATCGCGCGCGTCTCCTGCGCGATCCGCGCCGCGATCGCCGCCTCCCCGTGCCCGTTCGTCACGAAGAGCACGCGCTTCACGTCAGCGCCTCCAACGAGAAGTCCGCGATGCGCGCGCGGCCGCTCGCGTCTTTCGCGAGCTCGGTGCGCGACGCGTATTTCGCGTACGGGCCGGCATGGACGATCGGAACGCTGTTGACGATCTCGGGCTGGTGCAGCGTGTCGTGGCTGTGGCCGCCGAGGATCAGCTCGAGCCGCGGCACGCGCTCCGCGAGCAGCCGGTCGTGGCGCAAACCGAGGTGCGAGAGCGCGATCAGCGTCGTGCCGGGCGGCGTCGTCTCCGCCATGTGCTGCGCGACGCCGATCGGGTCGAGGAACCGCCACCCGAAGAGCCGCTCCCACGGCGATCCGCTCGGGTACTGCACGACCAGCAGCCCGAAGAACCGCAGCCGCCACGGCTCGCCGCTCGTTTGATCGACGCGGTCGAGGACGACGTCGCTGGTGAACGGGAGCGCGCGGCCGCGCGTGTCGACCAGGTTCGCGCAGGTGAACGGGTGCTTCATCTTCGCCGCGCGCGCGCGCACCGCGCCGAAGAGGTAGTGGAACTCGCGGTTCCCCATCGCCTGCACGTCGACGCGCGCCGCGTCGAGCTCCGCGACGATCGGCTCGTCGCGGTGATAGACGGTCTGCGAGCCGCGCAGCGAGTCGCCGCAGTCGGCATACACGCCGGGCTTCGCGGCACGCAGCGCGTTCATCGGCGCAGCGAGATGCCGCCGGTCGTGCACGTCGCTCGTATGGTAGATGCGCACGTTTTAAAGGCGCTCCGCCCCGGGCTCCGCGCCCAGGCTTTCTGCGGCGGCGGCGAGCACCCAGTCGGCGTTGCGCTGGAGCGAATCCGGCGGGCCGAGCGCGGCGCGCACGCGCGCGTAGCCGTCGAGCTGGCGCGCCGGATTCGCGAGCAGGTCGAGCGCGCCTTCGGCGAGCGCGGCCGGCGTCGCCGCTTCCTGCAGCAGCTCGGGCACCAGCGGCTCGCTCAGCACGAGGTTCGGCAGCGTCGCGTACGGCGGGAGCGCGATGCGGCGCGCGATCTTCGCTTGCGCCTCGGAGAGCACGTACAGCGCGAGCGCCGGCGTCTCGATCAGCGCCGCCTCGAGCACCGCCGTCCCCGACGCGATCAGCGCCGCGTCGGCATCGCGCAGCGCCGCGCGCGCGTCCCGTGCGACGCGCGCCGGGAGCGGCGAGCGAAACGAGAGCAAGTGCTCCACGTGCCGCTGCACGTCGTCGTCGGCGGCGACGATCACCGCCTGCACGTTCGGGCGCGTCTCGCGCACGCGCGCCAGCGCGTCGAGCAGCCGCGGCGTGTGGCGCTCGATCTCGCCGGCACGGCTCCCGGGGAGCAGCGCGAGAAGGCCGCCGTCCGCGGGCGGAGCGGGGCGCGGCGCGCGCGGCGCGATCGTCGAGACCAGCGGATGTCCTTCGTAGCCGATCGGCAGCCCGAGCGATCGGTAGAACTCGGCCTGGTGCCGGAAGATCGTGAGCGCGTCACAGGTGCGCGCGACGAGCCGCGCGCGCTTGACGCTGTCGAGCCACGCCGACGGCGGCGCGTAGTACACGATCGGCTTCGCGAACCCCAGCGTGCGCAGGATGCGCGCCAGCCGCAGGTTGAACGCGCCGAAGTCGACCAGCACGACGAGATCGGGCGCGCTGCGCCGCAGCCCGAGCGCGACGCGCAACCCCGCGGTCAGCGTGCGCGGCAGCCGCTTCACCGCCTCGAAGACGCCGAGCGACGCCCAGCCGCGGTTGCGCTGCACGATGCGCACGCCTTCGCGCTCCAACCGCACGTCGCCGATCGCTTCGGCCTCCACCGGCGCGCGCGCGCGCATCGCGGCGAGCAGATCGGCCGCGAGCAGCTCGCCCGACGGCTCGCCGGTCGAAAAGAACACGCGCAGCGGCGCGGCGGCCAAGCTACTTCAGGATCCCGCGCTCGGAGGGCGTCTGCAGAAATTCCACGAGCGCGCGTCCTTCGGCGGTCTGCACGGTGTCGCGCAGCGCCGCGACCGCGCGCGAGACGTTGTTCTCCGAGTGGTAGATCGTCTTGTACGCATCCTTCAGCTCGGCGATCGACTCGCGCGGGAAACCGGCGCGGCGCAAGCCGACGAGGTTCGGGCCGAGGACCGCCGGCGGGTTGCCGTCGGCGAGCATGAACGGCGGGAGATCCTTCGGCAGCTTCGCGTAGCCGCCGACGAACGCGTAGCGCCCGATCCGCACGAACTGGTGCACGCCGGCCATCGCGCCGATGCTCGCGTGGTCGTCGACGACGACGTGTCCCGCGAGCTGCGCGAGGTTCGACATCGTGACGTTGTTCCCGACGCGGCAGTTGTGCGCGACGTGCGTGTACGCGAGCAGCAGGCAGTCGTCGCCGATCGAGGTGAGCCCGCCGGCGTCGGCGCTCCCGCGGTGGATCGAGACGTACTCGCGGATCACGCAGCGCGCGCCGATCGTCGTGTAGGCGACCTCGCCTTCCTCGGCTTTGCGGTCCTGCGAGGGCGCGCCGACCGTGGCGAACGGATGGATCACGGTGTCCTCGCCGATCGTCGTGCGCCCGGTGACGACGACGTGCGCGAGCAGCGAGGCGCGCGCGCCGATCGCCGCGTGCTCGCCGACGACGCAGTACGGGCCGATGTCGGCGGTCTTGTGCACGTTCGCGCTCGGGTGGACGAGCGCGCTGTGGTGGATCACAGGTGCAGGACTCGCGAGTCGTGCGCGAACGCCGACGGATCGACCGAGATCGAGAACGTCAGCTCGGCGCTCACCACCTTCTTGCCGTCGACCGTCGCCTCGACGCCGACCCAGCCGATGTTCAGCTTGTGGCGCAGCACGTGCGCCTCCATGTCGAGCCGGTCGCCCGGGACGACGGGGCGCTTGAACTTCGCCTTGTCGATCCCGGCGAGATACGGCACCTTGCGCGCCATGTCGCCCGGCTGCAAGATCGCGCAGCCGCCGAGCTGCGCGAGCGCCTCGATCATGTAGACGCCCGGGAAGAGCGGGTTCCCCGGAAAGTGGCCGTTGAACATCGGCTCGTTCGCGGTCACGTTCTTGTAGCCGCGCGCGCGCACCATCGGCTCGAGCTCGGTGATGCGGTCGATCAGCAGCAGCGGGTAGCGGTGCGGCAAGATCCTCATGATCTCGCGCACGTCGAGGATCGGCAACGGCGTGGTTCCCTCTACGTTAGGAGGTCGCGGAGACGGCGGACGATTCGCCGGGCGGGCTCAGCTCGCGCACCGCGGTGCAGTGCAGCTTGTGCCCGCTCTTGATCGCGATCACCTCGCACTGCGGGTACGCGCCGAGCAGCGCGAAGTCGCCGACCAGGTCGAGGACCTTGTGGCGCGCCGGCTCGTCCGGCGAGCGCAGCGGCGCCAGCGGGCCGTCGGGCCCGAACACGACCGCGTTCTCCAGCGTCCCGCCCTTCGCCAGGCCGCGCCGGATCAGATCGTCGATCTCGTCCTGGAAGCCGAAGGTCCGGTTCGGCGCGATCTCGGCGCGGTACGCCTCCGTAGTGATCGCGGCGTCGACGTACTGCACGCCGACCGGCGCCCGGTAGTCGACGATCATGCGGACCCGGAACGCCGGGGCCGGCGCGACGATCAGCAGCTTGTCGCCGTCGTGGAAGACGCGCGTCTCGGTCGGGATCCAGCGCACCCGCGCCTCGTGCAGCGTGGTCAGCCCGGCCGCGGTGATCCGGTCGGCGAAGACCTTCGCGCTGCCGTCCTCGACCGGGATCTCGGGGCCCTCGACCTCGATGAGCGCGTTGTCGACGCCGCAGCCGAGCAGCGCCGAGAGCAGGTGCTCGACGGTCGAGACCGTGCGCCCGTCCTTCCCGACGACGGTCGCGCGGACGGTGTCCACGACGTACTCGGCGCGCGCGGGGAAATCGACCGCACCGCTCGGGCCGTTCAGCCGGAAGCGGAGGCCGTGGCCGGCCGGGGCGGGGAGGACGCGGACGCTCGCGGGCTGCCCGGTGTGGAGGCCGGCGCCCTCGAACGCGATCGCGTCGCGCAACGTCGTCTGGTACTGCACGGGATGCTAGCTTGGGCCGCGCTTTTCAAGGGCGTCGACCCGAGCGAACAGCTTCGGCAGCTTCCGGAGGTACGCCTGGAGCCGGACGTGGTCGCGGTGGTTCTGGGCCGGCTGGCCGGTCACGAACGCGCCGTCGGGGACGTCGCTCCAGATGTGCGAGGCGCCGCCGATCGTGACGCGGCTGCCGATCGTGATGTGGCCCGCGAAGAGCGCCGAGCCCGCGATCCGGTTGTAGTCGCCGATCGTCGTCGTCCCGGCCATCCCCGCGAACGCGGCGATCGCGTTGTGCTTCCCGATCCGCGCGTTGTGGCCGATCTGGCAGAGGTTGTCGATCTTCGTCCCCTCGCCGATCGAGGTGACGCCGGTCTGCGCCCGGTCGACGCAGGTGTTCGCGCCGATCTCGACGTCGTCGGCGAGCGCGACGATCCCGACCTGCGGGATCTTCACCAGGCGGCCGTCGAGGAACGCCCAGCCGAAGCCGTCGCTGCCGATCACGGCACCCGCCTGCAGGACGACCCGGTCGCCGGCCGTGCAGCGGTCGGCGAGGTAGGCGCGCGGGTGGAACAGGCAGTCTTCGCCCACGACCGCGTCGGCGCCGATCGTGACGCCCGGCTGCAGGACGGTCCGCGCGCCGATCCGCGCGCGCGGGCCGATCGCGACTAGCGGCCCGACCCACACGTCGGCGCCGAGCTGCGCGGTCGGGTGGACCGCCGCGGCCGGGTGGACGAACGGGCCCTGCGGCCGCGGCGACTCGAGCGACTTCAGCAGCGCGGCGAGCGCGACGCGCGTGGACGCGACGGCGAGCAGCGGCTTCGAATACGTCTCGCCGTCGGCGAGCAGCGCCGCGTCGGTGAGCACGGCGCCCGCGCGCGAGTCCAGCGCGCCGCGCAGATAGCGCTCGTCGACCGCGAACGTCAGCGCGCCGGCGTCGGCCTCGTCGACCGCCGCGATCCGCTCGACGGCGAACGACGCATCCCCGACGACGCGTCCGCCGGTACGCTCCGCCAATTCGGCGAGCGTACCAATCATGGGGATGGGCTCGGCTTCTCGGTGATCTCGAGGATCTTCTCGACGTCCGGCGTGATGTCGACGCCGCCGTAGCCGACGTACTGGCGGGTGAAGACGTAGGTGAGGTGCTTGTCGGCGGCGACCTGCTTCGCCGCGTTGCTGACGTCGTTCGTCAGCTCGTTCTGCGCTTGGTTGAAGCGCGCTTGCAGCTGCGCGCGCGCGCGGTCCTTGTCGCGCGCCGGGCGGTTCGAGCGCTCGATGGTTTGCGCGTCGTTCGCGAGCTGGTTCTGGTAGTTCTGGAACTTCGGCCAGTTCTGCGCGATGCGCTGCACGTCGACGAGCCCGATGTTCGAGTCGGAGCCGCCGCGCGAGCAGGCGCAGAGCGCCGCGAGCAAAGCGATAGAGAAAACGGCGCGCATTGCGCGGCTGATCATCATTCGTGCAGGCTTTCGATGTCTTTGAGGGCATCCGGCGTGAGATCGACTCCGCCGGCGGGGGGCGAGGCGACGACGTTGGTGAGGACGACGCTGATCCCGCGCTGCTGCGCGATCAGCTTCACCTCGCGGTCGATCTGCGCGACCATCTGGTCGTACAGGTCGTCGTGCTTCTTGCGCAGCGCCGCGATCTGCGCGGCTGCGCCGGCCTGCGAGCCGGCGTCGATCCCGTGCAGCTCGTTGTAGCGCCGCGAGAGATCGTCGCGCGTCTTCTTGAACTGCGCGATCGTCGTCTTCGCGTCGTTCTGGAAGCGCTTCTGGTAGTCGTTGTGGAGCTGCTCGATCCGCGCGCGCAGCGCGGGCGGCAGGTTGGCGTCGATCTGCTGCTGCGGGCGGCCGTTGACGATCTGCGTCCGCACGACCGGCGCCGGCGCCGGGACCGAGCGGATCTGCTGCGTGAGCGACTGGCGCCGCTGCGAGAGCGAGCCGATCGAGCGGCTCTGGATCGAGGCGACCTGGGCGTTGAGGTCGTGCTGCACCTGCTCGTGCAGCTGCGCGTTGAGCGTGAGCAGCGTCTGCTGGTCGCGGTTGCGCTGCGCGGCGAGCGCGTCGGCCTCCTTGCGGTCGAGCGCGCTGAGCTGCTTCTGCGTCTCCTCGCGAACCGCGTCGTCGAGCGCGAGCGACGACAGCTTCGTGCGCAGCGCCAGCCGCTGCGCGGCGTCGTCGCTGGCGAGCTTGAGCGAGAGCGCCGACTCCTTCGCCTGCAGCTCGTCGACCTTCGCGCGGTAGGTGCGGTCGGCGCGATCGGTCAGCGCCTTCTGCGCGGCGGCGATCTGCGCCTGATCCTGCCTCTGCAGCGTTTTTCTGTAGGCGTCGAGATCGCGCTGCGCCTGCGCCGCGACGCCGCTCTGCTGCTGCGCCGCGGTCGCGTTCACGTTCCCGGCGATCTGCGCCGCGCTCGGGCCGGTCCGCCCCGCGCCGGCCATCGCCGCGGCGATCGCGGCGCTCTCTTCCTGCTGGTACTGGCGCTGCTTCTCGTTGAGCAGCTTGTTCGTGCGGTCGGCGGCGTCGCGCAGCTCGCGCTGCAGCTCCGCCTCGCGCTGCGCGAGCTGCGGGTCGGTCTTCGCAACCTGCGGCGCGGTCGAGCTCAGGTCGAACGCCTCGATGCTGCGCTCGTAGCGCGCGAGCTGGTCGTAGAGCGGGTGCTTCTGGACCAGCTCGTCCATCCGCACGTAGCCGACCGCGCCGCTCCCGGACGCGGCCGGTCCCGGCGACCCTTGCCCGTGCGCGCAGCCCGCGGTGGCGAGCAGTGCGAGCGCGATCGCCGCGGCACGCATTATTTCAGCTTGTCGACGACGTCTTTGGTGATGTCGGTACCGCCGAAGACGATGTTGCCCTTGTCGACCACGAGGATCAGCCCTTTGCTCTTCGCGACGTCCGACATCGCGTTGCGCGTCTGGTCGACGACCGGCTTGAGCGTCGCGTTCTGCTTGTCGTCGAGCGTCTTGCGGTAGTCCTTGAGCACGGCGTCCCGATCGGCCGCGCTCTTGGCGTTCTTCAGCTTGTCCTGGAAGATCTTGTCCTGATCGTTCTTGAACTTCCCGAACTCTTCGGCCGCGGCTTTGACGCGCGGCGTCTGGTCGATCGCGGACTGGTCGACGTAGCCGACCTTCGAGGGCGGCGGCGTCGACGACGGCGGAACCGGATCGCCGATCCCGGTCAGGAGCTGACGGACGCTCGGCGTGATGTCCTGGCCGCCGAAGACGACGATCCGCTTGTCGACCACCACCGAGAGATTCTTCGAGGAGGCGACCGACGCGATCGCGATCTGCGCCTTTTGGAAGAGCGGGCCGAAGAGCTGGCGCTGCTTGTCGGCCATCTTCTGCTGGAACTCGTTGCCGAGCCGTGCCTGCTCCGCCTGCGAGGCGTGCTGCGCGCGCCGGATGTACTGGCCGCGCAGGCCGTTGCCGTAGTCGTTGAGCTGTTTGTTGGCGGCCTGGAACGACGGCAGCGCGGCGAGCGCGCCCTGGTCGAGCGAACCGATGTCGGTGACGTCGGTCGCGCCGATCGCCGGCATCGCCAGGAAGGCGACGCCGAGCGCGAACGCGAGCGCGGCTGCCCGGCCGCGCGTGAACGGGGTTTTCATGCTGCTAGAAACTCTGTCCGATCCCGAACGAGGTGTGCGTTCCGCGGCTCCCTTTCGCGAAATCGAGCCGGATCGTCCGCAGGTTCAGCTGCGGGACGTCGAACCGGATCCCGACGCCGACGTCGCCGTGGAAACTGTAGCGGTTGAGGTCGAAGGTGGTGGTCGTCAAACCCGAGGCGTCCGTCGTGATCGACTTTCCGCCGCGGATGCGGGTTCCGCCGCTCTCCGCGAACCCGACGACGGAGAACTTCCGGTCCGACGTGAGCGGGATGCGCAGCTCCATCTGACCGAGCAGGATGTCGGTTCCGTAGAACGGGTCGGTGTACCCGCGCAAATCCTGATCGGAGAAGATGAACAGCTTGTTGGTCGGGATCGCGCCGCTCGACATCCCCGCGCGGCCGTGGACGCCGAGCGTCGCGTTCCGCATCACCGGGAAGAACTTCGCCGCGTCCAGCGTGAGGATCTGGTAGTTGAAGTCCGAGCCGAAGCCGTGGCTGCTGATCTCGTCGCTGATGTTCAGCAGCACGCCGCGGCGCGGGTTGAAGACGTCGTCGCGCGAGTCCGCGCCGAAGCCGAGCAAGCCGCTACGCACTTTGTACGGGTGGCTCGCGTCGATGGTCGCGATCGAGGGCGCGCTGATCCCGTAGGCGTTGTTCAGCGTGTTACAGGTCGAGCCGAGGAGCGCCGAGGTCGGGTCCGTGCAGTTGGCGGTCGTGGTCACGATGCCGGTGCTGGCGCTGGTCGGGAACGTGTAGCCGGACGGCAGGTTCGCCGATGCCGAGACCTGCTGCACGTTCGCGCCGAGCGAGACGTGGTAGACGTCGGTCAGCCGGCGTCCGACGGTCAGCGAGAGACCGGTCGAGCGGGCCTTGTACGTCGAGACGACGCCGCTGACGAGCTGCGGGTTCGTCACGTCGAGGGGGACGAGGGTGACCGGGATGTTGCCGCTGGTCGGGCAGGCCGTCGTCGCGGTGGCCGTCGTCGTGTCGCTCGTGCAGGCGAAGTAGACCGGGTAGAAGTTCGTCTGCTGCTGCGTGAAGAGCGTCGCGCCGAGGCTATACTTCTGCGACTGCTCGGTCTTCCCGACGTACGGGATCGTCACCGAGAGCTGCGCGTCGCTGACCTGCGAGCCGCGCTCGAGCCGGACCGAAGCGCCGTTCCCCGTGCCGTTGATATTGTTCTCCTGGTACGAGACCGTCCCGGTCAGCCCGGTCCCCGTGATCCCGCCCGAGTAGCCGGCGCCGACCGAGGCGGTCCCGGTGCGCTGCTCCTTGACCTGCCAGTTGACGGTGATCAGCCCCGGCCGCTTGGGATCGGGTCCGGCCTTGCCCTGGAAGTCGATCTTCTCGAAGAAGCCCAGGTTGTTGAGCCGGTCGTAGTCGCGGCGCAGCCCGGACTCGGTGACGACCATCCCGGGGCGCAGCCGCAGCTCGCGGCGGATGACGGCGTCCTGGGTCTTGGTGTTGCCGGTGATCTCGACCGCGCCGACGCGTAGGACGCTGATCGAGTAGCGCACGTCGGCCGTCCCGGCCTTCGTGTCGACGGTCGCCGGGTCGACGCCGGCCTCCACGTCGCCGACCTTGAGGTCGTACTTCTCGTAGAGCGCCTTGAGCGCGTCGTAGTCCTTGTCGCGCTCGGCCTCGGAGTACGGCTGCCCCGGCTTCGTCACCAGCGCCGCCTTGATCAGGTCGGGGCGGAGCAGCGGGTCGGCGTCGGGGAACGGCGTGATGATGATGTTGCGGACCGTCAGCCCTTCCTGGACCTTGAGCGTCAGGACGCCTTCGGGGCTGATGTTGACGTCGGTGACGTGCGAGGGGAGCTGCCCGCCGAACCCGATCTTGTCGTAGTAGCTGTTGATCTTGAGGACGTCTTGCTGGTAGGTCTTGATGTTGAAGACCTGGCCGGGCGCGGTGTCCATCAGCGCCATCAGCGTGTCGGCCGAGACGCTCTTGTTCCCGTCGAACCGGATCGAGGTGACGACCGGGTTCTCGATGACGCGGTAGGTGACCGCGACCCCGTCCGGGCGCTGCTTGATGATCGGCGGCGCCTGGTCGGCGAAGAAGCCGAGGTCCGCGATCGCCCGCAGGTCGGCCTGGACCTTCGCCGGGTCGAACGGGTCGCCGACCTTCGTCGTCACGACGGAGAGGATGCGGTCGGTTGGGATGTGGGCGTTCCCGGTCACCGAGACCGAGACGACCGTCGGCGCGGGAGCCGGCGCGGAGTTGGCCGGCAGCGCCAGGCCGACCAGCGCGAGCACGGCGAGCACGATGCCCGGCGTGCGGCGGAACCGATGGAACAAGCGAAAGACGTCCTTCGTGCGAGATTCCGACCCGTCACCGGTCAGAGGGACCGCCGGGTCGCTGATATGGGCGTAACGCGTGTCGCTGCAACCGCGTTCCCGCGACCCAGGGTACGACACTGTCGCGGCAGCCCCTCGCAGGCGACCGTGTCTTTACGGGTATTTGCGGACGATCGAGAAGGTGAATCCTGTGCGGTTCGAGAGCGGCTGGATCCCCTGGAGCCGCTGGGGCCCGGTGAACGCCGAGGTGCCGTTCGCGTTGTTGGTGATCGCGGGCAGCCCGTTCTGGGTGAAGTAGCTGAACTGGACCGAGGTCGTCGCGTCGGGGCGCGCGGTGAAGCCGAGCTGGGTCCGCACCGGCCGCGAGAGCGTCTGGCCGAAGCTG
>Ga0213878_10000276_pt1 | contig 20090 bp, 19 predicted proteins | sample VelepicoBEBS_R02_FD_161053 | JGI IMG/M metagenome (GOLD analysis project Ga0213878, IMG submission 161053) | Vellozia epidendroides bulk soil microbial communities from rupestrian grasslands, the National Park of Serra do Cipo, Brazil - BS_R02 | ecosystem: Environmental > Terrestrial > Soil >... | reverse complement strand
CTTAACTCCGTTTTATCTATTATTTCATTACATATTTGAACTTTGGTTTTTTTATTCGTTTTAATACCTAATGCTTCCGCTTGAGCTATTATTTCCGCTCTAGATCGTTTATCGACGGCACATATCGTCGCGTTTGACTCCGTTTTATCAATTATTTCATTACATAATTGAACTTTGGTTTTTTTATTCGTTTTAATACCTAATGCTTTTGCCCGAGCTATTATTTCCGGTTTCGATAGTTTGAGAAAATCGTCTGTAGATGTAACTGAAAAGAGGGGTTGTGATTTATTCTTCTCACCCACTTCGTCCATTATTTCCTGTTTCGATTCAATCGTACATTCTATTTCATCGCATAATTGAGATTTGTTTTTCTTACCCACGGGTATACCCAATTCTTTCGCTTGAGCTATTATTTCTGGTTTCGATTGTGTCAAACAATTTACGGGTTGTAATTCAATCGCACATTCTATTGAGTTATTTTTCTTATCCACTGGTGCTAGTAGTTTCGGTTTTAATTGTGTCGAAGCCGAATTAATAGATGCATTAATTTTCGTTAATGCCTCTATTAATTCGGCTTTTTTCATTTTAGTATAGCCCTTAATTTTATTCTCTTGAGCAAGCTTTTTCAATTCGGTTACCTTTAACGATTCCATTTTATGATATAATGCTTTTTGTTATTATTAAGTCAAATTCGTCGTTCGTTAGCATATTCTAATAAAGCGATTGCGGCTGGTTGTTGTGGAATACCTTTCGATATAGCGTACGTTATCGAGTTTGCTATCAACTCGAGTGTGTAATCGTTTACTTTAGGCAGATCGATAATAATATTAAATTTAGAATTTAAACAATTTAATATTATTTTCCATTGAGCTATTTGAGATATAACGTATATCAACGGTAAATATTTCTTTTCGTAATTGGTCAAATTTTTATAATCCGGTTTTCCCCATTCCTCTAGTGTAAAAATTTCATTCTCGTGATACGGCACGTTAAGTAACGGAAATCCTTTTTTATACACGGCGCGCGCGTTTGCGCCGATGTCCTCATCCTCTTCATCTCCGTATTCGTTTTCGGTATCGTCACTGAGGTATGCATTACTATTAAACTCTTCATCCGCGTATTGACTTACGTCGCTATTTTCGCTAACGTCACTATCGTCATTTTCCTCGTATTGTTTATTTTGTTTACTTACACTAAACGAACCGGCTCCTAAACTAAATGATACTTTACGAGTATTTTCTGGGTGTTCACTGAGCGTGTCTTCGTAAACCTCTGGGTCCGCGTCTAAATTTCCGGTGTTAAAATTTATAAATATTCTTCCCACTGACCAATTTGTCATCCATTTTGCGGCCCAAGCCGTATTCGGCGCGTATTCTGTGCGATATCCTTCGACCGGTTGACTCGAATTTAGTATTATATCTGATTTAGTTATTCCCGGAATAATGTTTCCATACGAATCTACTATAGTAGGAGGAGTGGCATAAGTTAATAATGGTACGCGAACGTTATCTATCATAACATAACCGTATACGTTTTTATCTGGTATTTCCAAGGATTGATTATGCGGCTTTAAATTGGTAAAATCTATATCGTTGAAATCGACGCCGGTAAAGTACGCGAACGAATTCTTAAAATTTTGTTGATATGACGGCGTTGTATTTTGATAGTCGTACGCGTATAACGCATTTTCACCGAGCGTTGTCAGCGCAACTTCTTCACCCGTACTAATAAGTTTAACGGTATAATTTGTGCGAGTTACATCGTCTTCCGTGACATACGGACCATTGTTTATAATATAAGTCCATTTAGGAGTGAGCAACGGCTGAGACATATTCTCTTGTTTAACGAGAACCGCATTACGAGTATGTATTTTTTGCTCCGCGTTATTATCTAATGCCGTTACGCATATATCATCATCGGTTAATTGTTCTATTTCGACGTTTAAATTTTTGTATACCGTACGTACGATATCTAACCAATCTGGGTTTCCTGTTACGAAACAGTATCTTGATGTCATTATTTTATAATCTAAAAGTATCTTAAATAGATAATGGTAAATCATTTAAATTAAAATGTCTTCTAGTTGTGTTAAATGGATACAAAATCCCGGAGTAAATCCCAGAACTAATAGAAAAATTAAAATAGGAGGACCCGTATATAAAAAATTAGAAAAAGAATGCAACAAATTGTCAAAACAACCTACGGGCTCCGGAGCCGATAAAAAAAATAAAGTAAAAGGAAAAGTAGTAAAACTTAAACCACCCGTACATAAAAAGTTGATTTCTGATAGTAAAATTTCGTCATTATTTCACGACAGAGAACAATTAGCATTACAAATTAAATCTCAATTAAATTTATTACATATTCCGTTATGGAAAGGATGTGTATCTGGATCCGACACAACCTTTAAATCTAACCTTACGAATATAAAGCGCATCGGTTACGGATGTTTCGGCGAAGTATATACGATCTTACTTGGGTCGTTTAAATTTGCTATAAAAGAAACGTTACTTACGAAAGCAGAAAAAACCAAACTTGTGAAAAGTTGTACGAATTTCCCAGAAGAATATAGAATTTCTATTCTCTTACAAAATTTATTGACATCGATTCCAAATTATCTATATATATACGATAATTCGTTGTGCGATAATTGTATCGTATTCGGCAAGACTGGTTATTGTTTCAATACGATTATGGAACTGGCTGATTCGTCTATGGATGTATTGATAGAAAAAAAACTGACTCCCAAAACGTATAAAAGTATGTTATACCAATTATTAATAGGCGTAAGCGCATATCAAAATAATTATGGTATAATTCATAAAGATATTAAATTAGAAAATATACTCATTAAAAATATACCCAAAGGAGGATATCTGCCGTACACCAATATACCGTGTAAAGTAGATAACGTCGGTGTACTACTGCTAATAGCAGATTTTGGGGTAGCAGTCTCCCAGCTCCCAAAATATTCCGGTACGAATAATAATTACGGACTTAGAAATGCTAAAGTGGTTACTCTTCCTTCGGGAGAAAAAATGTTTGAACCGATAACTTGTAAATGGTCCGTTCAACTCGGCAAAAACAATACGAGTTTGGTAACGCCTTCGCCGGTGAATTGGACAGACGATAACGGTAACATCGTAGCAAAATCTACGATCAATAGATTTTACGGGAAACGAAAGTTAGAACCATCTATTCTAGTAAACCTTGATGATCCGCTTACATTTCCACCGTTTGAATTTTTTACAGACGTTCAGGATATAATTAGAATGTTTATAGGTGGAAAACGAACAACTCAACCTGGAAACCACAGAGGGTTTTTGGATATGCTTCCCACAGATATGCGTAATGAACTTGGTAAATATTCGCACAGATTTGTACCAAAATTAGATAGCGTGTATTATCTTTTCGCCGATGAATTCATGGCTAAAATATGTAAAAATTTAAAAACGTGAACAGAGTAAACGATTAATGTCTGAATTTATAATCATAAATCTACTTCACATATAAAGTAGATTTATAATCATTCTGAAACCTTATATTGTTTGGTCTAATGGACGTGTTTAAAACACTTTATCATATGTAGTGTAATTTTCTACGGCTCCCCATTCCATTAATAAATGTACTGCGTTTTGCTGATTTTTCTGACGGGCTCGATTTAAAGCCCAATTATACTCAACAGCACCCCAATCTTTTAACAGCGTCATTGCCGTTAAATGACCATTTTCGGAAGCATAAGCTAATGCTGTGTTATATATCGTAGCTCCCATCTTTTTGAGTAATTTCATAGTTGAAATATGTCCTCCTATGGCCGCATAAATTAATGCTGTATTATAATCGGTAGCTCCCCATTTTTTAAGTAGGTTTATCGCTTCGGTTTGACCGAATTCGGAAGCTCGCATTAATGATGCATCGTAATTAGTAGCTCCCCATTCTTTTAGTAATTTCATCGCTTCGATTTGACCGTAAGCTGCAGCATTTCTTAACGCATGGTCGTAATTCGTAGCTCCCCATTCTTTTAGTAATTTCATCGCTTCTATTTGATCGTGTGCTGCCGCGTGCGTAATTGCATAATTATAATCTAAATTAATAATATCCCAACCTTTAATTATTTTCATCGTCTCTATTTGCCCATTTTTGGCCGCACAACTCAAAGCATGCGACAACGAAAAAGTTACATCCATCCATTCTTTTATTAAATTTAAAGCATCTGTTTGTCCATGTTCTGCCGCACTTTCTAACGCACACGTATACACAGGTGCGCCGCGTGATTTTAAAAATTTCATTATTTCTAATTGGCCGTTTTTTGCAGCAATTGTAAATACATCATTCAGAATATTGATATCGATGGTCATGTATTTAAAAATATCTTTAATACGATAAATATCACCGCATTCTACACAGTGAATTAACTCCGTTTTTATATCAGTAGTTGCCATTTTATTTCGAATTGCGTTCGGGTAAATCAATTATTTACAGCTGAGTGTCAATTATAGTATCATTTAAACGACTTAATCGTTTACGCATCAAAAAACATGAATAGCGTAAACGATTAAGTCAATTCAGAGCTTAAACAAATGGGTATTAAATCTCTGAACCAGTTATTGAAAAAAATTTGCGGTGTTTCTCATATGTCACACGTTCCGATAGACAATTTTGAAGGTAAAAAAATTGCCGTCGACGCCGTGTTGTATATATGCGCATTTAAAACGAGGGGGTCGGCAAATTACGAATCATCTATAATAGAATTTTTAACTCTATTGCGTGAAAAAAAAATTCATCCATTTTTTGTTTTCGATGGGAATGCTCCGATCGAAAAAATCGACGAACGATCAAACAGAGCGGAAAAACGAATCGCGCAACGAACTCGTATTAATATGTTAAAACACGATTTAGAAGTATATGAAAAAACTAACGTATTGAGCGATTTTATTAAATCTTTAAATTTTGGAACTAATCGATTAGTTCCTACAAAAATATCGATAAGATCTATTCGCGATTATATTAATAAACTAGAATCACAATTAATATCTATAACTCCGGAAGATTTCGATACGATGAAAACTATTCTGGATATATACGGGGTAAAACATGTGATCGCTGACGGAGAAGGAGAATTTTTGTGCGCTGCTTTAAATCGTCACGGAATTGTTGACGCGGTGATGACAGCGGATACAGATGCTTTTCCGTGTTTAGCTCCCGTTGTTATAAACAAAATTATCGATTCGACATATTTTCAAGTTGTAAATCTTAAAGATATGTTATCTAAACTTAACTTGACAGAAAAACAATTTGTAGATTTGTGTATAATGTGTGGTACAGATTTTAATAAAAATATACCTAAAATAGGTCCCATGGGGTCGTACGAATTAATTTTAAGACACAAAAGTATAGATAACCTTCCATCCGATATAGATCCAACGATTTTAAACCATCACAGAGTAAGAGAATTGTTTGCATATACCGATATTAAGCCAGATATTGCAGTACCTTGGTGCTCTAAAGTCGAATTCGATAAATTAGCGGCGTATGTAACCGATGTCGATATAATTAAGAATCGAATATATAAACAAATAATCAAGAAGCGAGCGGATAAAAAATATACATTTTTTTGGAAACCTCATGAAATGCACGGATTTTTATCGCAATGGTATCCGTCCAAATTTACACTCGATGATATCGTATACACCTCTGCGGAGCAGTATATGATGTATAAAAAGGCTATGCTTTTTAAAGATACCAATGTAGCAAAAGCAATATTAAACACCGCTATTCCGAATCAACATAAACAATTAGGAAGAACTGTATCTAATTTTTCTGAAATTAAATGGAATTCAGAGTGTAAGAATATAGTAAAAACGGGTAATATGGCAAAATTTTTACAAAACGAAAATTTATTAACAAAATTATTGAATACTACCGGTCAATTAGTAGAAGCGAGCCCTTACGATTGCAAATGGGGAATAGGATTATTGGCAACGGATGCATATGCTACCGATGAGACTAAATGGCGAGGTGCTAATTTACTCGGTAACGTATTAACCGAAATTAGAGATGAATTAAGCTCTGTTAAAACTGCTTAAAGTAATAAGTTCGATACCAAATGTGGTGTCGAATTGTATTTCGTCAAGTTTCTACGAATAATCTATAAGATTATACGACGATGGATTGTAAACTGGGTTGACAAAGCCACCGCCAGGCGATGATGTGGCACGTTTATTATTGTAAATGTATAATCCCAAACAAATAAGAATTATTACTCCAATAATTCCCGCTAGATACATCCAATTGTGGCTTACCCACGAGTTAATATATGCCAATTTTCCTCCGTTAGACGGCATATTAGTCTTATACGGTTGATGATATGGATGTGTGGGTGGATGATTATACATTTGTTTTTCTTTCGTGTACGGCATTTTGTATACAAACGGGAAAAACTTTTAAATACATGGCTACGCGTAAGTGCAATTTACAGGTGTCATATCCTTATAAAACCGAATATTATGTTTTTTAATCGTATTCGGGAGTCGGTAATAATCGATATACTACTACAGACGTCGAATAACCAGAACGTCCCCAGCAACAATTTAAAACCGCAATTTTTTTTCCTTTTTGTCCTTTTTTTTATCCTTCTTTTTTTCGGTCGGCTGTACTGCTACTCTGGTTGGATACACCGTGTATGATATAGTTTTTAGGTGATTAACAAATTCAGTTAAACTTTCGATTAGTTGATTGACAGACAGTCTACTTCGTTGACAAGCCCACGTTGTAACGCATTGCTTTTGATCGGCGGAAAGTTTACCGAAAAACTTAAACGGCATAGATCCTTCTTCGATAAATATTTTTCTAAGAGGTTCGCGCTCCTTTTCGTTAAAAATGCCGAAATATGTTTCGTTGAACGAGCCAAGATCTACTATCAGATCGTGGAATAATATCATAATGTCGTCCATTTTCTACTCGTAAAAGAAAAAGTCGAACATGTCGGTTAGAAAAGTTACCGCACCGGTGCAGAAATGGTTTTATTTATACACGAATGAGGGTGATGAAAACATTAAAAACTTATTAGGAGGCACGTGGAGTGTTAAATATAAAAGATGGAGAATACCGATGACTATGAATAAGTATACGAGTTTATATTTACGATCGTTAGTGTTCTCGGAGCAAAGTGACGATGATATTTCTGTAGATGATCCAGAGGATGCCTTAGATGATGCCTTAGATGATGCCGTAGATGCCTTCGTGAATACTTTTATAAACGATAATACACCCGAAACCGCCGAATCCATGAATAATACAACTGTAGACGATAATGTATCTACATATACTATAACTATAGAAAACAAACAGTCATCAGAGCCGTCATCAGAGCCGTCAACGGAATCATTTACAGAGCCTATTACAATGGACTGTAGTAAATTAATGCGTAGAAAAATTACAAGAAGAAAAAAGATTCATCGCGAGAATTCGTTTAACGAATTGGCAAATTCGAGCGACGAAGAATAAATAATTGAGAATATGGATTACAAACCGATATTTTTGTTTACGCATGAGAATAGACGACATCTACCAATTTTAAAGGCAACGCATCTTTAGCAATTTCCACGTGTATATATTTATGAATAACGCTCGAAGCCAAATTAAAAAGCGAATCCATTATTGTCAAATTCGTAAGGTCAAAAAATGTTCCGTGTTCTATCCACGACTGGGGCCATTCTTCTATCGAAACGAGTCTATCTAATAATTCGTCACCGGTGTTTCGATCAACTTGTTTGCAGTGCGTATAGTTTCTTCTATCCCATTCCAGATCATCGAGAAATCCACCGTTTCTGATGAAAGTTAATTCTGCGTTTAATACGCTTATTACTAAAAATAACCACTCATTGTCGTCTAAATTAACTTTTTCGTTCTTATGTTTACTTTCGTACCACGATGTACCGTAACCTAATAAATATAATAGATAAAAAAGACAAGGCGTGGCGTATGACGTCGTCATAAAACCACCAAACAAACAAGATATATCCCATATTAATTGAATAATTTTGATTCCAGATGATGTATCAATAAATGCGGTTTCGTTTGCTGCAGTCGCGAACCGATTAATTTCAAAAGCGTAAGAAAATTGTGTTGTGTCAAATATATCATCGATATCTTTCGTAAGAGAAGGGATTCTACGTAAAGATTTGAGTAAAGGTCCGATATGTTTAATGGACCAGTGTTTCGAATCGTCGTAGCCGTAGTTCGAGCAAATGCGTATAAATAACCACGCCATTCGGTCGGTGTGTGGGTTAATAGAATCAATACTTCCCGGTGGTAATGTATTGGCCAAAATATTTTGCGCTTTGCGGATAATAGCTTCGATTTGAATGTTCATTTTACACGAGATTAAATAAGCTTAGTATATTGTTTATATTTCTTGATCACATTTGGTCAAGAAATAAAATTTGGTGAAACCTAAATGTTCATTCTGTTGGCTGAAAATTGACGCGAATTATACACATGCAATTACGGCGGCGTGTTGACCGCCAGCGCTTACAGATAACACTTTAGATTTACTGTTCATCGGTATCACTGCAGGTTCCCACTTGTCGGTTTTATGACAAAGCTGATTACTGCTCGCACCCCACGACCACACCTTTCCAACGGAATCGACCGCGTATGAAACCGTTGCGTTACACGATATACTAACACACTTTGGTAATACATCGATGCGCGTTAAATGTTCCACGTCTTGCTCCGTATTTATTACTCCTAAACCTAGTCGACCAAAATGTGGTCTACCCATAGCGTAAACATTACCAGTTTCGGTTAACGCCAATGTATGATGTTGGCCGCAAGCAATTGCTACCCAATTGGCGTTCGGATTAAACGTCGGACTTATCGTAGGTTCTGAAATGTAAACATCGGTTTCATCGTGATTCGGAAGACCTAATTGATGATAATTATTTAGTCCCCATGCGTATATGTTTCCGGTTTGAACTTCTCTGGCGAATGAAGAATATTCTCCAGTCCATATTTTGTCAAATCTTGAATTTACTGAAATCTTTCCCATGGTATCGGTCCATATTCCTCTTATTTCGCGTCCCAACTGCCCATTTTCTCCCACACCCATGCTATATACTATATTCTTACGAGATAATGCTAATATGTGGTTAGCACCACTAGCTATAGCCGATACTCCTGTCATAATCTGCATCGGATTATACATAATAATTCCAACTTGTCCGGTATTTACACGAAAACTACCCCAAAAATATAATTTACCAGACGCCGATAATGCTAAAGAGAAACTATCACCTGCCGATATATCTATAATAGTTTCGGGTAACTCGACCATATCGGGCACATAATTTTCATCTTCACACGTCGTGTCGTGACCGATAGGCCCCCCGTCGTTACATCCAAAACTCCATACTTTACCGTTTTTCGTTAAAAATAACGTATGTAAGCCACCGCATGCGACTTTAACGCTATTTTGTGATATATTAATTTTTTTAAATTTACACGCGTATGGTATATCCAAACCCAGTTGACCGAATACGCCTTCTCCGATTGTAAACACGTAATTTGTACACGATTTATCGTCCGTGGGATATAATAATTCTAAATCTAATCCTTTTCCTAACCTAGATGATCCGAATGGGTAATTTTCGATACACTTATCACTGCAAAACATAACTTTCTGCTCATCGTGAACGCTTTTATACATCGGAATAGCCATGCCGATGTTACACGCCGAACAATTTATAACGTTTCCAGATATAATAGCTCTAACGTGTGTAAATAATCCAGGAGCTAATTCTTCTGATACGTATTCGGTGCTTTCAAAACTGTCGACTTTTTCTTCAACAATTTCACGCGGTACTAATTGTGGAGGTATACGTTCGCCCGGTACGTGTTTTAAAATAACAACGGGCGCTTTCGTTATACCTATCGGTCGTTCTTCCTGAACAGGTATTAAACTTTCGTCGTACATTTCTTTGGTTTCGACTAACAGAGAATTAATATTATTAATATTGCGTATTACGTATGCAACCGCGTTATCTCGATATTGTCTACCATTGGTGCATACCTGTTCGTACCAATTATTTTTAACTCTATACCACCCGCTGCCCGGAATGACTTCGTAAGTCGTTATATATTCGGACGGAGCGCGAAGTGCAAATCCGTTTAATTTACCCGGTAGTTTTAATTTTCCCTGTTGTACCATACGAGTTATCCACGGTGCCGATCTATAATTGCTTTGACATTTCGGGATTAAATCTGTTGTAAATCTAGTATGTTCTCGTTGTTCTTCGGCAGATTCTTGTCTATGTATAATTTCGGGTCTAACACCGGCTAATATTTTTTGTATCAGCTGAGATTTAGATGCAGTTTGCGCCACCGTAATACCTTCTTGAATCGCTATCTGATGTAAGTCCGCGACAGATTTTTTGTTCAAGTCTTGTTTGGTATACTTAAGAAGTTGTATTTTTCGTTCGGATTGAGGAACAGTCGGTTGCGCGATTTTTTTAGGGAGATTAGGTATCGATGTATTAATTTTTATATCATTCGGAGACCTATTTACAATTATATTATGCATTTCGCGAGCTTCTTTCGTTTCGGAAATACGTTTAAACGCGGTATAAGCGTCATTATTATGCGCTGTAGTAAAAAACATCGGAAGAAGACTCATCGGAACTGTATTCTTCACATAAGCAAGAATTTTTACCAATTGGTCATGGCCTGGGTATTCTTTCAGATTATAAATATAATTGATAGATTCGTCGATTTCTTCCGCCGATTTTCCGAAGAAAAAAGAATAAGGGTTGTTGCGTTTAAAATTGTATTTTATAGCTCGAGCTTTAACCAATTTTTCTTTCGCCGGAACCGTAGCTCGTTTGCGTACCTGTTTTAATACGTTAACAGATGTCATTTTATTCGATGAAAAGAAACGTAATATTTTAATAATAATCGATATCGTCCGTATTAACCGTTACTTTAATAACGCCTAACGACGATTCGGCTAACATCATTAATGGTTTATTTTCATGAACGCAAACTTTAATGGGTTTGGTCGCAAACGATGCCAATTTTCCGAGTCGTAAAAATATTCCAGATTTAAATTTTTTGTAATAGATTTGTTGCTGAGATGTATCTTCTGTTCCGAAAGATATTCGTTTAGAATCTATTCCAGACAATTCCGATGAAAATATCAACTGACCAGACAGTACCGTAATGTCGATATGTTCTACTTTAGAAAAAGATTTACATATAGAATTAAACGCGGTAGTCGATATTGTAAAATATTTAGATAAATCGTAATCGTAAGTCGGTGCCGGACTTACATTTTGTGCACACGTAAAAGCGATAATATACGAAATCGAATGATCGTCTGAATACAATACACGCACTTCTAAAGTAAAAGGTTTAGAAATTGTTAACGTAATGGCAGATTTATTTTTTAATCCTTTGAAAAACCCGTTAACGTGAGAGCCGATCCCAACGTACATGGGCTCGTCATACGTATACACGTATGATTCAAATACTTCCGCAGGCAATGCAACGCGTATAGTCGCATTATTTATCGTTGTAAGCTCGGTTTCGATTCCAGATTTAGAAATAGTAAGTACGGAATCGTTAACATTGGAAAATATAAGTTCGAATATAGCTTTAAGTTTGCCCGATTGATTTGTCCGCGCAGAAAACATTTTAAAGTAATTATATATATAGTTATATGATTCGATTTTTTGAAATATGATTTCAACCAACTATATTTCGATTTACATTTTTTAAGACAATGGCAACCTGTAAGTTTTTGCTGGAACTCGTTATTCCTGAAAATAACTACAACAAATTGTTTACTCGCGAGCGAAAGAAAATTATTCGATGGATACGAATGAATTGGGCATACGATCAAATCGATGAAGGTAAGCGGTTAGATGTTAACAAAAAATATTTGGATGAATTGAATCCAAATTTTACTAATTTAGAAAGACTAGTTTGTGCCGCTTACCTTCAAGTAAGCGAAGCGTGGAATAGCAACAACCACGACTTGTCGACTATTACAAAAGAAATGAAGTATAATTGTAAAAGTTCTGTAATTACCTGGAAACTTCGCACATTGCTTCTGGCTTACGAATATATGAGATGTTGGCACGAATGGCGTGATTTAGGGCTTGTAGATTCTTGTAGTGAAAATGAAAGTATTCTTTATGTTTAGGTTTTGTCTTTCGTTACTATATTTGGTAACGAAACCTATTTGTTAATATTATACGTACGTAATACGTATATTACTACCGGTTGGTTTATCAAACCCATATAGTTCTTTTGCCGCTTCTAAACTCATTTCTTTCTTACCATATCTTTTATTTACATAATTATGGGTATCGACGAAAAACGCGAATAAATTTTCTTTAGACGATACCACTTTATTCAAGTCCACAGTTTTTAAGAAATCGTAAAAATGTTCTTTACAATTAATACACGGAACTAATAACGGTAAAGTCGTTAAAAGTTGCTTCATATTTTCACACACCCATAACGTCGGCCGCCGCGGATAACTATTTGCAGCATTATGTAGTACGAACCAAAACGGTGGACCGAATATATCTGGATCGTGACTATTACCGACTATCGAATTTGATATCGTCATGTTTAACATAGGACTATTATCAAAAGAAGCATACATAATATTAGTGCGTCGTGCGTTCGAAGGTAGTATAAATTGAGATTTATCCATTTTCTTGGCATTCTAAAAATGTCAGCTGATCAAATACACCGGCTTCCGTATAATCAACAACAACCGTCTCCGCAAGACATGCGAATAATGAACGCGATGCTCGGATCTAATGGTGCGTCGTGTAACAGTCCGTTAAAATTTATATTATCTGGTGTAATATTTTTCGTACTTAGTATGCCGTTCGTCGATACATTTCTTAAAGAAAAAATCTCGGCATCGGAGATAGTAATAATAGCTATTAAAACGGGAATATTTTTAGTTGTATTAATGTTAACGCAACTTATGGGATGGTAAATTCGTCGAATCGACACCAAATATGGTGTCGACCTATCACCTATTTATGACTTAAACATCTTGATGCACCTGGATTGCGTTCTACAGATGGGGCACGCACTCAACGCAGCCGCACACGCTTCACAACAAGCCACGTGTCCACAATTTATGAACACTGTATTGCGTTCTGCGTCCATGCAGATAGCGCACATCGATCCTTCTGTCACATCAATGCGTGTACCAACTTCTGCCGCCTTTGGCACGGAAGCGTCGAAATATCGCCTGGCGATATGTCCCTGATTACTTGCGTGTAACGCTTTGACGAAACACGCATACATGTACTGGCTGCTACGTTCAATCCTTTGCAAAAGGGATGAAGCTTTTTTAACTTCATCCCGCTCCGCCATCAGTTCTTTAAATGTCATAACCGTTAAAACTTCGCGCATTAAAAGCACTACCGGGTTGATGTCGATTTGTGCTAACACTTCGTTGAAATTGTCTCTCAACAAGCGAAGCTGTTTATCCGTCAACACAATTAACTCTAATGGGTTGACTTCCTCCACTTTGGGAGTTTCGGGCTGTGGAGGGTGTCTCCATCGGTCAGCGAGCGCTCGTTCGCCAATCTTCTCAACCGCATTTAAAAAAACCTTATAACGATCTTCCGCATCCCTTTGCAGATGCTGAAGCAGTTTGTTCATCTTATCAGTACCACCCGAACGCAACGACCTCAGTTGAATCGCTGTCATTATAGATGACAGCTCATTTAGCAACTCATCCGTCACATCGAGATTGTTGCATATGTCACAGAAATGCAAATTAATCAACTCTTGCGCACTCATAGAATTAGCCATTATGAAATCGTTTTAATTCACGAATAATATTATTGTTGTGAAAAGTTAAATAACAATCATTTTCACTAGTTATCAATCACACATTTATTATGAAATGTAAGATGGAATAATTTCGATAGTATTTTTCGAATTTTCATCGGGATTTATTGGGTCGAGTAAATATTTCATAAAACCTCCAAAATCTGTATTCTCCGGAACATTAGCTTTTCTACGTCCGGCTTGATATCTTTTAATAAACTCGTCTTCGTATTCCGGATGTTTAGTTGCACTTTCGATAATCTGTTGTCTTACATTTTTTTCCATGGATATACATTCGTTTGCTTTTGCGGTATGTTCTTTAATTCCGTAACGTAAATGCGCCAATTTAACTCTAAGCTGAACATACGTTTCAGCGGGATCTTCGCTTTGGGTTATTGTGACACCATCGTCGGTTACCAGTGCCTTACGTCTTTCTTCGATCGCTTTAATTTCTTTTTCTTCCTCTTTTCGTTTTGCTTTAACGTTGTCAGATATTACTTTTTCTATTTTATTGCTAATATCGACTTCGGTAAGTTCGGAGGCGTGTCCTTTATTAATTAAGGGAAACGGTACTCCCATCATTGCCGTATAAATAGAATTGGTCGAATCGACATTTTTAATGAGATCTTCCGCTTTCTCGGCGGCTTCTCGTTCTGTATGAAAAGCTCCTCTTATTTTTGCCACTCCTAAAAATCCATCTTTATCGGCAGTTGCACCCGCTGATTTTACGTAAGAAAATAATACGTAACGAGGTTCTCCGTATCTATACGGATCGTCAAATCTTCTATTTACCGCTCGAAACTGTTTATAAGCAGTATATAACTCTGCAACAGCAGCGGTACATTCTTCCTTAGATAATGGCGCTTCATTAGGATTTACGGGTATAAAACTATCCATTTTAATCATCATCGATATAATCTTATATAATTATTTTCTACATCAAATGTAATGTAGAAAATAATACAAAACTAACTAATCAAGGTCGCTGTCATCCTCCCACTTGGCCTCCATGATTTCGACATGCAACGCACGCGATCGGCCAAATTCTAAATAATCGCTGTAATCGGAGTGCGACAAAAAATGTAGCTTACACTTTTTCTCCGCCGCACATTCACGACACTTTCTCACAGACGCCGGTTTTCGACATTGGCTCCTTGTAAATTCATCTCTGTGACGATGACACTTGCAACCCGAACAATGAAAATACAACATGATTGCGATTAGATAGAATACATATTGTATTTGGTATTATCAGTCGCTAATCAAATTCAAAGCTTCGGCGTCACATTTTTAACAAAAGATTCTAACTTATCGGCTAATGTTTTAACCGATGCGTCATGTTCGTCGGATTTTAAAGGTATAACATTAACCCTATCGGCGTACAACGCGTCATATTGATTTTGTACTTCTTTAAGATGTTCTATAGATAAAGATTTTTCACATGTTCGACCTCTGCAATTCATTCTATCGTAACATGTATTACAATCGGTTGTCATCATAAAGGTAATGTTCGGAGACCAAGTCACTAATTCGTAAACTTTTTTGAGTAAAATATATTCGTCGTCCGTTAAACACCCTTTTGAATACCATGTATTCGTAAATACCATTGTAGACACGGGACATCGTTCGACGAATACTATTTGAGACTCTAGTTGATCGATATATTTTTTCTGAGAAACCATAGAATTTAGTGCCGCTATTTGAAGCGTAAACGCCCATCGGGTAGAATCTATATAACATTTATCTAAAACCCACATCCAATCGTGAATGTCTTCGGTATATACCGTATATCCTCTATTTTTCATTTCGTCCAAAATGGTGCTCTTACCAGCGCCAATATTACCATCTATGCATATTATATACGGTGCCATTTAATTTAAACATTGTGGTTTTTTTAAAAATTATAAATCAAATTTATCGATTATTGTAATCCGAAGACCCAGGACGATGCAATATAATTAAAATGAATCTATTTTACAACAAAATAATATTCGTATTATCTATTGTAGTCTTAATCGGATTATTTATTTATAACTTAATCATGGGAAATAAAGGAACCTATATGAATCATAGCAAATTAATATTAACGTCGGCCGTACAGGAACTCGGATCTACGTTCGTGCCGAAAGATTCTCGTACTAAAAAACGTAAAGAAAGTGCTGGAGAAATGGAATGTAGACGAGTGGCCGAAAAGCTCACTGGTAAATCATTTCCTAAAAAAAGACCTGATTTTTTACGTAACGACATTACTCGGTCGAATCTAGAAATCGACTGTTACTGCGATGAACTTAAATTAGGTATAGAATATAACGGAATTCAACATTATCAATACAATCCACATTTTCACGCATCAAAAGACGCGTTTTATAATTTAAAATATCGAGATCAAATGAAAACTAGATTATGCGCCGAAAATGGTGTTAAATTAATCATAGTTCCATACACCGTGCGTATAGATGACATAGAAGATTATCTTAAATATCATATATAAAAAAAATAAAAATACAAATATTATCTACAACACATTTGCTGTAGATAATATATTCGATACGCGTGTTTTTATTCTTTAGATTCCGTTAAATCGCCCGTTAAATCGGTATAAAATTTCAACGCGCACGGGTGAGCTTTAAATTTCGATAAAGACGCATTTTCTAATATTAACGAGTCGTGCGATCTTACTCTGCTTATAGCTACATATGCCTGACCGTATTCGAATACACCTTCTAAATTTACGTATGCGGAATCTACACTCATACCTTGAGATTTATGACAGGTTATTGCCCACGCTAATTTAAGAGGTAGTGCGTATATAGTTCCGTAAACTCGATCGTCTTCCTTTATCTCAAATCCGTGATGAGCAATCACGACCGTGGCTCCGTTAATAAATTTTACTACTGGCATGTCATTCGCAAAGTCTATTACAACGCCTCGACTTCCGTTTACGAGTTTAGCATCTTGATCTTTATTTATCAAAAGCATAACTTGCGCCCCTATAGTTAACGTTATGCGTTTAGGCGCCGGACAATAAAGTTCCGGTTTAATGACTATGTCTGATTTAGAAAGAACGACATCCATTTCGTAAGTATTATAATTTTCACTTTGTAAATTCATTAATTCTCTATTGTTTAATTCATCCACGTCAACATTTTTACACATAATTTGCGTAGGAATAATACCCTTTTTAATGTTTGATCGAGCGAGTTCGCCCCCCGATGTTAAATACGTCAAGTCTGTGTCGGAAAGATTTCCGGTTCGCGCGTTATTAAGAATACGTTGAAATTCGATATCTTCTTGACGTTTAATATCGCACAACACGAATGGTACCAAATTAAGTCTGCTCCAGCATTTTGCTTTAAAACAAAATTCTCCGCCGATGGTTGGTAATTGAAGAAAATCTCCGGATAAAAGTAATTTAATACCACCGAAAGGATCATTCGATCGTTTAATATGTCTGGCAACGTACTCTAGTTTATCCAATAATTCCGCCGATAACATAGAGATTTCATCGATAATTAAAAATTTGAGATCGTTCCATACTCTTTTGTTTCTCGATACTTTCTTAAGCAGCATATCCGCGGGCTCTTTTGCCAATCCGATGCCCAGAGAAGAATGTAACGTTCGTCCATTGATTAAAATAGCTGCCGCCCCCGTCATCGCGGTTACCATGCAACTTTGACATTCTTCTTTGATAACGGATATAACGTACGATTTTCCAACACCACCCGGACCGGTCATAAGTACGTTAGAACCTTGATTTACAGCAAATACGATCTCGCGTTGCTTATCGGATAACATAATTACCCGAATAATATGATATTTGGATTAATTATTTCAAATTTTAGACGCGCGACCGAATTTTATTAATTAATCGTAATTGCTACGAATATTTTTAATACATTGTTCATTCGGGGTTTTAAGAGGTTAATCGTTGATAATTTTAAAATATGATTTAGTTAACGTATAAATATCGATTACGAATTAATACATTTACACCAAATCTATAAAATGGCAGCTATCGAACTTGATAACTTTTGTATCGACAATATTGGATTTGAATTACCGCAAAAGAAACAATTTACTAATGGTAGCTACCATCGTATACCAATAACATATACAACGGATAATATTAAATCAGAATTATGTATTGCAACTAATACACTTATGACATGGGGTATACAAGAAAATCGAAAACAAACGGCTATAAACGTAAGAGATGGTCCTATAGAATATTATACATTACCGCTCGTAATATCCGACGAGCAAACGCGAGATGTTCTTACGAGTATATTCAACGCGTGTAGAACACATATAGACAAAAAAGATGTTAAAGTGGCGATGGGTAAATATAATTTAGCTCCGGAGAGTATGCAGCCCTTTTATTGGAAACGAGATAGTGTCACCGGGGACGTAATAGAGGGATCTCACCCCACTTTGTATCCTAAACTGTTAACGAAATACCAAAAGATTCAATCCGTAGATACGCCACCCGTTATATCAACGGAATTTTTAGATAGGGATGAAAACCCAATAGACCCCCAAACACTAATAGGTTGTCGCGCTCAAATAGTAGCGGCTCTTACTATTAAAGAAATATATATTGGGTCGAAACCTAGCATTCAAATTAAGGTAAACGATGTAATAGTATTGGAAAGAATGACGCAATTCACCAGACGATTAGGATCAGTGTTTAAGAAAATAATGGATAGACCACCTTCGAACGTATTAGAATGCGCGTTGGAATCTGAAACTGAACAAAAAGAAGATGAAGTGTCTGAAGCGCCCGTTGTGGAAGATAAAAAGACATCACCCGTTTTCAATGCGGATAATGTAGTTAAAAAATATAAAGTGGTACCAAGACAGAAACCTCTCGAGGGTAGATGTGTTTAAATAAAATTCACAGTCTATACCACATTTGGTATAGATAAATATGATCTTATCGAAATACTACGCGCAGATCGGTTACGAATTAATGGAAATACGTGGAAGTTATAGCATCTCGACCATAGATGGTCATAAATCGGACGAATGCAAATCCGCCATGCAAAAATACGCACGAAGAGGAATGGCGGATAAGATGTATTACGCTGTACAACAACTTAACGGTTTAGTACGCTACGATAAACCGGATAGACGAGATAAATTATCTATCATAAAGTCTATCCGTACGAACACGATCAATAGGTTATCCGTAATTCTGTTCGAAGATGTATCTTATAAAGATATCGTGGTATTCGAAAACGTGTGTAGTCTTATAAAATTGTGGAAAACGTCTAGATCAGATAAAATTGAAGAAAACGATGGAAGCTCGATATTAAAAGAAATATGCGTGTACATCGCATCGGCTAAAAAAGCGCGTCAACCATCTTTTTTACGTAACTATTACGGACATCGCTCGCAGAAAGTTTGCAAAACAGATTTCGAAAAAATGATGGCTTGCAATTCGTCGTTCGATAATTCCTTTTCGTGGGTTTATCAGAACGAATACGACGCGGTTACGTGGCTTCGGGAACAACGTTTTCCGGATAGAATAGTTCCGTTGGTCAAATATTCTCTACTCGAATGGAAGAGATTAAAAAAATCCCCACGAGCTTCGGATCGGTTAATATTTTTAGTAGTACCAATGTTATGGATAAAATACGGATGGACCGATTACGATATTACACCTGCAATTTTCGTCGATATCGTGAAACTAGATAGATTCGATGAATTTGTATACGATATGCACACGCGCAAGGGAGGTTCGAAATCAACGTTTGTATCGGAAGGTTCTATCGTAACGAACGAAGACGTATCAGCAGTAGATTGTCGTATGAAGCAATTGTATTTATTACAATTAATGCCTTTAAAAACTATCTCGATTCCTGTATTTACCAACGTAGAAATGATTACGGAAGGATTATGCGGTTGGAAACTTCCGTGTTTTTACGCGGTATACGAAAGAGAAAAAAAGGTCGTAAAACCATTTACATCTGGCTTAAATTACGGATTAGATTACGCGTACGTCGATGCTCAAAAGACGTATTTTGGACTCGTATCGTTACACATAAAACTGGTAGAAATACCAGGATACGCGGTTGTAAAACAAAAAACCGGACAGTTCGAGTTAATAACAAATTCCGATACTAGACAAGTATTCGCAATCATGGATAATATACTTCATAAAGGAGATTTAGGTAAAAATAAGTATTTGTTAAACGACGAGGCGAAATACGATGAAATGCTTAAAA
>Ga0213878_10000275_pt1 | contig 20094 bp, 19 predicted proteins | sample VelepicoBEBS_R02_FD_161053 | JGI IMG/M metagenome (GOLD analysis project Ga0213878, IMG submission 161053) | Vellozia epidendroides bulk soil microbial communities from rupestrian grasslands, the National Park of Serra do Cipo, Brazil - BS_R02 | ecosystem: Environmental > Terrestrial > Soil >... | reverse complement strand
GAGAGGACATTATCATCCTGCAAAACTAAAAAACAATATGCTTTTTTTTATGTCTTGTTATTTGCGGCGATGGTTCTAAATAAAAACAAACAACATGAAAATTTAACAATGATTTGTGAGACGCGTTCCTTTTTTATCGCTAAGTAAAACCGGGGTTCCCCCCGGTTAAAAAAGCTCAGGAATAAAGCGGAAAGGGTAATCGACAAGTTTAATTTTACCGATTTTCCGTTTTGGCAATTTCACCGGGTCCATCGGTATGTCTTTATAGGGGATATGTGAGAGCAGGTGCGAAATAATATTCAGCCGAACGCGCTTTTTATCCTCGGAACGGGCGACGAACCAGGGCGCCCAGGCGGTGTCGGTGGCTGCGAACATGGCGTCGCGCGCTTGGGTGTATTCATCCCACAGATTGAACGATTTGATGTCCATCGGCGACAGCTTCCAGATCTTCCTGCCATCATCGATGCGGTCACGCAGGCGACGCTCCTGCTCTTTTGGGGTAACTTCAAGCCAGTATTTGAGCAGGATAATGCCGGATTCCACCATCGAACGTTCAACGAGCGGCGTGCCGTCGAGAAATTTCTCGACCTGTTCATCGGTACAAAATCCCATCACCCGTTCAACACCCGCACGGTTGTACCAGCTGCGATCGAAAATCACGATTTCACCCGCCGCAGGCAAATGACGGATATAGCGCTGGAGATAAAGTTGACTCTTTTCGCGCTCCGTCGGTGCGGGAAGGGCGACGACGCGGAATACGCGGGGGCTGACGCGTTCGGTAATCGCTTTGATGGTTCCGCCTTTACCAGCGCCATCACGGCCTTCGAAGACGATACAGACTTTGAGCCCTTTCGCCACAACCCACCGCTGCAGCTTGACCAGTTCCACATGGAGGCGTCGTAGCTCTTTTTCATACGCTTTGGCTTTCATTGTGGGGAGTACAGTCGTGTCTGCGATGACGTTGGTTTTCTTTTTGTTTCCCATGGCTATCTTCTTCTTCTGTGGAGGATGTTGGGATTGTTGAGGTAACACTTTGAAGTGTAATCGTGCCGGAACGGAATCGCGAAAATTATGTTGCTGCTTTGTGACCCTCTCCCGGCGCCGGGAGAGGGAAGATGGCCGGAAAATCAGTGACGGAAATCAATCACCATGCGGCCACGGATTTGACCCTGTTGCATCTCTTTGAAGATGGCGTTGATATCGCCCAACGGGCGCAGGGTGACTTTCGGTACGACTTTGCCTTCGGCGGCAAACTGGAACGCTTCGGTCAGATCCTGACGGGTGCCGACCAGCGAGCCGACAACCTGAATACCGTCCAGCACCAGACGAGGGATATCCAGGCTCATGGCCTCCGGCGGCAGGCCGACGGCGACCACCCGACCACCAGCGCGTACGGCATCGACTGCGGAGTTAAATGCCGCTTTCGCCACGGCAGTCACTACCGCCGCATGGGCACCGCCGGTTTTTTCCTGTACCACTTTCGCCGCGTCTTCATTTCGCGAGTTGATGGTCAGGTCAGCGCCCATTTCGGCGGCCAACTGCAACTGAGCGTCGTTAACGTCAATGGCGATGACCTTGGCGTTAAAGACGTTTTTTGCGTACTGCAATGCCAGGTTGCCAAGGCCGCCCAGGCCGTAAATGGCAATCCACTGTCCCGGCTTGATATGGGACATTTTTACCGCTTTATAGGTGGTGACGCCCGCGCAGGTGATGCTGCTTGCCGCGGCGGAATCCAGACCGTCCGGCACCTTTACGGCATAATCCGCGGTGACGATACACTCTTCCGCCATGCCGCCGTCTACGGAATATCCGGCATTTTTAACGGTACGGCAGAGCGTCTCATTGCCGCTGTTGCAGTATTCACAGTGGCCGCATCCTTCGAAGAACCAGGCCACGCTCGCGCGATCGCCCACTTTCAACGAGGTGACGCCTGGACCCACTTCTTGTACGACCCCAATACCTTCATGCCCCAGAATGACCCCGGTTTTATCGCCAAAATCGCCGTTTTTGACGTGGAGGTCGGTGTGGCATACGCCGCAACACTCCATTTTTAACAGCGCTTCGCCGTGTTTCAGCGCACGCAGCGTTTTGTCGGTAACATCAACCTGATGATCTTTTGTGACGACTGCAGCCTTCATTGGTATCTCCTTGTTCATGATGGATTCTGCATAGCAGGTAAGCGCCATAACCACCCGGCGCTGTGGTGTATAGAAAATACGCCATACTCCTTAAGAATTAATGTATTGGCGATGTTATGCAAGGTCACTGCAACATAATGTAATAATTTATTGGCAGTTTTGTGCGGTGGGTTACGCCGTGAAACATAAGAAAAGTTAAAGATTTGAAAAGGTGTAGTTTAAGCGGGGAATACAAAACAGGCGCCATGAGGGCGCCTGTTTGGCAGGGTTATTGCTGTTCGAGCCGGGCGTTAAGGGCGTCTATTTCCTTACGCCACTGCGCCTGTAGCTGCGGTTTCTGATGTTTCGGTTTACGCGCCAGATCGTCTGCCAGCCGCGATTCAAGGGCCACCAGCGTCTCCAGGAGATCCTCGGGATCGCCGGTGGGGGCTGGTCGTTCCCCGACACATCCGGGCGTGGCGGCAACACGGTCAGCACCGTCTCGCAGGCGCTCCCAGGCCGCATCCGCATCATGCCACTCCTCCAGTTGACCATTATCGATTAACCAGAAGCGGTTACAGCTTTGCGCCATCAGATGGCGGTCATGGCTCACCAGCAGGACGCCGCCGGAAAACGCGCGCAGCGTCTGCGCCAGCGCCTCTTTCCCTTCTATATCGAGGTGGTTGGTCGGTTCATCCAGCATCAGCAGGCTGTAGCGCGCGAGCGTCAACCCGACGAACAGCAACCTTGAGCGCTCGCCGCCGCTCAGTGAATCTACCCGCTGGCTGTGTCGACTCCACGGGAAACCTGCGCTGATCAGCGCCATTTTGCGTTCTTCCGGCGCGGGCGCGAACGGGAACAGGGCGTCAAACAGCGTGGCGTCATCGGCCAACTGGCGCAGCGTCTGATCGTAATAGCCGATGTCCACCCGCGGGTGGATTTTCAACGCCGGGTCGGACTGCGCCTTCCTGACGTTCTGCCAGATAAGCCGCAGCAGCGAGGATTTCCCGCAGCCGTTACGGCCGATCAACGCTACGCGATCGCCGGATTTCAGCCGAGCCACTCCGGTGGTGAACAGCGCCGGTAAGCCCGGCGCGGGCGCCACCGCGAGGTTCTCCATTTCCAGCAGCCGGTCGGCCTGTAGCGCGTCGCCGCGCAGTATCAGCTGCCACTGGCTGCCAGTGGTCACGTCAGTCTGGTTTTCCGTAAGCCGCTCGACCTGTTTTTCCATCTGTTTGGCTTTTCGGGCAAGTCCTTCGTTATCGTAGACTTTACCCCAGGTGGCCAACTGCCTGGCGCTGGCGGTAATGCGGTCTATCTCTTTCTGCTCGGCTTTAAACCGCAGCGCATCGCTCTCGTCCTGTGCCGCCAGCGCCTGGCGAGCGGCGCTACAGGGCAGAGAAAATGCGTGCAGACGACGATCGCGCAGGATAAGACTCGTATTGGTGACGTGGTCCAGTAGCTGCTGGTCGTGGGATACCAGAATAAAGCTTCCGTTCCAGCCTTTGAGGAAACGCTCCAGCCATAGCAGCGTGGGCAGATCAAGGTGGTTGCCTGGCTCATCCAACAGCAGCAGATCCGGTTGGCGGATAAGCGTTCGCGCCAGCAGTAGACGCGTGTGCTGACCACCGCTCAGCGTTGCCGCCGTCAGCGCGGTTTCTTCCGGGCGAAAACCCATTTCCGCCAGTAAGGCTTCGGCGCGCCAGCGCTGAAGCTCGCGCTCCTGAGAGGGCAACTGTGCCAGCACAGTCGTCAGTAGCGTTAATTCGCTGAGGTGTTCCGGCAAATGCTGTTCCACGCGGCCCAACTGGCAGTGACGGGCAAGGGAAACGGCGCCCGTCGAGGGGGACAGCGTGCCGTCCAGCAATTTCAGCAGGGTGCTTTTGCCGCAGCCGTTGTAGCCAATCAGCCCGACGCGGTCGCCTTTTTTCAGGGTAAAAGAGAGAGAGGAAAATAACGGACCAAAAGCCGTTTCCATGCACAGCGCTTGTGCAGTCAGTAATGTGCTCATGTGAACTTACTCAAGTGTTACAGGCAGAAATATGCCTCGTCAAATTTCGCTGACGATAACCTGATAAGCCCGAGAGAAGGGGTTATGGGTGGGGTTCTTCGCTCAAGCCACCGTTATCGCAGCACGATATCGATAACGCTTGAGCAGAGGCGATCACCCAATGTATGTGAAACATCAAACATTTCACAGTACAGCATGGGATCCTCCTTATATATTCATCAAGTTAATGGGTGAGGCGAGTGTAGCGGGGAAAAGGGGCATTGACCAGTCGCAGGGAACAGGACCTACGAAGAAACGTAGGTCCTGATGAACATCAGACGGAGGTACGGCGGTAGTTGCGGTATTCCGGCAACCAGAAGTTGTCGTCAATCGCCTGCTGCAGCGCATCGGCGGAGGTGTTCATCGCGACACCCTGCTGCTGCGCCATTCTGCCGACCGCGAAAGCAATCGCGCGGGAGACTTTATGGATGTCTTTAAGCGCTGGCAGCACCAGACCTTCGCCGTTGTTCACCAACGGTGAGTGTTTGGCAAGCGTTTCGCTCGCAGACATCAGCATCTCGTCGGTGATCCGCGAGGCGCCAGCGGCGATCACGCCAAGCCCGATGCCCGGGAAAATATAGGAGTTGTTGCACTGGGCGATGGGGTACGTCTGGTCTTTCCACACCACCGGGTCGAACGGGCTGCCGGTCGCGACCAGCGCATGGCCTTCGGTCCAGGCGATGATATCCTGCGGCGTCGCTTCCACGCGGGAGGTCGGGTTGGACAGCGGCATGACGATCGGCCGCGGACAGTGCTTGTGCATTTCGCGGATGATCTCTTCGGTGAAGAGACCGGTCTGACCGGAAACGCCAATCAGGATATCCGGCTTAACGTTGCGCACGACATCCAGCAGAGAAAGAACGTCTTCACGGGTGTCCCAGTGCTCCAGGCCGTCGCGCTTTTGCACCAGTTTGCTCTGGAACGGCAGCAGGTTTGGCATCTGGTCGGTGAGCAGACCGAAGCGATCGACCATAAAGATGCGAGAGCGCGCCAGCTCTTCGCTCAGCCCTTCGCGCTGGGTCTGCGCGATGATCTGCTCGGCGATACCGCACCCGGCGGAGCCTGCGCCCAGGAAAACGATTTTCTGGTCGCACAGCTGGCTGCCTGCCGCGCGGCTGGCGGCGATCAGCGTGCCGACGGTGACGGCGGCGGTGCCCTGAATGTCGTCGTTGAACGAGCAAATTTCATCGCGATAGCGGTTGAGCAGCGGCATGGCGTTCTTTTGCGCAAAATCTTCAAACTGCAGCAGCACATTCGGCCAGCGGTGTTTTACCACCTGGATAAAGTCATCCACAAACTGGTAATACTCATCGTCGGTGATGCGCGGATGGCGCCAGCCCATGTAAAGTGGGTCGCTAAGCAACTGCTGGTTATTGGTGCCGACATCCAGGACTACCGGCAGGGTATACGCTGGGCTTATCCCGCCGCAAGCGGTGTAGAGGGAGAGCTTGCCGATAGGGATCCCCATTCCGCCGATGCCCTGATCGCCCAGGCCGAGGATACGTTCGCCGTCGGTGACTACGATAACCTTGATGTTATGGTTCGGCACGTTTTGCAGGATGTCGTCCATATTGTGGCGGTTTTCGTAGGAGATAAATACACCGCGAGCGCGGCGGTAGATCTCTGAAAAGCGCTCGCAGGCGGCACCGACGGTTGGGGTGTAAATCACTGGCATCATCTCGTCGAGGTGATTCTCGACCAGACGGTAGAAAAGGGTTTCGTTGGTATCCTGTATGTTGCGCAGGTAGATATGTTTATCAATCTCGGTTTTGAAACCCTGGTACTGGATCCAGGCGCGTTCTGCCTGTTCTTCAATGGTCTCGACCACTTCCGGCAGCAAACCCAGCAGGTTGAAATTGCGGCGCTCTTCGACGCTAAACGCGCTGCCTTTGTTCAGCAGGGGGAATTCCAGCAGGATAGGACCTGCATAGGGGATGTAAAGCGAACGGTTTTTTTTATGGTTAAGTAGCATCTTACTCACTCCTTTGTCATCACTCCCGACCTGCACCGGGTGCAATCTGGCCGGGCGGGTACGGCGGCGGGGCAGAGTATAAAACAAGTGTCAGCAAAAAGGGGCGTCAGAAAGGATGTTAAAGTAAAAAAACAGCATCTTTGTTGTGAAGTAAGTGTTGCATGTGCGGCCAGACGCATACAGCGTGGTAGAGATATTCCGATAATAGCTGTAATAACCCGAACTATTTTAAAATATAAAAACATTATTCATTCAATTTGAATAAATAAGCACATAATGCTTAATGATATTTTATTGTGCTTATTAATATACATCCTGCCTGTAGCGATACAGGGCCAGTAGTAGTTCTTTCCTAATTATTGACTCTAGTAGACTCCTCCCTGGAGTTCGTCCGATTGGCCAGGGAGGTTTTTTTAGTGAAGATGCCAGGCTGTTGTTGATTTATTTTAAAAGAAACTCTGGGTTTAAATAGAGTTATACAATTGCTTAGCATCATCATTAATATAACTACAATAGTATAATGCCACCTCACCCGATGCTGTCGCCGGCATCGGGTATTTTTTTATGGGCGCGGGAGTCACTGGTGTGACTCCCGGTGCTAATTACATGATCTTCATTCCAATAAACTGGTTCATATGCCCGGCGCGCTTGATAAACAGCAAGGCCTCAAGTGTGGCGACGTCCTGCTCCGTTGGGCCAGACTCCAGGCGGTCGTACAGCTGTCCAGGGCTAATGCCGAACAACGGGTAAAGTATATTCGCGAGACGTCTGTACTCTTGTTTTATTTCAGCGCTGGCTTTACCGGATAATGGAAAATTGGAGAGTTCGATTACTCCATTCTGGAATGTGTGATGTTTGTCGAGCGTGCGATCCATCTTATCGTCCTTTGGTGTTGATGAGCGTACCGACCATGCGGCTATCATATTTTAACGTGTTTGCGTATTCCGATTCACTGAAAAATAGCGGCAATATATTTTTTAAAACGATATTTTTTAATAAAATTAATTAATGATTGACAGGTGCTGGCGCGAGATATGTAAGAATAAAGAAAACCCCGCACAGCAAAAGCGGGGTTTGGCATGGCGCGGATAACATTTATGCGCGGCGTTTACGGCCCGTCGCATGAGTATGATTAAGCATTGTTTCTGCGTCGCCTTCGATCAGCATCTTCTTCTGGTTAGACAGCTTGTAGTTTAAGCCAAGGATATGACGTGCCTTGCGGTTCGATTTCATTCTGACTCCTTAATCCTGCTTCTGGTTTCAAGGACTGGCCCGACGGGGCCGGGCGGAATGTAACCCCATAGTGCATCGCTGAATGTTGATGCAGCTATGATACTCGGCCATCTCTGCCGAAATAGCAACGCCAGTACGCCAGATTAAGCGTCTTTACCATTTCATTTCACCTTTGTTGATCTTCGCGCTTAGCGCCAGCGAGCTCTCATCTTTGAGCGTCGGCCACTGTATTTTCAGCAAGGGGGTGACGTCACCTCACCCCTGACCCACGTTCTATACTTTACTTCCCACGGTTAAGCCAAAGAGGTGACATGATGACTATCCACAAGAAAGGACAGGCGCACTGGGAAGGGGATCTCAAACGCGGTAAAGGGACGGTATCCACTGAGAGCGGGGCGCTGAACCAGCAGCCCTACGGCTTTAATACCCGTTTTGAGGGCGTGAAAGGGACGAACCCGGAAGAGCTCATCGGCGCGGCGCACGCCGCCTGCTTTTCGATGGCGCTATCGCTGATGTTGAGCGAGGCGGGCTTTACCGCCACCGCGATCGATACCACCGCGACGGTGTCGCTGGATAAAACCGCGTCAGGTTTTGCAATTACGAAAGTGGCGCTGGAAAGCCGCATTGCGGTACCGGATGTCGATGCCGCAACGTTCGACGGCATAATCCAGAAAGCGAAGGCCGGTTGTCCGGTTTCGCAGGTGCTGAACGCGGAGATTACCCTTGAGTATTGGCTTAACAGTTAGATAGAAATGCCCGCAGATGCGTAATGTCACTCAGTTAAGCAAAGTAATGAATTTTTATTCATTACTTTGCTTTAAAGACCGCCTTTGAAAAAAGGGTGGAACTGTTCCCTCCGGCTTCTTCTCCGCCTGAACGGGATGTGAAGTGAGAGAATCAGCAGGTCATAAGGTGAACGGAATGACCCGCAGAGCTTAACTGACAAGCATTACCGCAGATGCGGGCATTCTCCGTGAGTTAGCGCAGGCGTCGGTGCAGAAAACTGCCTGTCAGCAGGGCGAGAATCAGCATCAGTGCGATAAACCCGCCGACGCCGTTCCAGCCGTAGTTGTGCCAGAATACGCCGCCTGCTGTACCGGCAATGCTGGAACCGAGATAGTAGCTGAACAGATACAACGACGACGCCTGTCCGCGGGCGCGGCGAGCGCGTGGGCCAATCCAACTGCTGGCGACGGAGTGGGAGGCGAAGAACCCTGCCGAGAACAGCAGCATTCCGGCGAAGATGAGCCACAGCGATGAGAACAGCGTCATCAGCAGGCCAAACAACATGACGCCGGTAAACGCGACCATCACCGGACCACGCCCATAGCGCTGCGTCATGGCGCCCGCTTTCGGCGAGCTCCAGGTCCCGGTGAGGTAGGCGACTGACAGCAGGCCTACCACCGCCTGGCTCAGCGACCACGGCGACATCATCAGGCGATAGCCGATGTAGTTAAACAGCGTGACGAAGGAACCCATCAGCAGGAAACCTTCCAGAAACAGCAGCGGCAGCCCGCGGTCGCGCCAGTGGAGGCGGAAGTTGATCAGCAGCGATTTCGGGCGCAGCGATGTCGCTTTGAAATGGCGCGAGTCGGGCAGAATGCGCCAGAACATCAGCGCGGCGGCCAGCGCAAAGCAGCCGATAACCGCAATCGCGGCGCGCCAGCCGAAGTAATCCGTGATGACCCCGGTGAGGAGGCGTCCGCTCATCCCGCCAATGGAGTTACCGCTGATATAAAGCCCCATCGAAAAGGCGACGAAGCTTGGGTGGATCTCTTCACTCAGGTAGGTCATGCCCACTGCCGCCACGCCGCTCAGCGACAGGCCAATCAGGGCGCGCATGATCAGAATTCCCTGCCAGCTGGTCATCAGGGTCGAGAGCAGGGTGCAGCATGAAGCCAGCAGCAGCGCGGTGACCATCACCTGCTTGCGGCCGATGGCGTCAGAAAGCGGGCCGGTAAACAGCAGCCCGACCGCCAGCAGCACCGTGGAGACGGAAAGCGAAACACTGGCGTTGGCCGGAGACACGCCAAACTCGTTCGACAGTACCGGTAAAATCGGCTGGACGCAGTAGAGCAGCGCAAAGGTCGCCAGACCGGCGGAGAAAAGCGCCAGGGTGACGCGAATAAACTGGGGAGTACCGCGCTGGATAAACAGGCCCGGCTGGGCAGGGCGGGTATCGTTGATCGTGGTTGGCGGAACATTATCAACGGTGGTTGTACGACTCACGGGCAGATCCTTGGTGAAAACAGCGAATAAAGAAGACGACACAGGTCACAGAATCAGAGTAGGAAATTGTAAATATTCTGTCTAATATATTAATAATCTCAAATGATACTTTAAACATATGAATATTGAATTGCGTCATCTGCGCTATTTTGTGGCGGTTGCCCAGGAGCTGCATTTTGGTCGCGCCGCCGCCCGGCTCAACATCTCTCAGCCGCCATTAAGTCAGCAAATTCAAACGCTTGAAAACGAAATTGGCGCAAGGCTACTGGCGCGCACCAACCGGAGCGTCAGCCTCACCGAAGCCGGAAAGCAGTTTCTGGCCGATTGCCAGCAGATCCTGATGCAGGTGGAGGAGAGTGCGGCCCGCGCCGCCAGGCTCCATCAGGGCGAGACCGGCGAGCTGCGCATCGGCTTTACCTCATCCGCGCCGTTTATTAAAGCGGTCTCCGACACGCTGTCGCTGTTTCGCCGCCAACACCCGGATGTGCATATTCAGACGCGGGAGAGCAATACCCGCGAGCAGATAGCACCGCTCAACGAAGGCGCGCTGGATCTTGGTCTGATGCGCAAAACACAACTTCCGGACACGCTCGAATGGCAAATTATCCTGCGCGAGCCGCTGTTGGCGATGATCCATCGCGACCATCCGCTGGCCGCTCAGCAGCAGGTCAGTCTGGCGCAGTTGGTGACGGAGCCGATGGTGTTTTTTGACCCGCAGGTCGGCACCGGGCTGTATGACGATATCCTGGGCCTGCTGCGCCGCTATGGCTCGCCGGTGATCACTCAGGAGGTAGGCGAGGCGATGACGATCATCGGCCTGGTGGCCGCTGGGCTTGGCGTCTCCATCCTTCCTGCATCGTTTAAGCGCGTTCAGCTCAATGAAATGCGCTGGCTGCCGATAATGGAACAGGACGCGGTGTCGGAGATGTGGCTGGTATGGGCAAAACACCACGAAATGAGCCAGTCGGCGACGCGTTTTCGTCAGCAACTGTTGGCCGCTGCGAATGTGCACAATTTTGGCGTAAATGAATGAAATTATGTGCAGCAAATCACAAGGCTAAGCAAAAATTTGACGACGGGTGTTGAAGTGCTTCACCATAGCGCCAAGATTATTTCGAAGCGCGAAAATAAGGGAGTCCGCGGTGGTAGCTGAAAGTCAACCAGGGCACATTGATCAAATTAAGCAGACCAATGCCGGGGCAGTGTATCGCCTTATTGATCAGCTCGGCCCGGTGTCCCGTATTGACCTTTCGCGCCTTGCCCAGCTTGCTCCCGCCAGCATTACGAAAATCGTCCGCGAAATGCTGGAAGCCCACCTGGTTCAGGAAACCGAAATCCAGGAACCGGGCAGTCGCGGTCGCCCGGCGGTCGGATTAATGGTCGAGACCGAGGCCTGGCACTATCTGTCGCTGCGTATCAGCCGGGGAGAAATTAACCTCGCGCTGCGTGACCTCAGCAGCAAGCTGGTGGTTGAAGAGCAGCAGGACCTCCCGCTCCAGTCGCCGCAGCCGTTCCTGGACCGTGTTATACAGCATATCGATGCATTTTTTATTCGCCATCAGCAGAAGCTTGAAAGGCTGACGGCTATCGCTATCACGCTACCGGGCATCATTGATACGGAAAACGGCATCGTTCACCGCATGCCGTTCTATGACGATGTTAAAGAGATGCCCCTTGGTAACGCGCTGGAGTCGCGAACCGGCGTGCCGGTCTACATTCAGCATGACATTAGCGCCTGGACGATGGCCGAAGCGTTGTTCGGCGCCTCTCGCGGCGCGCGGGATGTGATTCAGGTGGTGATTGACCATAACGTCGGCGCAGGCGTTATTACCGATGGTCGCCTGCTGCATGCCGGCAGCAGCAGCCTGGTCGAGATAGGCCATACCCAGGTCGATCCTTATGGTAAGCGCTGCTACTGCGGCAACCACGGCTGTCTGGAAACCATCGCCAGCGTTGAGAGCGTCATGGAGCTTACCCAGGTGCGGATGAAACAGTCGATGAGCTCTATGCTGCATCAGCAGCCGCTGACGGTGGAGTGGCTGTGCCAGGCCGCGCTGCTGGGCGACCTGCTGGCAAAGGACATCATCAGCGGCGTGGGTACCCACGTCGGCCGCATTCTCGCCATTATGGTGAATTTATTTAATCCGCAAAAAATTCTTATTGGTTCGCCATTTAACCAGGCGTCTGAAATCCTGTTTCCCGCCATCAGCGCCTGCATCCATCAGCAATCCTTACCGGCCTACAGTCAACACATTGCGGTGGAGAGCACCCAGTTTCTCAATCGGGGCACGATGACCGGCGCCGCGCTGGTAAAAGATGCGCTCTATAACGGATCGTTGCTCATCAGACTGTTACAGGGTTAACATTTTTTCACTGTTAACTGAAAAATTGCGCTATCTCAATTTTGCCCGTTTAGGCATCACGTAGACTTTCACCACACTGAACTATTACTTTTATTGATATTTCACTTGTGTTGTTGTGGAGTTAGCTATGCTTAAGCGTTTCTTTATTACCGGTACTGATACTTCTGTTGGAAAAACAGTCGTGTCCCGCGCGTTGCTTCAGGCGCTCGCTGCCAGCGGAAAAAGCGTGGCAGGGTACAAGCCTGTCGCTAAGGGCAGCAAAGAAACGCCGGACGGTCTGCGCAATAAAGACGCGCTGGTGCTGCAAAGCGTTTCGACATCGGCCTTGTCTTATGACGAAGTCAATCCGATCGCGCTCAGTGAAGAGGAGAGCAGCGTCGCGCACAGTTGCCCAATCAACTATTCGTTGCTTTCCAACGGGCTGAGCACGCTCAGCGGACGGGTGGATCACGTGGTGGTTGAGGGAACCGGCGGCTGGCGCAGCCTGATGAACGATCTGCGTCCGCTGTCTGAATGGGTCGTGCAGGAACAACTGCCGGTGCTGATGGTGGTGGGGATCCAGGAGGGCTGCATTAACCACGCGTTGCTGACCGCTCAGGCTATCGCCAATGACGGTCTGCCGCTGATTGGTTGGGTGGCGAACCGTATCAATCCGGGGCTGGCGCACTACGCCGAAATCATTGAGGTGCTGAGCAAGAAACTGCCGGGACCGCTGGTCGGCGAGCTGCCGTATCTGCCGCGCGCCGAGCAGCGTGAGCTGAGCCAGTACATCGATTTAGCGATGTTCGGTGACATGCTGACGGTAGATAGAGTCGTGGCGTAGCGTCCTCGACAACACCGACGCCACCACGCAGGACATCAGTAAGCCGGGCAGCAGCGTATACTGCCCGGTCATTTCGCAAATCATCAGCGTTGCCATGATTGGCGCGTGCGTCGTTGCCGCCAGTAGCGTCGCCATCCCCGTCAGCCCCATCAGTATCGCCACCTCGTCGTCGTGCGGCAGCCACAGCCCCCAGAGGCGTGCGAACAGCATCCCGACCGCCATACCGACAAACAGGGTCGGCGTGAAGACGCCGCCGGGTGCGCCGGAGCCGCTGCTGGCCAGCACCGCGAGCAGCTTACAGACAAATACCCCGGCAATGACAGCAAAGACCGGCGGCGTCAGCAGATAGCCCTGCACCACGCTATAGCCGTTGCCCCAGACGGCGGGGGTGAACAACGACAGCAGCCCAACGATAACGCCGCCAAGCGCCAACTGCCACGGCGGGGAGAGTTTGAGGCGCAAAAACAGCGAGTGGCTGACGCTCATACCCCAGACAAACAGCGGACCGCACAACCCGGCCAGCAGACCCGTCGCCAGCATCAATGCGTAGCTAGCGGCGGTCAGCGGCGCATCCATATGGACGTTGTACAGCAGCGCCGGGCCGCCGCTCAGCAGGTTGGTGGTGAGCAGGGCGACCACTGCCGCGACAACCACCGGACCGAGTGAGGCGAGCATCAACGTGCCGAAGAGTATTTCAGCGATAAACAGGCTGCCCGCCAGCGGCGCGTGATAGGCGCTGGCCATCCCCGCGGCAGCGCCGCAAGCTATCCACAGTTTCCATTCGGATTTGGGAGTGAAACGCTGGGAAAACCAGGAGGCTGCCAGTGCGGCCAGCAGGATCATCGCCCCTTCACGACCAATAGCGCTGCCGCTCACAACCACCAGCAAGGACGCCAGCGATTTCACCAGGCTCGCGCCATAGTCGAATTGCCCGTCGCCGGTTTCCAGCGCCTCCATGTAGTCAGTGGGGGCCTGAGGGCGTTGCCGGGTGTAGCGTTGCCAGCCCCAGAGCAGGGTGCCTGCCGCCAACCCTCCGAGCGCCGGAGTCAGAAACCGCCGCCATCCTGGCAGGCTTGCCGCGGCGTTCACCAGGCTGCCGCTATCGTTGCTGAGCAGCAGCCATTCCAGCACCAGCATCGCATGACGAAACAGCGCAACAGCCAGCGCGGCAAGGATACCGAGGATGACCGCAATCAGCAGGCGGCGGAACATGGCGTGAATGTCGGGCCAGGCATGAAGACGTTGCATGAGTTTCAGCGATTAATCAGAGTGATACCGTATTGTGAGTGGAAACCGGTGAGTTGGCAAAAGCGAAAAATGCCGAACAGGGAAAATGTTTAATATGTGACGTTGTCACGTACTATGCAAACCACTGCGCCTGCCCGCAGGCGCAGCAGGATTAACGGAACAGCGTTTTCTTGGCTACCGGGATCAGCAACTGCGACTGCCATTCCTGCAGGGTATGTTGCGTCAGTTGACCCAGTGCCAGATAAAATGGGTGACTGGCGTGCAGTACGAACGTCTGTAAAAAGCGGTTCGCCCATGGCAGAACGTGCCAGGCCATCAGCTGTTGCCAGGCGTCGTCCCGGCTGTTTTCCCGCAGCCAGGCACCGAGCATCAGTAAGGTACCGAAGTGGTCTTCTGGTTCGTTTTGCGCACTGTCAAAGGCGATGCCGTTCTCGCGCATCCACTGACGCAGCGCCAGCGTAGAGTCGCCAAACAGCACGTTTTCCCGGTCCAGCCAGACGGAGCCCCACGGCGGCGCAGGCAGCGCCCACGGTCCGACAAACAGGCGCTGGAAAGCTTCAGGCAGCGTTTCGTCGCAGGGGGCGCGAAAGCGTGCGGCAAGCGCGTCGGCTTCTGGTAGCGCAACCGGCCACTGTTCGGTCCAGGAACCGTCGGTAAACGCGCTGACCAGCGGTGCGGCCTGTTCGCTGTCGGGCGCAAAATAAAACAGGGCGCCCAGAATGCGGGCGGTAAAAGCGAAAGCATCGCCTTGTTGGCGTGTTGTCATAACGTTATTTCCACAAAACGAAGGAGGCGGGCGTTTCCCGTCTCCGGAGTGTAACCATGATCTCAGACCTTCTCAATTTCCACCAGATTGGTGTGCTGGGGGTTGCCTTTCGCCAGCGGAGAGGGGCGGTGTGTCGTCAGTGTGTTGATGCAAGCGCCGTGATCGATACGATCGCCGTTCATGCTGGCGTTGTGCCAGGCGCCCTGGCCCATGGCGCTGACCCCGGGCATGATGCGCGGCGTCACTTTGGCCGGAATACGCAGTTCACCGCGGGCGTTGAAAACGCGCACCATATCACCGTTGGCGATGCCGCGTCTGGCGGCATCTGCCGGGTTTATCCACACCTCCTGTCGGCAGGCGGCCTGCAGTATGTCGACGTTGCCGTAGCTGGAGTGGGTTCGTGCTTTGTAGTGGAAGCCGAACAGCTGTAGCGGATAGTCGCGACGCTGTGGGTCATCCCAACCCTCAAAGGTGGGGGCGTACACCGGCAGCGGACTGATGGTTTCGTCCTTCGCCAGTTGCCAGGTGGCGGCAATATTCGCAAGTCTTGCCGAATAGATCTCAATTTTGCCTGACGGCGTTTTCAACGGGTTGGCGTCAGGGTCATCACGAAACGCTTTGTAGGCGACAAAATGCCCGTTGGGGTCTTTGCGCTTGTAAATGCCCATCGCTTTCAGCGCGTCGTAGGTGGGGAGTTGCGGGTCTTTGGCGGTCATTTTGGCGTACAGATACTGCAGCCACTGTGATTGCGTACGCCCTTCGGTAAATTTCTGATAGACGTCCGGGCCAAGGCGTTTCGCCACTTCGCTCATGATCCAGTAGATAGGTTTACGCTCAAATTTCGGCGCGGTGACCGGTTGCAGGAAAATCAGGTACCCCATGTTGCCTGCGTAATCGTTCGGGATGATGTCCTCCTGCTCAACGGTCATCAGGTCCGGCAGCAGAATATCGGCATACTTCGCCGATGAGGTCATAAAGTTGTCGATCACCACAATCATTTCGCACTGGCTGTCATCCTGCAAAATATCGTGAGTTTTGTTGATGTCGGAGTGCTGGTTGATGATGGTGTTGCCCGCATAGTTCCAGATGAACTTGATGGGGACATCGAGTTTGTCTTTACCGCGTACGCCGTCGCGAGTCGCGGTCATTTCCGGCCCACGGACGATGGCGTCGGTCCAGCTAAAACAAGAGATGCTGGCTTTCACCGGGTTGTTGAGCACCGGCATACGCTCAATGGTGATGGTATAGGTGGATTCACGGGCGCCGCTGTTGCCGCCGCTGATGCCCACATTGCCGGTGAGAATTGGCAGCATGGCGATGGCGCGCGAGGTCAGCTCGCCGTTAGCCTGGCGCTGCGGTCCCCAACCCTGGCAGATATACGCCGGTTTGGCGCTGCCTATCTCCCGCGCCAACTGGATGATTTTGTCTGCCGGTATCCCTGTGATATGCGAGGCCCAGGCGGGCGTTTTGGCGATGCCGTCATCGCCATGGCCGAGAATATAGGCCTTGTAATGACCGTTGGCTGGCGCGCCTTCCGGCAGCGTTTTCTCGTCGTAGCCGATGCAGTACTTATCCAGGAACGGTTGGTCGACGAGATTTTCATCGATCAGCACCCAACTGATGCCTGCGACCAGCGCCGCATCGGTGCCCGGGCGAATGGGCACCCACTCATCTTCACGTCCCGCGGCGGTATCGGTATAACGCGGATCGATAACGATCATTCTGGCATTGGAGCGTTCGCGCGCCTGTTCAAGAAAATACGTAATACCGCCGCCGCTCATGCGGGTTTCCGCCGGGTTGTTGCCGAACATCACCACCAGCTTGCTGTTTTCGATATCAGAGGTGCTGTTGCCGTCGTTCGAACCGTAGGTGTAGGGCATCGCGCAGGCAATTTGCGCCGTACTGTAGGTGCCGTAATGGCTGAGATAACCGCCGTAGCAGTTCATCAGGCGCGCGACCAACGACGCATAGGGCGACGAACGGGTCATGTTGCCGCCGACAATGCCGGAGGAGTAGTTGATGTACACCGCTTCGTTACCGTACTGGCTGACGATGCGTTGCAGGCTGCCGGAAAGCGTATCCAGCGCTTCCTGCCAGCTTATTCGTTCAAATTTGCCTTCGCCGCGTTTGCCGACGCGTTTCATCGGGTAGTTGAGACGTTCGGGATGGTTAATTCTCCGGCGGATTGAGCGTCCGCGCAGGCAGGCGCGAACCTGGTGATCGCCATAGACGTCATCACCGGTATTGTCTGTTTCAACCCAGTACACCTCATTATCCCGGACGTGCAGGCGCAGGGCGCAACGACTGCCGCAGTTTACGGAACAGGCTCCCCAGACAACGCTATCTTGCGACGCGGTCGCCTGCTGGACGGCCGCCGCCGCACTGCGCAGGCTAAAGGGCAGGGAGAGGCTTCCTGCGGCCAGCGCCAGTGAACCGATAGCTGAGGATTTGATCAGAGAACGGCGGCTGATACCGCCGTGGAGTTCGTGTTCAGACATTGTGCACTCCAGCCATGTAAAATGCCCGGCAGATGCCAGGAAAATGATGGAGCGATGTTACTCAGATAGGGGTAGTGAGATATTATCCCTGGTCAAAACAGGGATAATATCTTTCATTTGAAGGTTGTTACTGCTGATCGTTATCGGTGCGGGTATAGATGATCTTGAAGGTATCGTTGGCGCAATGGCCGACAACCTGGGCATCCGCACGGTCAGCCTGATCGTTGGGCACAATCTCCAGTGTAAAACCGGACTCCGGTACGCCGTTACTGATGATTTTCTGCTGAATCTCATCCTTTACCCGCTCACAGGACTCCGGCGCCGCGAGGGCGGGCATAGCGCCTGCCAGCAAAAGGGCTAACAGCCAACGCGTCTTTTTCATAAGCATCTCCTTAGCATTGCCTTTTCGCAGAGTAGAGATAAAAGCATAGCATTAATAGTGTAAATCGCTGTATTTGCTAATATGATTGAGAAAAATCCCCCAGTGAAGGATGGTATGTGAAAAAACGGCTGTTGGTGCTCCCGCTGATGGTGCTGCTGAGTGCGTGCGACAACGCGTCGCCGCCGGTCGCCTATACGCCTGAGATGGCGAGCTTTTCAAATGAGTTTGATTTTGATCCCCTGCGTGGGCCAGTGAAAAGTTTTACCCAGACGCTGGTGAATGAGCAGGGTAAAGAGACCAAGCGGGTCAGCGCGAGGGTGTCTGCGGAAGGCTGCTTTGACCAGATAGAAATGCACGATCTTGAAAACAACACCGGCGCGCTGCTGGTGCTGGATGCGAACTACTATCTTGACGGCAGAACACAGGAAAAACGCATTCTGCTGCAGGGGAAATGCCAGTTGGCGGCATTACCTTCTGCCGGGATCACCTGGGATACTGACGATAACGGCTTTGTGGTGGCTTCTCACAGCAAGACGCTAAAGGTGACCTACCAGTATGACGCCGAAGGTTATCCGTTGGGTAAAACCTCGGTCGTGGACGGTGACACCTTGAGTATCGTCATGACGCCGGGCAACGATGTGCGTAAGAAAATGGATTACACCGCCGTCAGCTCTCTGAACGACAAAGCCCTCGGTAAGGTGACGCAGCGCTGCGAGTATGACAGCCATGACAACCCGGTCAGCTGTAAGCTCGATATGGTGGATGACAGCGTAACGCCAGCGGTCACGCAGCATTACGCCATCAAAAACGACATCGAATACTACTGAGCCGTGGGTTTTAGTATCGCGTGACTGGCGGGACGGTGTTCCGCCAGGTACTGATGCTGGAACAGGCACATGCGGATAGTATTGCGGTACTCGCCGTTGATGAAGAACTCATGGATGAGCTCTCCCTCCACCTGGAACCCCAGCTTGCGATAGATGTGAATCGCTTTCTCGTTGTCCTTATCGACAATCAGATAGAGTTTGTACAGGTTGAGAACGGTAAAACCGTAATCCATCGCCAGCTGTGCGGCTTTCGATGCGAGGCCTTTTCCCTGATGCTCCGGGGAGATGATTATCTGGAATTCCGCGCGGCGGTGAACATGGTTTATTTCGACAAGTTCGACCAACCCGGCTTTTTCGCCATCGCACTCCACCACAAAGCGACGTTCGCTCTGGTCATGGATGTGCTTGTCGTAGAGGTCGGAAAGTTCAACAAACGCCTCGTAGGGTTCTTCAAACCAGTAGCGCATCACGCTGGCGTTGTTATCGAGCTGGTGAACAAAACGGAGATCTTCGCGCTCCAGTGGGCGCAGCTTAACGGTATAAGCGTTGGCCATGGGGACATCCTTATTAGGGGAAATAAGCGGAAAGGGCGTCGTAACGCCCTGTGGGATTAGGGGGCAAGCGGGCGACCGGTACGACGATCCAGACAACGCAGGGTGTTTGGCTCCCAGTACGCGTTGAGGTTGGCGCTTTGCTCGCAGTTGTCGCGAGAGTCAAAGGCCGCGTCGTGCTTATCCCACTCTTTCTCGGCGCGCGTATTGACCTTCTGGCGTAATGCCCGGGTATCGTTCCACTGCTCCTTGTCCATCGCGGCGTTCTGACGACTCTGGGCGCCGTCGCCCGATTCGATAACCAGTTTGCTGGTCTCTGCAGAGGCAGATGCCGTGTACGCGATAGCACCCAGTGTTAGCATTGCCGTCAGGCACAGGCGTTTGCTAAAAGTCACTTTCATTGTTGTTTCCTTTTGGGTGATGAAATACGGTAATCCCACGGCCAGAGTCTACTACAACTCACCGGTACGGCATACCTGGCAAACGGGTATTATTGCCCGCGGAAACTAAACCCGATTTCAACCAACAATGAGGGGCGGCGGGGATCAGCAGGCGCTGCTGAGGGTGGTTTTGTAGATGCGAACGGCTTCGTTGATATCGGTGGTTTTGACTTCGTGCACTTTTTTGCCGTTGATGAAGATATCGTAACCCTGCTGGTTAAAGCGAAACACCAGAGTGACGCCCCGGAATCGGACCACTTTTTCTTTAACGCCAATACCCTGACGTCGCAGCACCACTTTCGCCATTCTGTCGAGACTCACTTCATTTTCCTCCGACATGAGAATACGAATACAAAAAACGATTCTTCACTTTTTAATATTAATTTATCCTTAAGCACCTTGCCCCGGAGAGCGATTTAATTTTGTTCATACTCAAAACGACCCTGCTGTTTTTTGCGACGGCTATCTGCGAAATCCTCGGCTGCTATCTTCCCTGGCTCTGGCTGAAACGGGACGCCAGCGCCTGGCTATTGCTGGTTGCAGGCGTTTCGCTGGCGCTGTTTGTCTGGCTGTTGACGCTGCATCCGGCGGCCAG
>Ga0213878_10000274_pt1 | contig 20119 bp, 22 predicted proteins | sample VelepicoBEBS_R02_FD_161053 | JGI IMG/M metagenome (GOLD analysis project Ga0213878, IMG submission 161053) | Vellozia epidendroides bulk soil microbial communities from rupestrian grasslands, the National Park of Serra do Cipo, Brazil - BS_R02 | ecosystem: Environmental > Terrestrial > Soil >... | reverse complement strand
GTCTCGGATCTGATCCTGAGGTGATTTAAGTGAAGGGAAGTTCCGAGAAGAAGAGTGAGGAACCAGCGGCGCACTCTGTTCGCGTGCTGAGTCTCAGAGTGACATAGTTTGACGGCTAAGCGCTCCGTTGCTGTTTTGCTAGTCCATTATTAAAGGGTTTGATTTGAGGCGTCCCAACATTGGCCAATGAACGGTTCGCGCGTTCATACAAGTCGCGTACCGATTCTTGAGGGACTTTTGGAAAATCCTCATACCATTGGCTGGCGGCAACAAATTCGCCGGGCATCGCACAAGTGACAAATTCATCTACCGTGGCTCGGTATTGGAGCACAGAGGACAAGGCGGCAATCGGGACGGCAACCACAATCTCCGCGGTGCGACGGAGACGCAAAACGGTGACTGCCATGCGTATTATGGAACAGGTTGAAATCCCGTCGTCTACCAGGATGACAGCCTTGTTCACAACCTCAGGGGGCGGCGTGTCGCCGCGGTAAAGTTTATCGAGCCGGCGCGATTCCGCTGACTCTGTTGCGATCACCGCATCGATCGTCGCGTCGGGTATCTTCAGCCATCGAATGACTTCATAATTCAATAAGTGCGTCCCATCAGCGGAGACAGCTCCCATCACTAAAGCCGGGTTTTCGGGGACCCCGAGACAGCGTATCACCAACACATCGAGGGGCGCATCTAACGCCTTTGCGATTTCATATCCTACGGGGACACCTCCAGGTGGCAGCGCCACTACGACTACGTCCTTTCGATTTGCATAGTGACTGAGCTTCTCAACCAGTGCTTGACCAGCTCTGGTTCGATCCGGAAATCGCATGTTCATGACGTGTTATGGCTGGATGCGGGGTCCTGCCCCAGCATCATCTATGGCCAACGCTAGCATCCCGCTTCACGGAATTTGGCCAAGTTCAGCCAGATTTTGCGGTTAACCGAGCTACCAGATTACGCAGCGCGGCATAACCGCAACCACAAAGACACAGAAAAAATCTCACGCAAAGGCGCCAAGACGCAAAGAGTTAAGACAAAGACGGATTCAATTGATGGATAGCAGGGCAAAGGTGACAAAGGCAGCAGCGTGATCTGCGGGATCTTAATCGAATTTCGGGTTCAAGATCTAAACCCGGTCAAAATGCTCCTGTAATACTCGGATCATTGCTTCCGAAGCACTGGGATGAATCAGTGAGAGATCCGCTAAACCCTGAGCGGTTAGACCCGCACGGATCGCAGTTGAGATTAGGTTAACCAGTTCAGCTGCTCGTGAACCGATTGCGAGGCAGCCTAAGATGATCCCGGTCCCGCTTTGGACAACGAGCTTCAGCAGGTTCGCGTCCGGTTCGACCATGGTGGCATCATCATCGGTGATCAAAGGCAAGCTACTCGAGAAAACTTCGACTTCGTGACCGGCACCATCGGCTTCCGCCTTTGTCCACCCCGCAGCAGCGATTGGCGGCTCGGTATGCAAGCAGCGCGGTACCCAATGCGGATCAAATCTGCCCGGCTGGCCAAGAATGGTCTGAACAGCCACTCGAGCCTGCGCGTAGGCGGCGCTATCCAGCAGCATAATTCCATTTACATCCCCAATGGCGAATATTGACGGGACATCTGTCTGCATCTGAGCATTCACCGAGATAAAGCCTTCCGTTGGAAGACCGATTTTATCCAGATGAAGGCCTTCTACGTTGGGGGTACGGCCCACGGCAACCAGCGTTAGATCGGGCGATATCACAATAGCACTGCTAAGCCGGAAGTGCGGCGGGTCTTGTGCATCCGGAGCAGGTACGGATACTTTTTCGTTTAACAGAACCTGGACTCCGGCATTATCGAGAACCTGCTTCATCCGTTTTCCGATGTCTTCATCCCAGGTCGGAAGCAGACGCGATTCCGCCTCTGCCAACGTGACTTCCACCCTTCTGGCTCTGTAAATAGCGGCTAATTCGCACCCAACGTATCCACCACCGATCACGAAAAGATGTTTCGGAATGGCTGCGCTTCTTAAGAATTGATCACTGTTCAGTACACGCGCTTGCTCGTTGCCGGGAAAGCTCGGACGGGAACCAGTCGCGAGAATAATATATTCGCTGGTAACCGTCTGCTTCTTGCCTAGTTCATCGCTAATCACGACAGTGTGAGGATCAAACAACTCGCCACGTCCGAATTTCACTTCAACCCAAGCCTGCTCGAGTGCACGACTTAACCCTTCGGCCAATCGCCCGGATGCCCGATGTTGGACTTCTAGCCAATTGGACCAATTTGTTGCAACCAGGTCGAGATAGATCCCGAGCCGATCGCTCTCGATCACACGATCATAATGGGTTGCACACGCACGCAACGCTCTGACGGCATGGCACCCTCGGTGGATGCCGGTTCCACCCAACCTATCCGATTCGATGAGGAGTGTCCGGCGTCCGGCTCTCGCAGCCAGGAGAACTGCGTCCTTGCCCGCCGAACCTGAGCCAATGACGATAACTTGGTATTGATAACTCATGTCTCAGATTATCCTCCCTCGACGCGGCAAGAAAAGGGGGTGTGTCAATGATAAGTACGATTAGAACGGTACACATTTTCCCGCTCGGATCGCGTCCAGAGGATAAAATAAAGCGTCGTAAAATTCTTGCGGCGCTTTAAACATGTATTATATATACATGTTATGGTCCGGCCCCGCCAAGACAAATTCGTGACCTCAGCCGATGGGCTACCCGGAAACGGCCTCGATTCTGCTAAAATGCCGGGACACTGGCTGCTTTCGCGGCTAGGCAAACGCGTCCTCCGGCCTGGCGGCCTCGAACTTACTCGGCAAATGCTGGAGATCCTCGATTTTAACCGGCACCCAAATCGAGCAAGCTGCTCAGCTGTTTGCCACGCTTTCGGAACCCTCCCGGTTGCGGTTGCTGCAACTGCTCATGTCTGGACCACTGACCGTCACTGAGCTCGTGGCAGCCAGCGCCATGAAACAAGGGAATGTCTCCAAGCAACTCGCCATTCTCTTCGATGCTCAGCTCCTGGCCCGCACGCGGGAAGGCAATTTCATCCGTTATGCCATCAGGGATGACACCATCATTCAACTCAACTATGCGAGTTGGTCTGCCGCAAAATCGAGGACGATGCCCTTGCTCGGGTCGCGACCCTCCAAGGGAATCGCCTGGATAGCAAGGTTCAGCTCCCTCCGGTCAGAACCCTGGCGAAAACAAGAGCGAAACGATAAAATTCTCTTATTAAGGTTGCATCCGACTAAGTCCCGGGTTGAATTCAGAAACCCTCAAGGCTTTTGCCAGCCGTCTTCCGTTCATGGTAGGTCCAGTAAGCTGCAGAGTCGGAGACGCTGATGCTGAGTGATATCGGCTACAAAACGCGGAGAGACCTTTTTCCTTGTTTATCCAAAATGCATCCCTCCGGTGCCTAACTTCAAGTTCCCAAGGGGCGTCCGGCGCATTAGCTCGCAAAAGGACGCCCACTTCTGCGTCCGATGGACAGATTGATTTCTTAGGGTGCTTGGGATCCTTCTTATAGTACGAGATTTCGTCAACGTTTCCCCTGGCAAGGTGCACGGAGATATACATGAAGCCTTTGAAGAACAACGCCTGATCTCCGTTTTCTTCTACCGGGTTGCCGTATCGTGCCTTGCACTGATCGAGCGTTTCACCGATCCTGCATTGGCCACTCCAGGGGAATGCCAGAACCCAGCTTATACCTAAGAGAAAAGTCATGAAGCTTTGGGCTCTCATTTTGTGATCTCTTTCGTACCGAACGCCAGCAGCCGTAACCCGTTCAGACAGACGAGCACGGTACTACCTTCGTGACCAATAACACCGAGTGTTAGTGGTAAAGCGAATCCGAGTGCCGACCCGATCAGCACAATGATTACGGAAGAGGCAATTGCCAGATTTTCCCAGATGACCGTCCGCGCGTGGCGGCTCATGGAAATCGCATAAGGGATATTGCGCAGATTATCGCTCATTAGAACCACGTCGGCCGTCTCCATGGCGACGTCGGTGCCTGCGGCTCCCATCGCAATACCCACGGTAGCGGTCGCGAGAGCGGGCGCATCGTTAACTCCGTCTCCAACCATGGCGACTGGTCCGATCTCCTTTAGCGATTTGAGTACACGAACTTTGTCCTCAGGCAGCAGGTCCGCATGAAACTCATCTACACCGGCTTGTTGGGCTATCGCTGCGGCGACCCGGCGATTGTCGCCTGTGACCATGACAACACGTTCGATACCGATGGCCTTCAGGGTTCGCACGATTTCAGCGGCATCGTTTCGCAGCACGTCTGCAATGCCTAATCCTCCCAAGATGCGAGCACTGTTGTCATCTGACTCGCCAACGAGAACGCAGGTCTTACCCGCATCTTGCAAAGCGTCGAGTCGGCGCCGCAAGTCTTTGTCTATGCTGCTGCCAAGGGTCTCGAAATGGCGAATACTGCCCACGACAACACAGCGGCCGCTAACCACACCGCTGGCCGCTTTGCCAGGGATTGAATGGAACGCTGTGCAATAAAGGATAGCTAAGTCGCGCCGTTTTGCTTCGGTTACAATAGCCGCAGCCAATGGATGCTCGGATTTAGCTTCAACAGAGGCAGCCAGCTGCAGTAACGTAAGGTTGTCTAGCTTACCGGTCTGGGGGATGTCTTGACCTACGGTAAGTACATCGGTTACGCGTGGCTTCCCTTCTGTCAGTGTTCCCGTCTTGTCGAACGCCACTAGTCGAATAGTGGCAGTTCTCTCGAGATGCACGCCTCCCTTGAATAACACGCCTCGTCTGGCTGCTCCACCAATAGCGGATAAAATCGAGGCCGGGGTACTTATGATTAGAGCACAGGGGGAAGCAACGACCATGACCGTCATTGCCCGATAGAATGTGGCTCTGAATGGCTCATGCTGGAAGAACAACGGTAAAAAGATGAGCAGAAGTGTGAAACTGATGACGCCGATCGCATAGAACTGTTCGGCCCGATCAAGAAAGCGCTGGGTGTCGGCCTTCTCGCTCTGTGCCTCTTCCACCAGCCGGATCAAATTTTCGATAGTGGAATCCTTAGCGAGCTTAGTGACTCGTACCTCCAGGCCGCCGGTTTGATTGATGGTTCCTGCAAATACAGCGTCGCCGGCTCTCTTGGCTACGGGAATGGATTCACCGGTTAATGACGACTCATCGATCGAACTTTCGCCTTCAACGATGATGCTGTCGAGCGGGATACCCTCGCCAGGACGTACGATAACGATATCGCCGACCGCCAGCTGTTCGATCGGCAATAACACGGTTTCACTGCCGCGTCGGGTCAACGCTTTATCCGGACGAAGCTTCATCAGCGAATGAATCGCCTTGCGAGTGCGATCGATCGCGTATGCCTGTAGCACGTTGGAAAGCGAAAACAGGAACAACAGCATGGCGCCTTCGAAGGGGGCCCCGACAACGGCAGCGCCAAGTGCGGCAAGAATCATCAGGAGATCAACATCAATCGTCCACTGGCGCAGGGAACGCAGGCTGGCCTGAATGCCAAAAATTCCGCCGGCAATATATGCGACCGTGAAGAAGACATTAGCCCACAGCCGGCTAAGGCCGAAATGTGGCGCCAACCAGCCAGCGACCATGAATGTAAAGGTAACCACGGTACAAACGGCTTCGATCCCGGCTAAGTGAGATTGAAACCATTCGCGGATGTTGCGCGGCGCTTCGCGAGGGAGTGTAAATGGCGTCGCTGGCGCTCCAGTCTCGCGCACTCGCTCGACAACCTGTTCCGGAGATATTTGTTCGTTGTCGAAGGTCAAGCTCATGACCCCACCAATGAAGGTTGCTCTTGCCCGGCGCACTCCCTCGATTTTCTGCGCCTTTTTCTCAAGTTTAAGAGCGCAGGCCTCGCACGCGCGTCCATTGAGGCGCAACGCGCACCGGTCAAAGCGCCCCTGTGCTTCCAGTGCAATCCGAGTCACCTCCCGGCGAACCGATTCGTCGCTGATAAGATGGGGATCGTAGTCGATAACAAGAGCTTTCCCGTCCTTCTCGAGAGCAGCTCGGGTAATTCCCTTTGTTACGGGTCTGGGATCCTGCATCGGGCAAACGCGTTCTTGTTCCACAGCCGCCTCATGTCCGATATTTGTTTCCGACTTTTTCACATATGAGACTTTCCTTCCACTCGAGCGCAGTTGCTCTCCAAAGGTTGCTCGTCTCTTCAACGGTATTGTCCTACAAAATCAGCTTAGAGCTCGCCAAGATCCGTTAGGCGGTTTCGGCTTAGACGATCGATACATAACTAGAAGAGGTCGGGTGTCGTCCGGAGCAAATCTCCGGCGGTGAAACGGAGCTGGTTATGGAAGTGTTATTATTATTGCTATGCTTATTGTTGCTTCCGGTGATCGCTGTGGTCGTGCTGTTTTGCATGTTGGTGGTGCTGTTCCTGACGCCGGTCATTTTGTTAACGCTGCCAGTGGGTATCCCGATGTGGATACTTACCGCTTTCTGCTCCGAACGAGAACCTGGGAGAGATACGTAGACGTCGAGGACAAACCAAAGTCCGGCTGCGGCGAACTTGAGGAGTGAAATGAGCAGCGTGGGAAAGTCAGATTGGAAAAAGATAATTGATTTAACATTGTACTTGCTTTCCTGCACACTAGCGGGAACCGGTCTTTTGTTAGCCTATCGCCTGCCCCACGGGCCCCAGGCGGGCCAAACCTTGTTTCTGGCTTTGGGGCGTCATATGTGGGGTGAGGTGCATACCTAGCTCGCCTACGCGACGATCACGGCAGGCGCAGTTCATTTGTTGTTCAATTGGCAATGGCTGGTCAAGGTGGCCGCTTCCAGGCGGCCTTGGCGTCTCGTAATTGGAGTTCTAGCCGGCTTATTGATTGTCGCTGTCTTTCTTCTTGTTCCTACCTACCCGCCGACTTGATGGTAACAACGCGAGGTTAGTCTCAGCAGCAAGCCTCTCGAGTAAGTCACGACGCCAAGCTCGGGAAGGCAATTGTCAATATTCGTCCAGCAAGCTGGCTCGGGGAGAGGGTAGTATATAAGTGGAAAGGAAGCAGCATGAGAAAGCGCAATCTGCTTGGAGCGGCGGCTCTCCTTGGGTTTTTCGTCATACTTTTATCGTGTCCCGCCGGAGCGAAATGGTCGAGCTTTAGCGACATCCCGCGATTAGCACGAACATCTCGTTTTAACCCTGGCTTGCTCCCGTTTTCGTTCCAACAATTCCTCAGCTATTTCGATGATGTCTTCCAAAAACCGGGTTACGAAATTCAAGACCATACCTATGTTTACGTTGAAGGCGCTGGTCCGGACGAGTTGGTCACATTGGCCGTCTACTCTACCGGGCAGAAGATTGGAGTAACTGTCCTGTCGGGTGGAGATTGGGGTGTAAATTACATCCGTGAGTTTTTCGAGGCGCCGTTCTTTTTTCGATCAGAAAGTGAACAGCTTTATGCACTGCTGGATTCAGGTGCGGGCTCCCGTTCGGCGACCCTTAGCCGATTCAAAGCGACAATCGATGTTTCCGAAACTCGCGAATGGATCGTGATCAAGGCGGAATTCGGGCCAGTCGGTATCGATTAGCCCAGATCCCGAAGATGAAAAGATCCACAGATTACTCAGATTGCACAGATTTAGGAACTGAGAACTAAAACCGTGCATCACAGTTCTGTACCCAAAAATTGACGGCCGATCGTGATCTAACCTTCCTCTAATCTGCGTAATCGGCGAAATCTGTGGATCTTAAATTGGGATTTCGGGATTAGTTTACTCACTCGCAATCCGGAGACGTGAGGCTGGTCATCACTGAGCACGCAGTGCGTCGATCGGATCCAGCGAGGCGGCTTTGCACGCGGGGTAAAGACCGAAAACAAGCCCGATACCGGAACAGATTAGCACACCGGCAATTGACCATCCCAAAGGAAAGACCAATTCTGCTTTCATAAACCAGACCAACAAGTTGCCAGCAGTCACTCCAAAAAGAATCCCAGTCACTGCCCCAACGAGCGAAACCATCAATGCCTCGAACAGGAATTGGCGCTGAATATCCTTGGAACTGGCGCCGACCGATTTGCGAACTCCGATTTCCCCGGTCCGCTCGGCCACGACGACTGACATCACATTCATGATCCCAATACCGGCTGTAATTAGAGCAACCGCACTCATCAAAAAAGCGCCAACTTGCACTTTATCGGCAATGCTGCGGAACTCAGACAAAAGAGAATCATTACTATAGACTTCAAAGTTATCTGGGTCCCCCGGTTGAAGTCTTCGCGCCTGCCGGAAGGCGCCGATGGCATATCCCATCGTTTTTTCATACGTATTTTGGCTTCGGGCTTGGACCGCGATATTGATCGTCCGGTTGCTGCCGCCGTAGTTTCCCAAAAACGTTGTGATCGGGATCGCAACCTGACTATCCTGATTCTCGCCAAAGATAGCTCCCTTATGAGCCAAGGCTCCGATTACCAGGTAATTTTTCCCATCGATACGAATGGTTTTCCCGATCGGGTTCGCCGCCGGGAACAACCGATCCACCACTACGCTGCCAACTAAGCAAACTTCGCGTCCGAACATCACATCGTCCGGCATAAGGTTTCTACCGGCGCCGATCGTAAAACGATTTGCGGCGATAAAATTCTCGTTAGTTCCGCAAATCTCGACATTAGGATTTGTCATTCGGTTCTGGAAGACCGCCTGGACATTCCGGTCGAACACCTTGGGGCAAATGAATTCCGCATGGTTACCCAGCAACCTCGTAAACACCAGATAAGTTTGATAATCGATGTTTGGGCGATTCTGGAACCCGTCTTCGCCGGATACGGTTACTTTCGCCGGGTACTTGGCAAGTTGAAAAGTATTAGCGCCCAGGAACCCCACACCGTTGACGATAGTTTTTTCCAAAGCAGAGATGGCCGTCATGACGCCAATTATAGAGAAGACTCCGACAGCAACGGCCAGAGCGACCAGAAACGATCGCAATCGATTGGCTAACAGAGATCGCCATGCGGTGCGAATGATATCGGATATCATAAAGGTTACTTTTCTCCAAGTCACTCGTACCTTAGCGCCTCGATCGGGCTTAGCCGGGATGCCTGCCAAGCCGGCGCAAATCCTGACCCGACACCGCTCGCGACAGAGATCGTCAAGGCTAAAACTATTAGTGCAGGCGACAACGTGACGGGTAACTCGGGGTAGATCATGGACAACAAACTGCAAATCAGAAACGAGAACAGCAACCCAATCACTCCGGCTAAGGCGCAGATCGATAGCGGTTCAATCAAAAATTGCAGTAAAATCGTGCGCCGGCTAGCTCCCAACGCCATACGAGTTCCGATTTCGCGCGTTCTCTCTTTTACGCTAACGAGCGCCATGTTCGCGATCCCGATGGCTCCGACAAAAAGCGCCAGACTCGTTACAAATAGGCCGATTATTTCTATTCCCGTTTTGATCGGGCCGATGGTCGAACGAAAACCTTCTTGTTGATTGATAGTAAAATTGTCGGCGTTTCCAGGCAAGACGGCCCGGATCCGGCGAAGCTCTCCGTGTAATTCTTCCTGAGCTTCGGCGATTCGTTTTGGATCCTTTGTTTTGACTAGGATGGAAGCATTCTCCGCTCCGGTCTGGAAGTATTTCTCGTAAGCAACCAACGGAATCACTACGTCCGAATCGAAACTCAGAAGCCCTAAAAATGAGCCTTGCTTCTGAAAGACCCCAATGATCCGGTATTCCTGCTGTCCAATTCGAACCATTCGTCCTAACGGATCTTGGCTGTCGAACAGGCTCTCGGCAACGTCGGATCCAATCACACAGACGTTTCGTCCGGAGCGACTCTCGTCCTGGTTTAGAAAACGACCGGCCTGACAATTGACCGGCAGAACCAGTGCGTAGGTATCGGTTGTCCCGATTAAGTTAGCATCGATGATCGCGCGTCTTCCACAGGCAACAGTCTCAGAAGCGCTCGGCGCGGCCACTGCCATCTGCAATAACGAGGACCGCGAGCTTGCGATCATCCGGTTCAACGCGTCTGCAGTCGAAGGTCTGATATCGGGCCGATTTTTGTACTCCCAGAAATCGTCTGTGTCATTCCAGGGTGACTGTTCGACGTACAGAACGTCGCTGCCCAACATGTTCATACTGCGATCGAAGATTGTCTCCACGCCTTTGATCGCAGCACTCATCATGGTTACCGCGACAACCCCGATGATGACCCCAAGAGCCTGCATAGCCCAAGAATGGTTCGCCATTTTTGGGCTATGCAGGCTATGGCGGCGAAATATACCGCATACCGCGGTGCATTTTGCCGCTGTCGTCAGATCGCCTGTGGGGCAAGTTTTCATCTGTTTTAACAGACTGCTCCATCACGAAGCCTGACTACGCGCTGAGTCCGCTCTGCCAATTCTTCGGCGTGAGTGACCACTACCAGCGTATTCCCCGATTCGTGTAATCGGTCAAATAGCGCCATGATCTCCGCGCCTGCTTGGGAATCGAGGTTACCAGTTGGTTCGTCGGCCAAAATGATGGACGGTTCGTTCACCAGAGCACGCGCGATAGCTACGCGTTGTCGTTGTCCACCCGATAGCTCGTTTGGTTTGTGCGCGCTCCGATCGGCCAGTCCAACCGCGGCGAGGACTTCCTTGGCTCGGCTCCGCCTATCAGGCGCTGGTACGCGAGCATAAATCAATGGTAGTTCTACGTTTTCCAGAGCAGTGAAACGCGACAATAAATTAAAATTTTGAAAAACAAATCCGATCTGCCGATTTCGGACCTCGGCGAGCTCACTATCGCTCATAGCCGCGACATTCTGACCAGCCAATTCATATCGACCCGACGATGGCGTGTCCAGGCAACCAAGCAAATTCATCAGCGTTGATTTTCCGCTGCCTGATGGACCCACAATCGCTACATATTCGTTTCGGCCAACCTCGAGATCGATGTGCCGCAGCGCCTTAATCACGGTTCTACCCATTGCGTAGCGTTTAGTGAGACCCTCGATTTTAATTATCACATCACCTCGCGATGCACACCTCGACCAGGGGAGCGGCCTACTACGCCGGCTATTTTCATAGACTCTCATTTTTCACCGCCGTTCCTTCCTTTAAATCCCTACTGATGGCCGTGTAGGGTCCGGCGACAACCTCGTCACCCGCCTTTATTCCGGAGATGATCTGGATGTAATTATCGTCTGCGATCCCGACTTCGACTTTCGTCATTTTTACAAAACCTTCCTGAACCACGAACAGTATTCGTTCGGGAGCGTTGCGTTCCGAAGCCTTCTCAACGCCTCCTTTATCCGCTGGCTGATCATCGGTTAGCTGTTCTCCTGCTTTGCCGATGCTCATGTTCCGGCTCGTAACTGACTGAATTGGGACAGCTAACGCCTGGTGGGCCGTCTCTGTCTGTATGTCTACGCTCGCACTCATGCCGGGTCGTATCGCGATTTCTGGACGAAGAATCTGAATGCGTACCTCAAAGTTCGTGACTTCCTGCTGGGTTCCTTCGTTTTGAACAGACGCCCTGCCGGCAATTCGTTCAACAACTCCAAAAAAGTCGCGCTCCGGGTAAGCGTCGATATGGACCTTCACCCGGTTTCCTACTCGGACCTTCACAATGTCAATCTCATTAATATCAACCCAAGCTTGCATCGATTGCAGATCCGCAATTCGCATCATCTCCGTTCCCGCAAAGGACCCAGTCGCCACGACCCGCTCTCCAATCTCGCTGTTGAGCGAGTCGATGGTCCCGTCTCCCGGAGAAACAATGGTGCATTTCTGCAAAAGGTCGTTGCTCTGGTCCAGGTTACTCTGCGCCGCTCCTATCTGCGCCAATGAAGACTCATATGCCGCGCGAGAAACCGAAGCTCTTGTCTCCGCGCCGAAATATTCCGCGTCAGAAATCAGCTTCTTCGCAAAAAGCTCTTCCGATCGCTGACGGTCTCGCTCGTTATTTAGCATCTCTGCCTGGCGCATGGCACTTTCGGCTTTCACGGCGACCAGCGAGGCTTCGGCTTGTTTTACCCCGGCAACATAGTTATCGGGCTTGATCTTAACTAATAGATCACCCGTTCGTACCTTTTGACCCAATCTTACCGGTATGTTGACGATCTCGCCCGCAACTTCCGGCGAAATTCTTACCTCATGTTCCGGCCGGACTTTACCGGTCCCGGAAACCACATGCACAAGGTTTCTGACCTCGGCTCTCTCGCTATTGACAGTGACTATATCCCGTTGTCTTTGCTGGAGGATAACGGCGATGCCGGCTATCAATAGCAACACGGGCGCCAGAACCCACATTCTGTTCAGTCCCGGCCGCCGTTTCCGGAATAATCGCTGCCGCCGCGGTGTGCCGGATCCATTCCTGTCGTAAACTACTTCAGCGAAGCTACTCATAGAAGACTCGTTTGCGTTTACAATTAAAGCCCCCTGACGCGATTGCGAAAACCCGGCGGGCTGTGTTCCAGATTTTCATATACACCGCGGATGCAGAGAAAACTGCATCCGCGGTATTGAGGTTTCAGTTCTAGGAACAATCTTTCAACAAGCGATAGAGTCTCTGATCAGCGATCGCCTTTATCCGGCGATTGATCACGGGAATCGGTGACTTTGTCCTTGCTGGCGTCTTTCTTTCCCTTCTCTTCGCCACGATCTTCTCGGATAGACCGAACATGGCTATGATGAGGACGCGCGTAAGAGATGGGGGTCACGAGAAACGTGCCTGTCGCACAACATAGTGCAATTGCCCATCGAATTGCGGAGGTAGTATTTAATTTCATAGTTACTAACTACATCGCTCCACAAACGATTGCCAAATGGTTAACAGTAACACGATTGTTACCTCAGTTAGGACCACCATCGCCTCGGCTCACACCGACGGTTGGGAATACGGTACTGGCGTAAACCCTCATCTACGAGTTTCTGTTGCGCTCGCAGCTGCAGCGAAAGAAAGCTGCCTCTATAAGCAGCGCCCTCTAATGCCGTAATAAACCAACGGTAGGAACAAAGGTAGGTCCATTCGAAGGGAGTGAATTGCTCAGTGAATGCCCGAATTGCCTGGACCGAGCTACGGTAAGAACACTCTGTCTCAGCGACAGTAAGACGACGGCCTAGAATCAAAGATCGACTAAGGCGTGGGAAGGCGGTATGTGCCAGATTCATCCAACTAAAAGACCGCCGCAACGGCGAGTCGCAAGCGGTCAAAAGTAACGGGAATGTTACTCCGCGACTACGCCGGCCGGCTCGGGCCGTAACTCATCGGCTTCTGCGTTCGGTAAGCGCAATCGAAACACGGTCCACTGATCGTCGGAACTGACAAGCTCCACTTTTCCGAGGTTCGTCTCGGCCAGCTCCCGAGCGATACTCAGCCCAAGTCCGTGACCGGGAGTGTCTTCGCCGTCTTGGCCGCGGAAGAAGCGTTGGAAGATGTGAACAGCTCGCTCGGGTGGTATTCGAACGGCAGTATTCGCTATCAGAATGTCTGTCCATCCATCGGCCTGGAAACTAGTGACTTTGATTCGGCCACCCGCCCGGTTGTACTTAACTGCGTTTCCCATCAAGTTCTCCAGGATAATAGCCACCGAGTCGCGATCAGCCAGTATGGAATGCCGGCCTGAAATCTGAGTTTCAAGAGTGATTTGTTTCTCTTCAGCCAGTGCCGAGATATCGTCTAAGAATGTGGCCAGCAACTGGCTTACGTCCAATTTCTCCCGCCGCGAGGCTAGCCGCCCGGAATCGACCCGCGACAGTAGTAATAACTTCTCGACTATGGAGGTTAGGCGATGGATCTGATTTAGGAGCTCTTCAAGGCGCATGCGTTGCTCTTTTGAGGCTTGCGGGTCAATGAGTAGTCCCTCCACGCCCAAGCGGAGAACGGCGAGCGGAGTTTTCAGCTGGTGCGATGCGTCCGCGGAAAAACGGGCGGCTTGTTCGAAGCTCGAATACAAGCCCTTGAACGTCACATTTAGCGTGGAGACTAAGTCCGTGATTTCCCCGGGCGCAGCTCGCTCCCCCAAAGGTTGGTCCAAAGTCTGAGCGGTGATTCTGGCGATATCCTCGCGTACGCTTTGTACCGGTCGAAGCGCGCGATCTCGTAGCCATAAACCGCCCACTAGGAAAATAACAAACATCGCGGGTACGGCTAAAAAAAGGCCGCCACCCATCTCGTGAATGAAGTTATCGTCAGGATCGAGCTCAGCGTTAACATAGAGCACCAGCCCGCCGCTGCGAAAGATCTCCATTCGATGACGGCGTCCATTTGTATCCAGGTAAGACTCGGTTGCTCGGTTCGCGGATAATATACTAGCCAAGCGCGGCGATCGATAAAACAAATCGCCCTGCTCGGACTGCACTTGCAAAAGTCGCTCTTTGAGATCTAGAGGAACAAACTGATCGCTGAATTTCTGTGAATCTAATGCACCGTTGAAGACTTCAAGCTGGCGTGCCATTTCGTTGGCGTCTCTGGTCAAACGTTCATGTAATTCCTGCAGCTCGGCCCGATGCTGAAAGGTCCACATGCCGACAATTCCCGCTGTCAAAGCGAGGACGGCTAAGACAACGATTCCGACAGCGGGCTCCCTGATGAATCGGAAACGTTTCATACCGGTTCGGCAATGCCATAGCCTAGATGCCGGACCGTTTTGATCAATGGAACTTCGGAGGCTCCATCGATTTTTTTGCGTAACCGGCCAACAAAAACCTCCACCAACTTGGTGTCGTATTCATGTTGGCGATGCCAGATCCGCTCACAAAGTTCTGTCCGCGTAAAGATCCGGCCCGGCTCGCGTATAAGAACCCTTAGTAAGGCGAATTCACGGGCCGAAAGTTCGATTCTGCGACCCGCTCGCTGGAGCTCGTGAGTGGAGAGATCCAGAACGAGGTCTGCGATCTTTAATTTCACCGCGGGTTCTTGTGGGTATCGCCTGCCCAATGCTTCGACTCGCGCTAACAATTCCTGCATAGCGAATGGCTTGGTCAAATAATCGTCAGCCCCAAGCCGGAAAGCATTGACCTTGTCCTGAATCTCCCCGGCCGCTGTGAGCATTAGCACGCGGCTCGAGATCTGTTTCTTTTTCAGTTGGCAAAGTACCTCAAATCCGTCAATACCAGGCAATCTGACGTCAACGACCAACAGGTGGAAGGTCGTATCATCGAGGACCCGCAGTGCGATCTCGCCTCGATCCGTCACCCGCAGGTCGTGACCAGCTTGTTCCAGGCTGGAGACTACTTTACGTGCCAGCTGAATTTCGTCTTCTATTACGAGAATTCGCATAAAAAATCAGGCTGCACCTTAAAAGGTTTTAGGCGTTCCAAGGGGCTAGAGCTCACCGTGGATTGGCTGTCATCGCCCGGAATTTGCGGTTAGCGGTTGGCCGTGGCTCGGCGGTTAGCGGTTAGCAGGTCGGTGCACGGCAAGAACGCTCCAAGAATGGGACCCACGGGACTCATGGGACTTATGAGTTGTTCTCCTAGTCGGGCGTGTCTTGGAGGAACTGGAAACTGCCGACCCCTAACCCACGGCCAACACGCGTTCAGCATTGGCCAAAATCCGAGAAGTGATCTTGATGCGAACGCGATACGAATTCTTAGAGACTGTGCTCGGCATACCGCATCATCGATGGCTTGCCAGACGCAGCCTCCGAGAGTTTCAAACGACGGGCGAAGCCTGGCATTTCCGCTCGTTGTCGGCGTTTAACAGGAGCTGTGTTATGGAAATCCCGCAAAAACTAATCAGATACTTGAACGACAACAAAATCGTCTATGAAATCCTACATCACCCTGAGGCGTTCACTGCGCAGACCATCGCGGCGGCGGAGCACGTTAAAGGCCGGCATCATGCCAAAGTGGTGATGGTTAAATCGAAAAATGGACACTTGATGATGGTTCTGCAGGCGAATAGCCGGGTCGATCTGGAGAAACTGGAAAAGGTTCTCGGTCAATCAGTGGCAGTTGAAAGCGAACCCGAGTTCAAGGCGTTGTTCCCCGATTGCGCACCCGGATCGATGCCGCCCTTTGGCAACCTCTATGGGATGCCGACCTACGTCGATCGGGCTTTGTCGAACGAAGATTTCATCGTATTCGCAGCGGGGACTCACACCGATGCCATTAAACTCCAGTACAAAGACTACGAACGCGCAGTGAACCCGTGCATTGAAGACTTCGCTCTCAAGCTCCACTCCATAAACAGAACTTAGGAATTCAAATTTCACCACAGAGACACAGAGATCACAGAGCAGAAGATGATAATCCGCAGATTACGTTTCAAGGTCCTTCGACGCGTGAAAAAACGTCGTGATTGGCAGCACGTTTTTCCGTTACCGATTGCAAAATAGCAGGGCCTGGATCGAAATCTGTGTAATCTGCGACGCATCCCTTTCCTCTGTGTCTCTGTGGTGAAATTTCTTAGTCATGAACCTTGCTGACGTTCGTACTGACTATCGGCGTGGCCGCTTACGCCGGGAGGATCTCCGAGAGGATCCAATTGAACAGTTTCAAGTGTGGCTAAATGACGCGTGCAATGCTGGTGTCACGGAACCGACGGCCATGAGTCTGGCCACCTCGTCGAAAGAAGGACGGTGTCTTGTGCGCACCGTTTTGCTCAAAGGGTTAGATGAGCGAGGACTCGTTTTTTTTACCAATTTAGAGAGCCGCAAGGCACGCCATATTCAGGAGAATCCAAACGTATCGCTGCTTTTTCCTTGGCTGTTGCTCGAGCGCCAAATTGTGGTAACCGGCCACGCTGCGAGAATCTCAACGGTTGAGTCATTAAAATACTTTCTCAGTAGACCGCGTGGCAGCCAGTTAGCAGCTTGGGCATCGCGCCAGAGTAACGTTATTTCTTCTCGACAAGTTCTGGAAATGGAATGGGAACGGCTTAAGGAAAAGTTTGGTGCCGGCGAGATTCCCTTACCGTCGTTCTGGGGCGGCTACCGGGTCACTCCCGATACCATCGAATTCTGGCAGGGTGGTCATCACCGGTTGCACGATCGTTTTCAATACGCCTGGCAGACAGATGGGACATGGACTATCGACCGTCTGGCACCGTAAAACGGTGGACACGATCTCCCGCTAATCCGCGGATGAAGGAGCTCGCCCGTACCGAGCAAGATATGCCACAAATCAAGCAATAGACGGGCAGCACGCCGCTCACCCGGTAAGTATTGTCAGTTGTTCATAATTCTACCACGACAAGATAACGAAAAACGATCTAACCGTCGGGCGCCTATGCACACACACAACAAGAAATGGGGTCTCCTTCAAATGTTAGGGGGGTTCTTTGCTTTAATCTCTGGTTTTGTCCTGATCGGCATATTAAATTGGGAAAGCTCTAGCAATCTGGCGGTAAATCTAGCTGTTGGTCTCGCCGGTCTCGCCATTTGCATCGTCGGATTTAGACTTTTACTGATCGCGACGGCGGACGATGGATCATCGATTCAAGTAGACGGCACGGAGTTAGGTTGCGTCCAACTTAATGGTTACTACCTCGTGGCGTACGAACGAGAGACCCCGGAGGGCAGAACGCAATTTCGGCTGGCCAGCTCGCGCACGTTAACCCCGGAACGAGAAGCGGCACTAATCCGATATCTTGCTCTGGAAGGCTTTCTGGTGAGTCTTTGGCCAGAAATGAAAGAACGGCTCCAACAGGAAGCCGAGTGGGCATTCCAATAGCAAGGCTGTACCGGTTTTGGTCAATTGGTGGTCAGTAGCAGCTGGATCCTCGCCCTAGATTTGGCGAGACAGAAAGAAGGAAAAAAAGATTATGAATGACCTCTCAGAGAAATCAGGGATGAGCACACAAACCCAGGGTAAGGACGACCTTGAGATCAGAAAAATTCTGGTAGCGGTAGACCTATCCCCGCATTCGGAAAGAACGGCTGCCTATGCGGCCAACTTCGCAAAAAGCTTCGGCGCCTCGATCACCCTGGCACATATCTTTGCCACGGAGCCCGTGCGGACCCTTAACGCGAATGAAACTCCTGCGGAAGCGGAGCGGCATAATACCGAGCGAAAACTTGGCGAATTGGTTGGGAAAATTCGCCGAATTTACCCAAAATGTGAAATGAGATTTCGGAATGGGGATCCAGCCGAAGAAATCGTTGGGCTAGCCCAAGACATGGCTGCCGATCTGATTATCACGGCAAGCCATCATCCAGGTTTTTTAGCCCAGCTGTTCGGCTGGGATCAGGCGCCTAGAATTCTACACCGAGCAAATTGTCCGGTATTGGTTTATCACGAGGAGGTTGGGTAACCCGAAGGGGCCAAAAGCATCGTATGGCCCAGTCCGGAGGGGAGCCGCATTAGAGGTACTAGGCCTTTACATTCTGAAAAGGTCTATCGACCTGAGACGCTGAAAAGACCTATTTGCCGCGGCTCCCTGTTGGTGTGGTGCCAGACCGAGCGTCTTTGAACCTCAGCGCGTTACCTGGCTACACCCCGGGGCGTCGCGTCTATCGGAGCGCCATATCTGCAACGACTATCCGGCGCCGACGCGCGTTAGAACTACAACGCCGAATGCAACGCCCCCCTCCGATCCGTATGATGATCACGCTTTAACCCAATCCGCGCCCGCCTCACAACAAAAGTGGCAATCTATGTCTACCATTGGTCAACGAGTGGTCAGCAAACATCCACTCACTGTTCTAGTCTAATGCAAGAAATACCGGGAGGTAATCATGAACCAGGTCCTAGAGAAAACAGTCAAAGATACGAATGACTTGAATATAAGAGAGATTGTGGTGGCCGTAGACCTATCACCGCACTCTGAGAAGACGGCTGCGTATGCGGCAAAATTCGCGAAGAGCTATGGAGCGTCAATCACGCTCGTGCACGCCTTTGCTCCAGAGCGCATCACTGAATTCACTACCCAGGAAGTGCGCGAAAGCTATAGGGAAGAAGAGCGAGAGGCGGAGCGTGCATTGCGCAAATTGGCCGAAGGAGTCCGCGAGACCTACTCGGATTGCGGTTGTGAGTTTCGCATCGGTGACCCGGCCGAGGAAGTTACGCTGATGGCGAAGGACCTAAATGCTGACTTGATTATTACGGCAAGCCATCACCCGCATTTTCTGAGCCGCCTATTCGGGCTCGATCAGGCGCCCAGGATTTTGCATCGGGCGCAGTGCCCTGTCTTGGTCTATCACGAAGAAAAAGAGTTAACAGAGCCCTAAAGCAAGAAAAAGGAACCATGAACATTTTAGAGGAAACGAAGGCGGCTGCTAGCCAATCGATAAATGAGGACCGTTTTAGTATAGCAAAAGTTCTGGTGGCGGTTGATCTCACACCGCATTCTGAGAAGACCGCCGCTTACGGAGCGGAGTTTGCTAAAAGCGTTGGAGCATCCGTCACCCTCCTGCACGTCTTCCCGCCCGAGCCGAACGTGGAGTTCGCGAGCGAAAGTGTTTTCGAGAGTTTTGAGCGGAGCCGGCGTTTAATGGCACAGCGACTAACGAAATTGATAGACCAAGTCCGCGAGACCGGTGTTGAATGCGATCGTGATTTCCGGGTCGGTGATCCGGCTGAAAAAATTGTAGAATCGGCTAGAGACCTCCACGCCGATTTGATCGTCACCGGTGCGCATCACCCCGGCTTCCTGGGGCGCCTATTTGGTCTGGATCAGCCGCCGAGAATATTGCATCGAGCAGGCTGTCCGGTCTTGGTTTATCACGAGGGGAATGAGTAGGCGAATAGCGAATAGCAGATAGCAAAGCTCGGGTGGTTAGTTACACCCAAAACCCGAATTTAAGATCCACAGATTTCACAGATTACGCAGATTAACAGAGGGTTAGGTCACGACTTGTGGCCAATTTTTCGATGCCGGGCCTTGGTGCACGGTTTCGCTTCTAACGTCTTAAATCTGTGTAATCTGCGTAATCCGCGGATTTTTTACATCTTCGGAATCTGAGTTAAAAAACCGCGAAAGCCACGCTCGAACCGACCGTTCCGCAGCCGACGATTCCAATTTTCATGTGCCTTGAATGTCACGGTTTGCGGCAGTTGCCAAGCGGTAGGGATGAGCTCCTGCTCATCCGGGCCTGACCCCCGACCGATTCCGCCACGGAACATCCGGATTGAGCGGGAGATCATCCCTACCAGTCGCTCTGCGTAATTTACGGCGAGACTTAGCCAATATCTGGGCAGTTGAGCCACGAAAACAGGAGGATAGGTCAA